>Ga0302321_100000537_pt1 | contig 32987 bp, 28 predicted proteins | sample Fen_T0_1_FD_202505 | JGI IMG/M metagenome (GOLD analysis project Ga0302321, IMG submission 202505) | Peat permafrost microbial communities from Stordalen Mire near Abisko, Sweden - Fen_T0_1 | ecosystem: Environmental > Terrestrial > Soil > Wetlands > Permafrost | place: Sweden: Abisko... | reverse complement strand
TATGATTTCGTAGATACACCGTCTCTGCCAGTTCCGTTCCCGACCATCGGGTTTCGAAATCATCACTTGAACTCAACGCTCACCTGACGACTCACCAGTACCTGTCATCTAACGTTTTCTCTAACGAGGAGCCGGAGCAGAGACGTTTGCGCAACAAAAGCAAGGGAATTCGTTCTGATAGGTCCGCCCAAAGCAGTCCACCGACCCTCGGCACGAGCCGTATCTTACGTAATCTGCCGTTAAGCGAGCCGCTGTGTTAGAAGAACCTAAGTAACTGGCTACATGGTTCCTAGCTAAGCCAGTTTAGCACCCCATTCAGTAATCCTAGCCTTCTAGCAATCGATCGATCGCACGCCGATCGCGTTTGGTCGGACGGCCTGAGCCTTTTTCGCGGGCGAGAAATTGCTGCACCGGCTCTCTGCGTGCTTTAGCGAACTCTTCTGGCGTCGTTTGATCCTCGCAAAAACTCGCCACGAGTTTTGGTCCGACACGGCGGAGGGGAAGAGCACGAACGACGAGGGTCCGAGTAACCAGCCCCTGGCGAACAGTGATAATTTCACCCGCCCGAACATCGCGAGACGGTTTGGCCGGTTGGCCGCCGACCTCCACGCTACCGGCACGGCAAGCGGCAGTGGCAAGACCGCGCGTTTTGAAAATACGAACGGTCCAGAGCCATTTATCAACGCGCTCAGCCGGCGGCGCCTCTGGAGTCACTGCATTGGGAAGCGGCACGAGCGGCAACCACCAACGGTTATTTGCCGGCTTTCTTAGGCTTCGGGAATTTGTTGCGCAGCCAGTTATCGAGCATCGCTTTTTCGTAACGCAAGGAATCTTGGTTATCAATTGGGCTGGTGGTCATTTGGAAGCCCATCTCAAGCAATTTCTCGGTGCCTTCTTTCACAACTGCGCCGTTGGCGTCGGCCAGTTTGTAGGAAAAATTGAGGCGTGGCGGGTAAATTTCTTTAACGATGCGTACGTGATTAAAATCAGGTCCGCGCCAAGGTTCAAAATCACCCGCGAGATCAATATCGGTGAACGTGATTGTGAGCGTCTGCCCTTCGGCGAGATGACGAGGAGCACGTTCTACAAGGTAGTCTTTGATAACGCCGAGAATGCCGTCTCTGCCCTTATCGGTGCCAAAGTCGGAGTCCTTCACATCCGTGAAATTTTCAGGGTGATCAAAGATAACTTCGACGTTGGCCTTAGGGGAAGCAGGCGGAGCGGCAAATATAGAAGTGGCGCAAGTTAACGCGGCCACGAGGAGAATACTTTTGGTTTTCATGGCTATTTCAGAACAGGGGTTAAAATACTTGGATGTGCTTTAATGGCGAGGGTTCCTTCAAGTTTCCAAGGCACGATTTATATCGGGGTATGCCTTTTATCACTAGGTATTTTGCGTATGGTGTGGGCTGTGTATGGTCGAGAACCCCAGCCTGCCTATCGCCCCATGGAAAACGAATCCCCGTTTATCAAAGATGTCCACGCCAGCAATGTCCTCAAGACCAGCCCTTGGGCAACGCGCCTGCTTTTTGGAGGTTGGATACTGATCGTCATTAAATCCGTCGTGGTCTGGTGGGCGTGCATTCATTATGCCCTGCCCTTTCATCCGATGTGGGTGGTCGGGCCGACCGTCGCCTTCGGTGCGCTTTGTACGGGAGTGTACCTGTTTGCACGACGCTGAATTGTGATCACCGGCCTCAAGATTGAGGTTGGCGCCTGGTCATCGCTATCCACTCTATTTTTTATCATGCCAAACGTCCCCGGTCTCCGCAGCCCCTACGTCAAAGTTGGTCGCCTGGTCTACTTCGGGCGCATGCTCGACAAAATCCGCCTCCACGCCACCGGCAAACTTCCCGCTGAATATGTGGAAAATTACGGAGAGTCGCAACCGAATGTCTTCGACGCACGCTGCTGCCGCTTCCTCGGCGTGAGTCACAACGAGATCGTCGCCCAAGTTCGTGCCGGAAATACTGACGAGCAAACCCTCGCCTGGTGCCACGAAAAAGGCGGAGCCCGCACCGACGAACAATGCGACATCTGGAATATGTTCATGACGAAACGCGGCTGGCGCGATGCCGCCAACGAGCGCCTGCAGATGCGCCTGCGTGAATACGGGCTCGAGGGACGAGCCGACATCCTGACGTTTTTCGATTTCATCGAGGTCGACGAAGGCCGCGATCCTGCCAAGACACGTTTGTAGGCGACAAAACGATACGCGTGGCCGTTTAGCTGCGCATGAAAACTCTGGCGGGGCCACCGCTTCCGACGTAAGTTGGCTGGCTATGAAACCCGCCACCGTAAAACGCCTTCGCCTGCTCGCCTCGGCCCTTGGCGTATTGCTGTTAATCGTGCTCGTTCTCGGGGCCTGGTTCTACATACGCATGCGCGCGAGTTTGCCACAGCTTGATGGTTCGGCCGCGATGACCGGGCTCGGAGCCCGAGTGACGGTAGAGCGCGACGCCCAGGGCGTACCCACACTTCGTGGTGCCAATCGCAACGATGTCGCTCGCGCCCTCGGCTTCATCCACGCCCAAGATCGATTCTTCCAGATGGACTGCACGCGTCGACATGCCGCTGGCGAACTCGCCGAGCTCTGCGGCAAGGTCGCTTTAGCTCACGATCGCCGGGTGCGTATCCATAATTTCCGTACCCTCGCACAAACCGTCTTGGCAAAACTCCCCGCCGAGCAACGCGCACTCGTCGAGGCTTATACCGCCGGTGCAAACGCCGGCCTGGCCGCGCTCAAAACCGAACCTTTTGAATACCTTCTGCTTCGCGAAAATCCGCAGCCGTGGAAGGCCGAAGACTGCGTGCTCATGATTTATGCGATGGCTCTCGACTTGCAGGATGAAGACGCCGTTTACGAGCGCTCGCTCGCAACACTCAACGATACTCTGGGCCGCTCCTCGGTCGCCTACTTCGCTCCCCTCCTCGGCCCTGACGACGCCGCTCTCGACGGCACTACCGGCTCTCTCGCTCCGATGCCCACCGATCACATGATCGACATCCGCAAACGCGTTTACGAATACGAGGACAATAAAAAGCACGCGTATCGAACCAACACCGAGAGCCCAGAGGTGTTGCCAGGCTCCAATGCCTTTGCGCTTTCCGGAGAACACACCACCACCGGCGCCGGCCTGGTCGCGAACGACATGCACCTCACCCTGCGCGTGCCCAACACCTGGTACCGCGCTTCGCTGATATTCCCCTCCGCCAAAGGAGACGGCGAAACGCGCATCACCGGCGTCACCATCCCCGGCGCGCCGCTTGTCGTAGCCGGTAGCAACGGCCATATCGCTTGGGGCTTCACCAACGCCTACGTCGACACCACCGACCTCATCATCGTCAACGTCGCCGCAGGAGCAGGCACCTACATGAACCGTGACGAGGTCATGATGTACGAAAAACGCTCCGACACGATCCGCGTCCATGGGCAGAAACCAGAGTCCATCGACTACATGAGCACGATCTGGGGCCCGATCATCGGCGCCAATGCCGACAAACGTGACCTCGCACTCAAATGGACCGAGCACGATCCTGCTGCGACTAACTTTGACTTATTTAATTTGGAGTCTGCCCGCACCGTACAAGAAGCGGTCGAAATCGCTCACCGAACTGGCATCCCCCCACAAAACTTTATTGTCGCCGATGCCGACGGCGCCATCGCCTGGACGATCTGCGGCCAGGTACCCAAACGTGTGGGCTATGATGGACGACTCTCCGCCACCTGGAGCTTTGGCGATCGCAGGTGGGACGGCTTTCTTAAAACCGACGAAGTACCCACGCTGATTGCTCCTAAGGGCGGCCGCCTGTGGTCGGCCAATCAACGCATGGCTGGCGACGACTTTTTACGCGTCCTCGGCGACGGCGGCTACGAACGCCCTCTTCGCGCCGGCCGCATTCGCGACCTTCTCGCTCCCTTAGAAAAAGCCTCTGCGCTCGATCTCCTGGCGGTGCAACTCGACGTACGCGCGTCCTACCTCGACCGTTGGCAACAGCTTTTCCTCAAGGTGCTGAGCCCCGAGGCCATCGCCCAGAAAAAAGGTCGTCCGGAAATGCGTAGCGCAGCAGAGAAATGGGAAGGCCAGGCGAGCGTTGACTCTGTCAGCTATCGTCTCGTCGCCGCTTTTCGCCAGCACGTTGTCGATCGCGTGCTGCCCGTCGTCTTCGAACCCTGTTACGACGCGTATCCGGATTTTAACTTCAGACGTTTTCATTACGAAAATGCACTCTGGGACATGGTGGTGAAGAAACCCATGCACTTGCTTGGCCAAGACTACGCCAACTGGGATGAACTCCTGCTCGCCGCCGCCGACGATGTCTTTCAGGAAGTGAAAAAAGAGCACGGTTCCGTCGCCCGCGCGACCTGGGGCAGTCACAATGCAGCAAAGATCCAGCATCCGCTTGCGAACATTTTCCCCTGGCCGCTCAGTCGTTGCCTCGAAATGCCGGCCGATCCACTCCCCGGAGCCAGCAACGTCCCCCGCGTGCAATCACCCAGTGACGGCGCCTCAGAACGCTTCGTTGTTTCACCTGGTCATGAAGCTGAGGGGATTTTTGAGATGCCCGGAGGCCAAAGCGGCCACCCGCTATCGCCCTTCTTCCGCGCCGGTCACGAAGCATGGGTCAAAGGCGAGCCCACACCTTTTCTCCCCGGCCCCGCCGCGCACACACTGACACTCACGCCCTGATCAGTTCTGTTTTCCTCGGGCCGCAGCTTGCTGCGCGCCTCAACCGTCGCCAACCACCCACCTCGGTCCGCACGCCAGGTGCGACACCGGCACGCCCGCTCACCCCTGCCCCGTCCCGCGCAGCGCCTGCGCCGCGATTGTGCGAATAGCGCCATAGAATAGCTCCAACACATACTGAACAAACGCCAACGTGAGTTCCGCGATCGTGACTGCGCTGCGACCGATGAAACGCAGAATGGCGTTCATCACCGTCTTGAGCTGTTCCTCAGCCAGTTTGGTAAACTGGGCGCCACGTACGATCATGTGGGCAAGGTGATCGAGTGCCGTGTAGTAGTTGGCGCATTCAACGCCCCAATTCTTATATTCCTGCTCCAAAATCCATCCAAGGACCTTGCCAATCATCGCCAGGCTGTCGGCCGCAAAAGCCGTGATGCCACCGCCTGCAGCAACGGTTTCAAGCCAGCGCTTCACCTCGTCGGCCACGATCGGCGATGAGCGATCTTGCAAAGATGACCAGGACGCTTGTCCGATAGCCTTCGTATAGCTGGGCATGGTATGTGCCCAGGGGTTGAGGATCAATCCCGTGCCGCCCACCACGTAGTTGCGCTTCTGATACGGCACGTGACAGAACGGAAAGATCGGAACAGTCGTGACCGGATCGGCGGCGTGGCTGATCCGGAAAATATTCTCCGCGCCCATCTTTTCCGTGAGGCCGTTCGAGAACCCCTCCATCCCGGCGCGGGGAGCACCAATGGTGTAGAGCGTCACGAGACCTGCACGATTCGCCACGCAGTAATCCGCGCAGAGCGTGGCTAGCGCGCCACCAAGGCTATGGCCGACGCAATGAATGTGAGAGGGATTCCTGCCACTCAGGAAAGCACGCACATCTCCGGCAAACGACTCCCAAGTGCTTTGAAAGCCAATATGGACAGGGTGGCCACTTTCACCGCGGCAAAACCCTGCGCGCGCATCCGTCAACCAGTCACGTGCCTGCGTAGGACTGGTTCCTCTAATCGCGATCAAAACCTCGCCTTGGTAGACGCCTTCGCCTTCCGCGATATAACCGAACCCACTGAGTCTATTATATAGATGGCCGCCTGTTTTGCCGATGAAGCGCGCATCGTCGCTGACCTTGAACATGCCCTCGCAGCCGAGGGTCTCGCCTATGCTATATAGCTTGCTGACACTGTTGTTCTCGAGGCGGTACACATAAGCGGAAATCCGAGCGACTTGTTGAGGAGACAGTGCATTCATCGGGTGCAATGCGGAGGAATTAGCTAGATGCAGTTGATCGGCGCAGTTCTGCGATCCCGCCGTAACCACCGTGGTTCTTTAGCTCTGCGTTTAGATCACAAAATAGATCAATCGGTTTACCGCCCAAACCCGGGCTATCACCCAACGACTCCTCCATCTCCAGTTCTTTAAACTCCCCATATTCCATCTTGGTGTAATGCCATGCGCCGTATTCCTTGCCGTCGTGTTTGATGATGATGTGCTGATGTATCACCGGCTGATGGGGAATCAGCTGTACGAGACCCATCCATGAATAGACGCCCGGCAACGAGAATTCACCCTTCTCGTCGGTCACGGTTTGGTCTTTTTCAGGTTCGATGTTCTTCCATTCCCAGTTACACGTCCGCTCAATGACCGCGCCGACGACGAGTTGTCCTTTGTGAACGACGATCCCCTTAACGGGTGAAAAGAGACAGAGTTTAAGCATACGACTTTTAATTTTGTCTGCCGTGTTATGTACGGGGCGAGCGAGCAGAGGAGAGGAGAGCACCAGTCCAACGTCAACCCTCCAATCCAGCTCCGAAGTCTTCAAATACCGAACCGGTGAAACCTCCACCATTTAAGCAAGGATTAATATCAGAGTTGGTTAACACTACACAAAAGATGCGATTGCCCCATAACTCTCGCGCCGATCCGCGTGCGCTTCAAAAATCCATGCCGAACCCACCGCCAACGCCTTATTGTAGCCGAGGGCGCCGACCTCGGCCGAACCACCCCGCACCTCTCGTTTCCAAACCCCGGCCTCAACACGGCCGGCCACACCAAACCTGTCTTGCTGTAGCCCGGGGCGCTGACCCGGGCCAAAACCCCTAACCTAACGCGCTGTAGCCGAGGGCGCTGCCCTGGGCCGCGCTCGGTCCGCCAACGATTCTCACGCGCCCGCCTCACACGTGCACGAGCCTACCCCCGAGGTACACACGCCTACCCAAAAGGTAGACGCGCCTACCCTTGAGTTAGCCCGGGCTACCCGAGAGGTAGCCGCTTCTACCCCGAAGGCTCACGCGCCGACAAAAAACACTCAACCGCCTACCCTTTTGACTGAACCGCCGGTCTTTGAGGTAGACGGTCCTACCTTTTTGCCCGGCCCGTCTCTGAAAAAGAGTGATCCATGAGCTTTTCAGGTAGACGCGTCTACCTCCGGGGTAGCCGATCCTACCTCTGAGGTATCCCGGCCTACCCGAAAGGTAGCCCCGCCTACCTCAAAGGTATCCGCCGCCGGCTAACAACTACCTTATTGTAGCCGAGGGCCCCGACCTCGGCCGAACCACCCCGCACCGTTGTTCCCAAACCCCGGCCTCAAGCGCGGCCGGCCATACCCAAACCTGTGTAGCCCGGGGCGCTGACCCGGGCAATTTTGCGAAGCGGGGCAGGCATTGGCAAATTGCCGATTTACCTATTTTAGCGCAACGAGTACACAAGGATAAGACAGGCAAACCAGGCTTTAACCGAAATACTTCCATGAAACTACTCACTATCCTCCTGTTTTCCTTATGCGTGCTTGGTATGGCAAGAGGCCAAGACGAGGCGATCGTCTTGTCTCCTTTCACTGTTTCGTCAGACAAAGCCAGCACTAAGCCACCGGTTGTTTTGAAACGCCGTGCAGACTTTCTTCTGCTCGAGATTTCTCTGGTGAATGATACGCGCGAAGAAGAGAAGCGACGCGACGAAGTGTATGCGACGCTGAAGGGCATGGTCGCCGGCGTCCCGAAAAATTCGAAGATCGAACTCTTCACCGAAGAATTCACACTTACGTCCAGCCACTACCAGATTCCGATTTCGGACGTCGCCGAAAAGCGGGACACGAGTCGGGTCACATTATATGCAAAAGTTCCTCTGACCGACTCTGACGACGTTGGCACACTTTCGGAGACGCTTCGCATGTTTGTACGGTCAATCCGCGTTGAGGGCCGTACTGAGATATTTGCAGGAGATCTAGGGCTGAGCATCAGGAACCCTGAGAAATATCGTTATGAGGTGATTCAAGCAATTGCTGCAGACATCAAAAAACTACGCGAGGCATTTGGCGACAGTTTCGAAATCACGGTTAAGGGCCTGGATGGAAGGTTGAAATGGCAACGATCCAGTGTATCGGAAGTAGAGCTTTTTCTGCCGTTCAGCTATGAAGTTTTCCCCGTGAAGGCGAACAAGGTTATGCCAGTGGAGAAATGAATCGGCAACGAACCAGTCGTTATTCTTCCTCGTCTATGGACGAACTCCTCGGCATGTAGCCAGCCGCGCCGAGGCCAGGGGTTGAGCGGGCGGGGTTCAGCGCCCCAGCTACACCGGAATCCGAAATGCTCTAGGCTCGCTTGAGAAGTAAGCGCCTGACGCCTTCGATGGCCGGCTCTGTCACCGGTGTGAGCTTAAGTTGGGTACGCACGCGCAACGCCTCCACGACGAACGGTTGAATAAGGATGGGGCCGGATAGTCCGGAGGGCAGTGTACGCAAGCCGGCGCTAGGAAATACGCGGAGCGCAGCCAGCTCCGCGCAGGCAAGTAATTCTGTGCAGGACGTGAGAACGACTTCGCGGGCAGCAGTGTCCCCCGCCGCGGCGAATTGCGACACTTTGGCGGCAAACGAACCTATTAATTGGTTTGGCTCAGGGTTTTGATGGAGCGCCGCCGTGATGATCGATGGCGTATCAGCCCCGAACACCTCGGCAAGCGCAGGGCTAAGCGCAGATTTTTCGGCCCAGCCCTGCAACTCAGCCAGACCACGAGCCACGCCGCGTCGTCCGATATCCTGGGCACTGCCAGGATCTCCAATGCGCCAGCCAAGTCCACCGGCGTAACGTATCGTGTCGTCAGGCGCGTGTAATGCGACAAAAGATCCAGTGCCGGCATGCATCACCAGACCGGGCTTATCGGTAGTAGCAAGTTCGAGTACGGGTACTGCGTCGGTGACAGAATCGACTTTACCGAATCCGGTGAGCTTGGCCGCAAATTCACGCCAGAAGTCCGGGCTGCCAGCCATGCAAAGCAGAGTGGACGAGATTTCTGTCTGGCAATTCTCGGTGGCAGCAAGGAGCGCAGTGGTTAAAATTTCGCGAGCACGGGTCGGACCGACGACACTGGGATTGCAGCCGGTCGCAATATGACGCGCCACAACTGAGCCGCCTCTATCGGTTAGAATGAATTCGGTTTTCGTGCCACCGCCGTCGACGCCGATTTTCATGGTGAGGGAAAAGTGTTACGTGGAGGGCTCTAGAGACAACACCGAGATTAAGGAGTGATTTGCTTTGGTTGTTTCTGCGGCCTCAGTGATCACTCTTTTGCGCTCTGTGTCATTTGTTTACCCGATGAGTTTACTCAGGCGGGTGCGATATTTTTTGGAGAGCTCGATGTTGGCTTCCATGCCGCCAGGGAGATTTTGACTACGCACAAGCGGTAAAGAATGGTTGTTGTCACGCAGCCACTCGAGGACGCCTAACATAAGCAGATTGAGCAATGTGCAGCCGATCAATGTTGAGGTAGGGCCGGCAAATTGGTTCGGCGTGACTTCCGTGATGGCGTCGCCGGACACGCCCAGGTTGTCGAGCGTGTAGTCGGCGATGGCGTGGAGATTTTTGCCGCCAGGGTGGACAGTCTTTGCCGTGGTGCTCATCGCGAGCGACGTGAGGCCAACGACAGTGAGGCCCTTTTGTTTTGCGTAGAGGGCGACTTCGATGGGCGAGGCGTTTTTGCCGGAGTTGGAGATAACGATGATCGTCTCCCCGGCGCGCAGGCCGTGGTGATGATCGTGCCGTTCGGCGAGGCGCGTGCCGTAGCCGACGATATTCTCCGAAAAACCATAGCCGGGATCAAAGAGACCGGTGACGGGCATAAGTCCACCAGCCCGGCCAATGATCTCGCGGGCGATCATTTCAGAGTGGCCCGAACCAAACGTATGAAGTACGCCACCAGCGGCGATGGAACGGCCGATAATCGGAGCAAGCGCGGCAAGAGTGGGAGCATTTTTCTCCCGAGCTTGGGCGAGCATCTCCGTGGCGCGGGCGTAGTATGAATCAGCGAGCGTGGGCATGCCCTGATATATGCGCGGAAATCTTCGGGGCGGAAAGAGGAAAACTGAGGCACTTTGTGAAGAAAACGCTTCTATTTGACGACTGCTTTCGCTAACCATTTTGAAATGGTCCCAAGAATTCTGGCGCTTGGTTTAGCGGCGTTGTGCATTTCGGCTCGTGCAACCGACTTGATCCCGGTGGAGGACTTCGCGAAGAATCCGACCCAATCCAACCTGCAACTGTCTTTTGACGGCAGATATTGTGCGTCGTTGCGAGCGGCCAACGGGCGCAACTTTATTGAGTTTATGGACCTCGCATCGGCGACGGTTCAAGAATTCGATCCAGGGCATAGTAGTGTCAGTCGGCTGCCGGGCGGCGAACAACGCTCTATTCTGAGCTTTCGTTGGCTTGGCTCGAAACGGCTCTTGGGAATTGTTGCGGATGGGATAATTGCTTTCGATCGCGACGGCAGGAACTTTAAGCCGATTAGTGGTGCCGCGGCAGCGTTGTCGGAAGATTTTGTGTCTTCGGCGAGCAAAGAATCGCTCATGTTGGAAGATGCATTCTATATCTTCGGGGACGATATTCACGCGTTGATGCCAAATCATCCTTGGCAGGGAACATCGCCCGCTCTGTATCCGGACGCTATAGATATGGACACAGAGACAAGGTCCTATGAAACGGTCGTGAAGAATCCGGGAGATGTGATCGGCTGGGTAGCAGATCAGAGAGGTGTTGTGCGTGCTGGCATCCGACAGAGCTCGGTCGAAAATGCCAACGTGATCTACCGGGAAGACGAAAAAAGCCCATGGCGACAGCTTGTAGAACTTTCAAATGTGCGTCTGGAGCCGCCAACTTTTTACGGGATGAGTACGGACGGAAAGGGCCTCTTTGTAGCCACGCCAAATGTCAATGGCTACAAGGCGCTTTACCGGTGCGACCTTGGGACTGGCAAGTTGGGTGAGCCTCTGCTTGAAGTGCCGGGCTACGACGTCGGGACTGCGGGGGAAGCAATCTGGGAGAACAACAAACAGGAATTACTCGGCTTTGTCTATATGACGGATGGTCCGCATCTCAAATGCTTCGATGAAGAATTCGCCGAGAAAATGGCAGAGATCGATGACCTGTTACCCAACGCTTTCAATAGGCCTATCAGCGTTGCTGAGAACGGAAGACGCATCTTGGTCCATTCGGGGTCCGATCGGAATCCGGGTGCTTACTACATATATTCAACTGACACCAAGAAACTAAATCCGATTCTTCGCCCGCGACCTTGGCTCAAGCCAGAGCAAATGGCGCCTATGAATCCGATCGCCTATACCGCGCGAGATGGGCTCGAAATTCACGGATATCTCACCATTCCCCTGGGGCAAAAACCCCGTAATCTGCCGCTGGTTGTGTTGCCGCATGACCTACCTTTCGGGGCAGGGGCACGTGATCGGTGGAGCTTCCAACCGTTTGTGCAAATGCTGGCAAGCAGAGGGTACGCTGTGCTCCAGATGAACTATCGCGGTTCATCGGGATACGGACAATCATTCTTGAAACGTGGGGAACGGGAGTTGGCAGGGATGATCCAGCAGGACATCGAGGATGCCGCTCGGTGGGCGATTGCGAAGAAAGTCGCCGACCCAAAGCGGATCGCCATCGTAGGCGACAATCGTATTGGGGGATTTTCAGCACTTTATGCGCTTTACAGAAATCCGGACCTTTACTGCTGCGGCATCTCGATGTTTGGCATAGTCGATTGGCTTGAGCCTTATCGCAATTTGCATGGGCGCGACAGCACCTTGTTCCGCGAGCAATTGACCAAAATGACGGGGGACCCAGAAACAGAAAAGGAAAGGCTGGAGGCAATTTCGCCAATGAATTTCGCGGACAAAATCACGACACCCGTTTTGCTGCTGTACCACGAAAGTGATCTTTATATCTCGCTCAGAGTGGTAAGGAAGATGGCTGCAGCCTCAAAAAAGGCAGGAGGTCAACCTGAGGTTCTGATCACCGATTACGGTGCTAATATCGAAGAAAGAAACCGCATCGAAAGATACAAAGCCATTGAGGCTTTTCTCGCGAAGTACCTAGGGCCCGGAGCGACCGCTTCCTCTGTGAATAAACCTGCGCCAACAACGACAGTTCCAACCGCGACTCGACCCGCTGAGAAATAAGCAACGACGGTTGGTGCTGATAAATAGTTCCTATCGCCTGCCTTCATGCCTCCCAACGACCGTAGATGCCGCAGGGGAGAACTTTGCCGTCGCGTTTTACCGGCAGGCCGATTTCGCCAGCGGTGAGCGTGCCGCTGCGCGAGCCAAGCAGGTCGCTGAGTAGGTTGGCGACGACGGTGGGCGAGAGTCGCGCAGTGTAGGCGTTGATCAGAAAGAACAACGGGCGGTCGCTAAGCAGATGTGCGCATTCGAGCAGCAATTCCCAAAGTTGGTCCTCAAGGCGCCACATTTCGCCGGACGAGCCGCGGCCGAAGGTGGGCGGGTCCATGATGATCGCGTCGTAACGACGACCCCGTTTGATTTCGCGGCGGACGAATTTCAAGCAGTCATCGGCAATGTAGCGGATGGGAGCTTCAGCGAGGCCGGAGAGCGCGGCATTTTCTTTGCACCATTTGACCATGCCTTCAGCAGCATCGACGTGACAGACGTTGGCTCCAGCAGCGGCTGCGGCGCACGTGGCGGCACCCGTGTAGCCGAAGAGGTTTAGCACGGCGACCTCGTTGCCCGCGGCACGCGAGGCGCGGATTTTCGCGGAGAACCAATCCCAGTTCACAGCTTGTTCTGGAAAAAGTCCGGTGTGCTTAAACGACGTGGGATGGATTTTAAAGACGAGTGAACGGTATCGAATCTTCCAATCGTCGGGCAGAGGCCGACGAAATTCCCATTTACCGCCGCCGGTGCTGCTGCGGTGATAATAACCGTCCCAGCCTTCCCAAGGTTTGTTGTCCGGACGGTGCCAAATGATCTGCGGATCGGGGCGGACGAGGTTGTAGGGACCCCAACGCTCCTGTTTCATGCCGTTACCGGTATCGAGCAGTTCGTAATCCTCCCATTGATTGGCGATGATCAGAGCTGGACGTTGGGCTGGGCTAGGCATGTTTCTTGGCCGTGAGCGAAGAAGGGAGAACGCTATTTGTCGAGCGTGGGGATTAGATCACCACATAGATCGAAATTTGCGAAAGCAGGCATTGACTAAACAAATTTTGCCAATAACCCAAACTTTCACCACATGAATATACACAAATTTATTGCCAGTCTTTTGCTGGCCATCTTGGCGGTCCGAAGTGTCTCGGCCGATATAGTCGAGACCAAGGACGGAGCTCGCATTGTGGGCAAGGTCACGCAGATCGATGGTTCGATTATAGTGATTGATACAAGCTATGCTGGTTCGATCAAAATCAAGCAGAGCGAGGTTGTCGCGATTACAACGGACAACCCGGCGAATATTCGTCTTAATAGTGGCACCGTTCTTCAAGGAACGCTCGCTGGTATTGGCTCTGGCGCTGTGATCATTACAGGGCCGGACGGCTCGCTCCATTCTACTGTTGATAAGGTTGTGGCTACCTGGGCGCCAGGTGCCAAAGACCCTGAAGTCATTGCTCTCCAACGAGCCTGGACCTATGAGGCAGGGGTCGATTTGGTGGGCAAGACCGGCAATAGCGAACAGCTCGGCACTGGCTTTAATTTCCGCGCCACGCTCACCGGCCCGCAGGACAAATTACAATTCTACAGTGCGTACGACCGCCAGGTCACCGAGGGCCAGGTTTCGGCTGACCAGTTCAAGGCAGGCGTTGATTATCAAAACAGTTTTTCGGGAAAAAAGTCTTGGTACATCCGCGACGAAGCTGGATTTGATCGCGTGAAGTTAATCGCTTTTTCGAACATCGCGGCTGCGGGTTTCGGTTACGACTTAATTAAAAAGCCGAAGCAAACCCTCACCGGTCGTCTCGGTTTGGCCCATCGGTTTGAGTCTTATAGGGTCGATCCGGTTTATTTCGCCACGTTGGTCCCGCCCGTTGGCACATTTGACCGCGACCAGGCACGTCGGCTTGCGACCAAAGAAAGCGTTAACTCCGCCGGTTTGGATGTTGGGTTAGCACACTCGCTCGAGCTCAGCAATTTTAGTATCGTAAATCGCTTTAGCTACGTTCCGGCGTTTGAGGATTTTACGGATTATCGTGCCACTCATGAGTCATATCTAGAGCTTCCGCTACATAACCCCTCGTGGAAATTGCGGATGGGCGTTTCCAATGACTACGCAAGCAAGCCAGCTGTTGGCAAGAAGCGCCTAGACACAACGTACTTCACGCGTCTCATGCTGAATTGGCGCTGAGTTTTGTCGGTAGACTGCGTTTGTATTTTCCGCCCCGGATGTTTTCGCCCGGGGCTTTTTCATCCCAAAACGCAGGCCTCACGTCCCGTACAGACGGTCGCCGAAGTCGCCGAGGCCCGGGAGGATGTATTTGCGGAAATCAAGTTCACGGTCGAGCGCAGCGGAAAAGATTGGAACGTTTGGGTAAGCCTTTTCTACAATGGCTATGCCCTCGGGTGCAGCCACGATGTTGAGCAGATGAATGTCGGTGGCGCCTCGTTCGGTGATAACGTCGAGCGCTTTTACCGCGGAACCGCCCGTCGCGAGCATGGGATCAACCAGGAGCACGCGCACATTTTTAACGGGCGGAAGTTTGCAGTAATAACTTCGGGCCAATGCGGTGTCGTGATCGCGCTCTAAGCCGATGTAACCGACGCTGACGTCAGGAAAAAGATCGAGGATCGGCTGTACCATCCCGAGGCCAGCGCGAAGGATCGGCACCACGACAAGAGGACGGGCGAGTATACGGCCGTCGAACGATTCCAGCGGAGTTTCGATCTGGTGCTCACGCGTGGCGAGGTCGCGCGTGGATTCCAGGGTCAATAGCAGCGTGATCTGGTGGCAAAGTGTCCGGAATTGCGCGGGCGGAGTATTTTTGTCGCGCAAATGTGTGAGCACATGGGCAGCGAGTGGATGATCGAGCACGTGCAGCGGCATGGCGGTAACGAATAGTTTGGTTAAAGCAAATCGTGTTCCGTTTTGTGTTCGAGGATGTGCTCCAGTTCCTTGCGCAGAGCCTTTTCTTTACCGTGAAAGGCGGGCATGAGAGCGAGCCAATTGTAGACCTCCTCTTGCAAGTGTTTCGGCATAACAGGATCGAGGGAAACGACCCGGTCGAGTCCACGCACACAAGCCTCGGCAATGCGTTCACACATGCCTTGGGCGTCAGCCGAGCTGTGCTGGCCAGCGAGGCGCACGATCTCGTCGCGCGGTTGTGAGCGGCGGCTTTTCATCTTGGTTTTGTACAAGCCAAGGCTGTCGATGATAACGTTGGCCGTGCGCGGGTAGAAGCTCGTCATCAGGTTCCACGGATCGCCTCGCTGGTCGCCGCCGTGGCGGAAATCGCTGCGCAAAATCACCGAAGGAATATCAGCGAACTTCGCCAGCATGAATTCCACCACGGTGCCCGAATCGATTTCCGTGCCGTCATAGTTAAAGAGTCCTAGGTCACAGCGCAGGAGCGTGAGAATGTCCTGATCGCGGATGGAACGCGCGGTGTTGCCGCGTTGCTCCAGATTTTGGGGCAGTACGCATAGGTAGCGACCATGCGATTTTTCATAGATGGCCTCGGCTAAATAGGCGTTGCCGATGAGGTGCTTGAGGCTGAAAAGTTCACTCGCGAAATAGACGGTGTAGCTCTTCTTTTTTTTCTTCATGCCGGGTCCGAGTGTTTTAAGGAGCAAGGGTCGAAATACACCAGAGCTCAACGAGAAAACTTTCCGTTCGCAGTGTCGGTGGACCGCCAAGTGCTGTGAAAGAGCTGGATTTATCAGAAATCGCTTTGCTCAGGGCTCGTTTTGAACGAGTGTCCGAGCTCCCATCCATCCAGCATGCAACAGGCCACGATCATTTACCTCACAAATATTGTCATCATAAGCATCTTGGCCTCCATGATCAGCCATTATTGGCTGAGACAAGGGCGAGCAGCGGCGATGCTGTTCTGGATGCTTGCGGCTTGGACGCTGGTGGTGGCGGATGTTTTTTTTGCGGTTCGGCCGCAACTTCCAAATTGGGCCGCTCGAATCATACCGACGCTACTGGTTAGTTTGGGCCACGCAGGGCTCCTTCTTGGTGCGCGAAAAACCGCTGCACTCGAAACGAAATGGTGGGCCGTGGTCGCTCCCATCGCACTCCATGCAGCAGGGTTGTTTTACTTTTTGAGGAACGACGAACATTCCGAGTGGCGGATGGTTTTTAACGGCATAGTTTGGGCAAGTTTTTCGTTTGTCTCTAGCTGGAGTTTAAAGAAAGCACCGCGGGCTTTTTGGCTCTCGTTGTTTTCCCCACGCACCGCGTTTTTATGGCACGGCATTTTCCACTGTTTCAGGGTTGTATTCGCGTCGCTCTGTGCCGTGCAGGGCTGGGACGAAATCGCTTCCTGGTTACAGGTGGTAAGTGATTTTGAAGTGAGCTTTTTCATGGTGGCGTTGTTCGTCAGCTTGCTCATGGCGAACCTCCAGTTGCGCAACGAGGAACTTTCCAACGCGCTTGCCGAAGTGCACATGTTGACCGGCCTGCTGCCGATCTGCGCGTGGTGCAAAAAGGTCCGCAACGACAATGGCTATTGGCAAAAAGTCGAAGACTACCTCGCGTCGCACAGCCGCATCAAGTTCACCCACGGCATTTGCGCCGACTGCTTCAACGAACAGCGACCAAGTAAACTCGAGTGCACGCGACAGGCGAAGTAAGCGCGGCTCGTTTGAATCGCTGCTGTACGTAGCCCGCTCGAATTCGTCTAAATTCTGCGGCGACTTTCACGCTGACTAGGGTTTCTTTGCTTCCGCAATCTTCTGCTTGAGGTGGCGTTCGTAGGTTTTGCTATTGAGCGGCAGATCGACGGGCTTACCCGTCCAGGCCGACATGACGATCGCGTTGGCGAGTTCGATTGAGCGAATACCTTCGGCCGCGGGCGCGATCAGAGGTTTATCATCAATGATTGCGTCGGTGAAGTTCTGGAGGATTTCTGTGTGTTGGCCGCCGTGGCCATTGATTGGAATCGAAATATCCCAAGTAGCTGGTTTGGCAAAGCCTTCCTTCGTGGTGCGGCTAAATTCGCTCATCGGCATTTCGTTGCGCGTCAGCGTGAGCTTGTCATTTTCGTAAACGATGCGGCCACGCTCGGTGGCGATTTCGAGGCGATTGGTGCCGGGTGCTTCGCCGGTCGAGGTGACCAAGGTGCCATGTTTCCCGTCGGCGAACTCGAAATATGCAGTCACGTCGTCTTCGGCTTCGATCGGGTGATAACGGCCAAAATTGCAAAAGCCTGTAACGCGCTTTGGCATACCAAAAAGCCACTGGAATAGGTCGAGGTTATGCAGGCACTGGTTGAGCAATACGCCACCACCCTCGCCTGCCCACGTCGCCCGCCACGCACTCGACGCGTAGTAAGCGTGGGTACGAAACCAGTCGGTGATCGTCCATTGCACGCGGCGGACTGCACCGAGTTCGCCATTTTTCAGAAGCTGACGAATTTTTTGGAAATATGGATCTGTTCGCTGGTTTAGAAGTGCGGCGAAAACTTTCTTTTTATTCGTATGCGCGGCAATGAGCTTCTCAGCATCGGCTTTGTGAACAGAAATTGGTTTCTCCACGAGCACGTGCAACCCAGCCTTGAGCGCCTGAATGCCGATTGTCGTATGCGAGTAATGCGGGGTCGCAATGAGCACTGCGTCGATCAGGCCAGACGCGATCATTTCCTCGGTGGTCGCAAACCCGCGCGCATTTATCCAGCGCCCGCGTTTCGCCACGTCGGACGAAACAACAGCCGCGAGCTCGAGACCTTTGATTTTTCCCGAAGCAATGTTGGTCGCATGACCGACGCCCATAATGCCCAATCCAACAACACCGATGCGCACCGTATTCATAGACGCTCAGCTTTGGCCGGCACGCCTCGCTCTTCAACCCCAGACCCTGAGCTGGCGCAGGAATATTCGGCCGAATTACGAATTCCACTATTTGCCTGTGCTATAACGCTTCAACAAAGCTTCGGGTACGTCAAAGATGACCAAGTCCAAACTTTTGCCATCGGTAAGCTGGCCGGATTGAATTGCGATCCGGCGGCCGTCGGGGCTGAAAATCGGATGCGCATGGTCAGGCCGCATCTTATGGTCGGTCGTGAGGAGAGTACGTTCGCCGGTATGACGATCGATAATGTAAATATTGCCGAGAAACGTATCGCCTACTGCCCAATTCCCGTCCGCCGAGCCATTGCAGTGCCAAAAGCCGCCCGTGCCGCGGCCTGGCATCGGTTCCTCCACCTGGCCTAGGAGCTTCATTTGGTTAGTGCGGAGGTTGATGACTGAGATGCCCGTCGGATGCTCGCGCAGGTAAGGCAAATGGCCCATGATAAGGAACATCACTTCGTCCTTTGTCGCGACGGTTTCGTGCGTGATCCATTCATCGGGCGTCTCGACATAAAGCGGGCGGTTGCCCGTGCCATCACCACGCACGGTCCACATGCGTTGCGGGCCATCGCCGGTCGTCTCGTGACAATAAATGATCTCGCCTGGCACCCACGGATTCGTCTGCACGTGACCCATGCGAAATTCGACGTCGATCACGGTTTTAATTTCGCCCGTCTTCAAGTCGATGCTGCGAATACCGCCTGGACCTTTTCCCAGTTCGGCAAAACGTTTGCGCGCTGCCTCTCGGCCTTGGTTCGGGTCCATGTTCTGATCATCAATCGGACGCCGTGATGGCTCGCTGGGGGCGGCACCAGGAGCGTTGCGATCACGAGGCGCTCTCGGCGGACGGGGCGGTTGTGGCCCCCACGAAACGCCCCAGTAGGCTTTGCTCTCGTCAGCATCGAGGGCAAAACCACCCGCGTCGCGCAAATCCGTCGGCAACACGCAAATGATACGCTCGTAAGCGGCGGCATCCTTCGGTTGGCCGGCCAACGAGTCGGCGATTAACGGATCGAGGTCGATCTCGACGAGCTGACGGGGCGTGTTTGGAGGTTCGACTTCCTGTGTTGCTGGGTTCCAAGAAGGGCCGCCACGCATAACGTAAAGTTTGTTCGTCTTACGCGAAAGATTGAGGCTGCCCGTACCCGAAGCTGGCCCATCGGTCACTTGTACGATGTCGCCCGTCTGCTCATTCACCAAATACGCCTGCGAGCCTCCTCCGCGATCCGAGCGGAAGATGATCCATTTACCGTCGGCCGTCCATGTCGTGTGCGTCTGGTAAGGCTTCGAGTCGCTCGCGGCGTCCGTCGTGAGAAACGTCAGGGGGACACCTGTCACCTTGTCCGTGATCGTCTTTTTTTCCGGAGGGAGATGCCGGCCCACGTTTGATGCCGAAACTGTTAGACAGAGGCAAGCTGGCAGCAAAAACGCGAAGGCACGGAGAGTAACAGGTCGGAAAAGCATGAATGGAATTTATTGCAGGACTACAGGTGACGCCAGTTCCTGCCTCACGTTTCTCATGCTACAGTCAGACAATCAGAGCGCGGCGGGTGTGACCGCAAAAAAACCAGCCGTGGAAAACGGCTGGTCTCGCTTTTGAAGCTGTCGTTCTACGCCAGGCTTACGGGTTGATCTTCGGGCCGCCCTGCGAGAGGTTGCGGGCACGGAGACGCAAGCCGTTGAGACGGATGAAGCCGGTGGCGTCGCTCTGGTTGTACCAGCTCTTCACGCCTTCCATCGACGCGATCTTATCGTCGTACATGGAGTACTTCGATTTGCGACCGCAGGTGATGATGTTGCCCTTGTAGAGCTTGAGGCGAACGGTGCCGCTAACATAACGCTGGCTCTCGTCGACGAGGGCCTGAAGCGCTTCGCGTTCCGGGGCGAACCAGAAGCCATTATAAACGAGCTGAGCGTATTTCGGGATCAAGCCGTCGCGAAGTTGAAGCACTTCGCGGTCGAGCGTGAGTGATTCCACCTGACGGTGGGCCTGCATGAGAATCGTGCCACCCGGAGTCTCGTACACGCCGCGTGATTTCATGCCGACGAAGCGATTTTCAACAAGATCGACGCGACCGATGCCGTGCTTGCCACCGAGTTTGTTCAGCGCCTTGAGGAGTGCACCAGGCGTGAGCTTCTTGCCGTTGACTGCGACGGCGTTGCCTTTTTCGAAATCGATTTCGACATACTCGGGCTTGTCGGGCGCGTCTTCCGGCGAAACGGAAAGCTTGAACATGCCCTTGTTCTCCTTGGTCGTCGGGTCGAACCAAGGATCTTCGAGAATGCCGGCTTCGTAGGAGATGTGAAGAAGGTTGCGGTCCGTCGAGTACGGCTTCCTGAGCGAAGCTTCGACGGGAATTTTGTGCTCGGCGCAGTACGCGATCATCTCGGCGCGGCCGGGGAACTTCTCGCGGTAGTTCTCCATTTTCCAAGGAGCGATGATGTTGAGCTTCGGATCGAGCGCCATGTAGGTGAGCTCGAAACGGCATTGGTCGTTGCCCTTGCCAGTGGCGCCGTGAGCGACGGTGTCGGCGCGCTCTTTGTGCGCGATTTCGACCTGAGCTTTGGCGATCAGCGGACGCGCGATCGATGTGCCGAGATAATATTGGCCCTCGTAAACGGCGTTGGCGCGGATCATCGGGAAGATGAAGTCGCGGGCAAATTCTTCGACGAGATCGAGCGTGTAGTGCTTCGACGCGCCGGTCTTCTTGGCCTTTTTGTCGAGACCTTTAAGCTCTTCCTCTTGGCCGACGTCGGCCGCGAAAGTGACGATCTCGGCGTCATAAGTTTCCTTGAGCCACTTGACGATGACGGACGTGTCGAGTCCGCCGGAGTAAGCGAGAACGATTTTCATGATGATAAGTGAAGGTTAAATTGAACCGCGAATAAAGCGCGGGATCGATCCATTACACAGAGAGCGCAGAGGGCAATACCGAGTTCACGGAGGATCGGGTGCAGAGCCTGCGATTCTTTGTGTGCTCTGTGCTCACCTCAGTGTTCTCTGTGCAACAAAACCTCAGTGTTTCGACTTCGCGGCTTTTGCCAGGAATGCCATGATCGCCTTCTGCACGTGCAGCCGGTTTTCAGCCTGGTCAAAAATGATAGAACGCGGGTGATCGAGGACGTCCTGCGTGACCTCTTTGCCCGGATAAGCCGGCAGACAGTGCATGAAGAACGCGGTCGGCTTGGCGGCCGCAAATAGTTTGGCATTCACCGAATAAGGCGCGAGCAACTTGAGGCGTTTGGCCGACTCTGCCTCTTTGCCCATGCTAACCCAAACGTCCGTGTAAACCACATCGGCGCCGCGCACGGCTTCGTACGGATCAGTCGTAAATTCGTAGCCGTCCTCAAAACCTTGGCTCGCCAGAAACGCGTCGAACGCCGGCGAGGGCCGAAATCCCTTCGGGCCAGCCACGACGATCTTCATGCCGAAGTAGTTGGCACCGAGAACCCAGGAACTCGCCATGTTGCAGGCGCTGTCGCCGACAAACGCGATCTTTTTACCCTTGAGCGATCCGATGAGATTTTTGCTCCGCCCCGCCCAACGCTCAGCGAGCGTAAACGCGTCGGAGTACATCTGGCACGGGTGCAAGAGGTCGGTAAGAGCATTGATCACCGGGACCGATGCGCTTTGGGAAAGTTTCACCACGTCGTTGTGATCGAAGGTCCGCACAATCAGCCCATGCACGTAACGCGAAAGAACCCGAGCCGTGTCTTCAATCGATTCGCCACGCCCAAGCTGGATGTCGTTCTTATTGAGAAAGAGCGGATTGCCACCAAGCTCATGGATGCCAACTTCAAAGGAAACTCGGGTGCGCGTACTCGATTTCGAGAAAATCATCGCCCATGTCTGATTCTGGAGCACGGGCGCAGTCTTGCGGCCACGCGTTTTTTTGAAGCTCGCGGCCTGCGCGAAGACCTCCGCTGCTTCGCGCAACGTAAGGTCCGTTTCTTGGAGGAAATGCTTCATGGGAAACGGTCAGTCATAGGCGAGACGGTTCCCGTCGACCAGAGAAAAAACGTCAACCAGTTTCAAACCTTATCAATCAATGCCTTACGTAAAATCTCGACCGATTGTGCGAGCTCCTCAGGCGTGGCCGTCAGAGGTGGAAGCAAGCGTATAACATTACCACCAGCCGTCGGCACGAGCAGGCCAGCTTCGCGCAACGCGGCTTGGTAAGGAGCAATATCGGAGGCGAATTGCACGCCCACCAAATAGCCTTGTCCACGCACGGCCAGAACTTGGGCCGGAAAGTCCTTCACCAGTTTCTGCAAGGCCGCGTGCCAGCCGATGCTGTTGGCCGCCACTTTCGCGACAAGCTGGTCACGTTCGATCACGTCAAGCACCGCGAGCGCAGCAGCACACGCTAGCGGGGTGCCGCCGAATGTGGTGCCATGCGAACCGGGATGAAAAAGCTCCGCAGCATTTTCGCGCACCCACATCGAACCAATGGGGAAGCCGCCGGCAAGCCCCTTGGCCATACCGATAGCATCTGGTTGTATACCAGCATACTCGTAAGCATAGAATTTGCCCGTCCGGCCGATACCGCACTGCACCTCATCGATTAGGAGCAGCAAGTTGTTTTTGTTACAAAGTTCCCGCAATCCACGCAAAAACTCGGGCGTGCATGGATTGACGCCGCTTTCGCCCTGAATCGTTTCGACGAAAATCGCGGCCGTCTGCCCGTCGACGAGATCGGCGAAGCTTTGAAGGTTGTTGATTTCACCAAACGAGAATCCGGGCACGAGCGGCCGAAAACCTTTTTGGATCTTTTCCTGCGGTGTGGCACTCATGCCGCCAAACGTGCGGCCGTGAAAAGCGTTCTTAACACAGATGATTTTGTAGCATTCGCCTTCCTTGCCACCGGCCTTGGTGACGCCGTGCAGACGCGCAAGCTTGATCAGCGCCTCGTTGGCTTCGGCGCCGCTGTTGCAGAAAAACACCCGACCTGGACCGGCGTAGCCGACGATCCGACGAGCCAGTTCGGCCTGGTTGGGATTACGAAAAAGATTACTTACATGAATCAGTTCCCCTGCCTGACGTTGCACCGCCGCGACCCAGTGCGGATGGCAATGCCCGATCGCGCTCACAGCGATGCCTGAAGTGAAATCGAGATAGGCTTTGCCCTGGTCGTCCCAGACCTGCGTGCCTCGTCCGCGCACAAGCGTAAGTGAAGCACGCGCGTAATTTTTCAAAACGTGCGCGTCATACAGATCAGCGGTGCTGGTACGTAGGATGGTAGGCGAGTTCATGGTTTTGTAATGGATGACTTAAGACTGACGATTAAGCCGAAACTCCGGCCGAATCTTCAGTCGCGAATCATCGTATCGGTGATTCAGCTTTGGACGATTTCGGTGCCGATACCTTTATCAGTGAAAATCTCCAAGAGAAGGCTATGCGGCAAACGACCGTCGATAAAATGGACGCGCTGCACGCCTTCCTGTAAAGCGCGGACAGCACTGGAGACTTTCGGACGCATGCCTTTGTCGATGATGCCTTTTTTCTTTAGTTCATCAACTTGGTTAACCTTCAGCGTGGAGATAAGTGATTCCGGGTCAGGCGGTGCGGAGAGCAAGCCAGGGACATCGCTCATGTATACCAAGCGCCGTGCCCGCAACGCGCTCGCGACCCGGCCAGCAGCAACGTCTGCATTTACGTTGTAAGGTTTGCCATCGAGCCCTTCAGCGACAGGCGAAATGACCGGGATAAATCCGTCAGCGATTTCTTTTTTAATGACTTTGATCTTCACCTCGGTGACGTCACCGACGAAGCCAAGGTCAACTTTGTTGCCATCATCGTCTTCTTCGAGCTTCGCACACGTGAGCACGGAATCTCCCGGAATGCCACGTGGTCTGCCTTGGGCAATGACGATCGCGTCGCAAACGTCTTTGTTGACGATCTCGTTGAGAGTTTTTTTCACCACTTGCATCGTCGGCTCGTCGGTGACGCGCAGGCCGTTGATGAAATTTGCCTTTAATCCAGACTCGGCCATCGCGCGCGTGATGGCTTTGCCACCACCATGAACGACGACGACGTTGATGCCGACCGCTGCGAGAAACGCGATGTCGTAAGCGACGCGTGTGCGCGCCACTGGATCGGGATCGTCCATGAAACTACCGCCGTACTTCACGACAAACGTGGAGCCGCGGAAATCTTGAATGTATGGCAATGCCTCGAGGAGAACCTTCGCCTTGGCGGTGACTTCGGAGATATCAATGCTCATCGGTAAACAGCGATCAAAGCACGCGGCACGGGGCCGCGAAAAACGAGAGTTGGAAAGATTGTGCGATCATAAAAAAGTCCGAAGCGGGAAATGCTCTAGGCCGGTGTGCCTCGCATTTCCATAATAAATGTTGGCGCAGGCAAAAAAACTGCAGGTCTGTGCTCCCTGTCAGAACAAGTAAGTGACAACTCGGTCACGCAAATTCGGCTTCACTCTCCGGCCGCGCAGATCAAGTTCATCGTCGTGCCAAGCACCCATCTCACCTTCTCGTCGCGAACCGAACACCGCGCTTGGCTCGCGAGCCAAGCCGCACTGCCCGCAGGTTTCCGCGTAGGCGCTACACGTTTCGAATTCACGCCGTTCGAAGTGCCAAAGCCCGCGAAAATGACGCTCACGCTTATCGCGCTCGATCGGCCGACACCGGACTTCGCCGCGATGTTCACCAAAAACGCATTTCCCGGCGCACCCGTTATCGTCGGCCGGAAACGCCTCGAAGGTCCAAAGCTGGGCGCGATTCTCGTAAACAACAAAATCTCCAACGTCTGCGCTCCCGGTGGCGTCGAAACCTCCGAACAGCTCTGCGCGGCCGCCGCCAAAGCGCTCGGTCTCGGCGCAGACGAAGTTCTGCCCAGTTCTACCGGTGTGATTGGCTGGCGCCTGCCCGCTGACGCGATGGCTCTCGCCTTGCCTCAAGCGGTTAGTTCGCTTGCCGCAGGATCCATTTTGCCCGCCGCCGAAGGCATCGTTACCACCGATCTCTATCCAAAAATCCGGCGCGTCGATCTACTCGGCGGCAGCATCGTCGGCATCGCCAAAGGCGCCGGCATGATCGAGCCCAACATGGCCACGATGCTCGTTTACATTTTGACAGATCTCGTCGTGCCACGCGCCGAGCTCCGCAAGATTCTCGCCCGCGCAGTCGATCGCAGCTTCAACTGCATGAGCATCGATAGCGACACGAGCACGTCTGACACAGTTGTTCTTCTCTCTTCCGGCAAAGTCCCGTGCAAGGACCTCGCCGCCTTCGAAGCGGCGCTCAACGTCGTCTGCGCCGACCTCGCCGAAGATGTCGCCCGTAACGGCGAAGGTGTCCGCCACGTGATGCGCGTAAAGGTGTCTGGCGCACCTACCGAACACACGGCCAGAGCCATCGCGAAGACCATCGTCAATGCTCCGCTCTTCAAGTGCGCTGTCGCGGGAAACGATCCAAACGTTGGCCGACTCGTGCAAGCAGTCGGCAAATATGTCGGCGCCCACGAACCCAACATCAAGCTCGACCGCACCCAAATGAAGCTCGGCGGAATCCCGATCGTGAAAGATGGAGTCTTCGCGCTCGATCCGACCAAGGAAAAAGCACTTGTCGCTCATTTGAAAAGTGCTGAGCTCTACGAAAGCGCACCACCCAAGGATGGCGTATTTTCGCCGCCGATCGATTTCCCGCCGCACGAACGCTGCGTAGAAATCGAAGTCGATATCGGAGCTGGCAGCGCGAGCGCAACCGTGATCGGTGCCGATCTCACCCACGAGTATGTGAGCGAAAACGCGGATTATCGGAGCTAAGACAGCGTAGTTTATCGATACCTAAAGCGGGGCGTTCGCACACCGCTTATGCTTTGTGTCAGTCTATTGTTGTGCATGGGTTGTCATTGCTAGGTAAACCTGCCGCGTCCAGTGTGCGGCGACACCACTACCCCTATGACGAACCAACAATGGAACCAACTTCTAGCCGTCGTGCGCGGCGAGACCGTTAAGCCACTGCCTGTCGCTTTCATCGTCGACTGCCCTTGGCTGCCCAACTGGCACGGCGTTCAGATCGCCGATTACCTTTGCAGTGAGTCCATTTGGTTCGACGCGAATCGCCGTGCTATCGAAACTTTTCCCGATATTTGGTTTCTACCAGGCTTCTGGTCAGAGTTTGGCATGTGTACTGAGCCGTCCGCTTTCGGCACGCGCTGCCAATTTCCGCGCAACGAGTTCCCGTACGCCGAAAAGATAATTAACGACGTAGCTCAGATCGACACGCTCGCTACGCCCAATGTCGAAAGCGACGGTCTTCTACCGTTCATGCTAAACCGTTTGCGCTGGGCAGAGCCGAAGATCAAGGCCTTGGGTCACGAAATCCGTTTCTCGGTTTCACGCGGCCCGCTAAATGTCGCCACGTTCCTGATGGGCACGACGGAGTTTCTCTGCGCGATCAAAACCGATCCAAAACAAATGCACAAACTGCTACGCATCATTACGGATTTTCTAAAGCAGTGGCATGCGTTACAGCGTAAAACTTTCCCGACGACCGATGGCATAATGATGCTCGATGACATCGTGGGCTTCATGGGCGAGGCTGATTTTCTTGAATTCGGCCAGCCCTACATGAAGGAGCTCTACGCGACAGACGTGGCGGTTAAATTCTTTCACAACGACGCCGCGTGTGCCCAATCGATCCGGCACTACGCCGATATTGGTATAAACCTCTACAATCCCGGCGTTCAAACCTCGCTCGCCGAAATGCGCCGCCTCTGTGACAACCGCCTCACCATTCTCGGCACAATCCCGCCCCGCGATGTCCTCGCGCAAGGGAAGCCCGCCGATGTCCGCGCTGCTGTGCAAAAACTCCTTGGTGAAACGCCCGAGCAATCACGTCTTATCCTATCGTGTGCCGGCGGCATGCCGCCTGGCGTACCAAACGAAAATATCCGCGCGTTCCTCGACGCTGCGCGCGCATTTTAGGTTTGGGATTTTTCTGGATAATCGGCGGTTCGTCAGCCGAGGCACTTGTTCAACATAGCCAACAGCTCCTCTGTGTTAAACGGCTTTGGCAAAACTCCGTCGATCGAGAGGCCCTCGAACCGAGTCTGCTCGTTTTTCTCCAGTCGACCACTGATGACCATAATTCGCCCTGAATACCCAGCCTTGCGAGCAAGACGGGCGAGTTCGATTCCATCGATTCCGGGCATGTTGATATCGATGATCAAAAGCATGTAGGCGGCCAAGTTCGACTGGAGATGCTCCCAGGCAACGACACCGTCATCAACGGTACGAATGCGATGACCAGCCCGCCGCAGTACCTTAACCATCGCACTCGCAACAAGCCGATCGTCTTCAATAAGCAAAATTTCGGCAGCAGCAAATGGTTTAGGTGTGGAGATTGTCTTTGTGCTTATAGAATCATCGGGTAGCGGCCAATCGGGCAGTGTAACATGAAAAGCCGTTCCCTCGCCGGGAACGGTATCCACGTCGATACAACCTCCTGCGTCTGTAACCAGGTGCCAGACAGTGGCTAGACCCAAACCAGTTCCTTTCCCTACGCGCTTGGTGGTATAAAATGGCTCAAATATTCGTTCACGAACATCGGGAAGAATACCCATGCCGTTATCACGAACCGTTAGGCGCCTCCAACCCCGCAGAGTCCGCTCGGTAAAAGTCGGTGGCAACTCCATGGCAGTCGGAGGCAGTAGCACTGCCTCGATCAAAATGTGAGGAGTCCATCGCGACGCCTGACCTCCGGTGAGTTTTTCCATCAAAGTGTCACGAGCATTAATGACCAAATTGACAATGATCTGATGCAGATCCGATGCGCTAAACGCTAAAGGCGGCATATTTTCCGGCACGCGATTCTCTAAGATAATCCGTCGATCCAAGGTTGGCAGGATCAAGTCAAGTGCTCCCTGAACTGTCGTGAAAAGAGCGAGTGCATCTGCACTTCTCTCTCTCTTACGCCCAAACATAAGCAATCGGGATGTCAGATCCGCAGCTCGTTGCACTGCCGAAAAAACGACCGACATATCAGCCTGAAGCTCGTTGTCGTTCGGGCGCGTCCTGCGTAGATCGTCCACTTTGATCATGACGGGCGTCATGAGATTGTTGAACTCATGCGCGATTCCACCCACCAATTCGCCTATAGCACGTAGACGACGCCCACGTGCAATCTCTTCATCCATCCGCCAACGTTCCGTGACATCCTCAACCAAGACACAGAGACGAGGAAATCCGCCCGGCCTTGTTGTGAGGGGCACTCGCGTCACTAGCAGATGGCGGTGTGCGCTCGGCAAGGTGTGCTTCTCGACGATAATACCCCGATTTCGGTCAGCTTCTTTTAGAACCGCTTTGCATACATTGGCCCAATCGGATGAAAGTGTAAGATCGTGGACGAATCGGCCCACCGCACTCGCACGTTCCAACCCCAGATCTTCAATGGCTCTCTGATTTAACGTACGCAATCGCGCTCCTTCCGGAGCTAGTTCGAGCACCCACATTCCCAGCGGAACGTTCTCAAACAATGCCGTAAGCAGCTCTCCTTGCTCCGCTAAATCCTCGGCCTGTTTTGCGATGCGAAGCCGAAGCTTGTGCTGCCGGTAACCCACCCACGATGCAATTAACAAGGCCAGCGCCAGCACAACAGCGACAAACGTGATCCCCTCCTCGCGCGTGAAATGCGCCGGTTCGTAGCGCCCGAGCCATTTCCTATACAGCCGGTCGTATTCACCCGAACGTTGCAATATCGCTAAACCTTCATTTAAGCGCGCCAAAAGCACAGCGTCACCTTTATGCACCGCGAAGCGGTGATAATGCTCGAGGTATGCAGCCGGATCTCGCAGTTCCGCGACATTATGCAACCCAAATTTTTCGATCAACGAAGCCACGGTAATCCGCGACAGAATTGTCGCATCGACCTGGCCGCTGGTTAGTAATTTCAACGAGTGTTCGGGAGAATCAGCATAAGTGGCCTTTACCGCTGGGTCCCACGCCCGCAAAAATAAGTCTCCCACTGAGCCAGCACCCGCCACCGCGAAACGAGCTCCGCGTAAGTCCTCCAATTTTTTGGGCGTTTTATCTCCTTGAAGCCGAATCATCACGACGTTCTGCGTATTCAGAACCGTAACCGAATAATCCGCCCAAGCCTCACGCCCTTTCGACGAGCTGAGCAATTGCAGCATATCAAATTCACCCGCGATGAATCGCTGCTTGATTGCTTCTCCCGGCATCACGACACGCCGTATTTTAAAATCCATCACCTTCGCCAACGCGTCTAAGAGATCAACCGCGAATCCTTCCACCGGGCCGCCCGGTTCTTTTTGAAATGAATAAGGAAACGTGTTGGAAAACGCTCCGACCACGATTTCCCTTTTCTGCGGAGCAACTACATCTTGTGTTTGTCCAGCAATCCTCAACACACCGATCGAAATCGATGCCATGCCGAGCACCAGGGCAGCAAAAATGCAGGTGCGAAGCCTAAACCTGGAGTAAGGGGAAAACCTCCGTATCATTCAATTTTCATGCAACTTATATGCGCCTACAGGATGTGTCGAGCACCTGTGTTCGCACGTGCGTAAAAACCACCTAGGGAGAACTTCCTGAAAATACGTCACTCATTCCCTACGGACCCGCCAAACCGAGAATCAAATCAAACTCGACCGGGCTTAGAGGCACCACAGACAAACGACCTTGGCGTAAAAGCACGATTCCCGACAACGCCTTCTCGGCTTTGATCTGCTCGAGAGTCACCGGCTTGGGTAAGCTGCTCATTGCCTTGAGCTCGACCGCTGACCAGTCGCCCTCGTCCGCAGTCGCGTCCGGAAAGGCTTCTTTGGTCACTTCAGCGATGCCGACCACCGCCTTGGTCGAGACGCTTTCGTAAAACAAAACCTCGTCACCCTTGCGCATGGCTCGAAGATGATTGCGCGCCGCGAAATTCCGCACACCCGTCCAGGCAGTTTTCTTATCTTGGAGAAACGTTTCCCAAGAATAAGCCTCGGGTTCAGATTTCACGAGCCAGTGTTGCATCGCGATGACCTACGCAGGCCGACGTGCATTGCAAACCGACCTACACTCGTTTACGTGCACGACTTTCGCCGGCGGGAAGCCGTTGAAGTACGTCGCGGAGGCGTGACTATAGGCGCCGATATTGGTGCTGTACACCAGATCGCCACGTTCGAGCGCGGGTAAATTTTCCGCCATCGATACCACGTCAAGCGCATCGCAGGTCGGGCCAAAAACGGCGCTGATTTGCGTCGCCCCTTTCTTAAACGCCTTCACTGGGTAATGGCAGTGGTCGAAAATCACGCCCGAGTAAGTGTGATAAACGCCGTCGTTGATGTAGTAGCAGGGTTTGCCGTCGCGCACGGCTTTACCGACGACCGACGATATCGAGTAACCCGCGGTCGCCACAAGGAAACGGCCTGGCTCGGCGAGGATCTGAATATTTTTTGGGAAGAGACGCGTGATCTCGGAGTTAATAACCTTCGCTAGCTCCTTGAACGGTTTGACCGTGGCATCATACGGCGCGGGGAAACCACCGCCGATGTCAACGAGGTTCATCTTCGTATAGCCACGATCCTGTGCCTCTTTGAATATATTCGCCGTAAGATTTAGCGCTTGGACGTAGTTGTCGAAGTTCGTCGTCTGGCTGCCAACGTGAAAACTAACTCCCTCGACAGTTAGGCCAACGCGATCGGCTTCAAGAATGAGATCCACCGCTTCACCAGGCGATGCGCCGAATTTTGACGAGAGCTCCACCATTGCGCCCGTATTCGGAACCTTGAGACGCAACGCGAGTCCGGCCTGAGGTGCGTGCTTCTTGATCTTATGGATTTCCTCGAGATTGTCGAACGTGACTAGCGGTTTGTACTGGTTTAGTTCCTCAAGCGTGTTGGTCGGCTTAGTGGGGTTCGCGTAGATAATCTTATCCCAAATCCAATCCTGCCGCTGCTTCGCGGGCATGTGCTTGATGTTTTCGTAGACGATCTTGAACTCCGGCATCGAAGCGACGTCGAAGCTCGAACCTTCTTTGTAGAGCGTGCGCACGATCGCCGGATCAGAATTCGCTTTGACAGCGAAGTAAACCTGGACCCGCGGCAAATATTTTTTGAACTGCCGGTAGTTTGCACGCAACGCATCGTGATCGATCACGAAAAGAGGCGTGCCGTGTTCTTTGGCGAGGGATTTGAGCTTGGCCAACGAGATCATGGTGAATTTCAGATGATAGGGTTGGCCGGAAACGCAAGAGGAACCACACGGCGCCGGCCCGGCGTGCAATTGTAATTAGTTTCGCTCAACGTCCGTCTTGAAGGAGGAAATTCTTGAACTGCCACGGATCTTTCAGATCAAGGTCAGGCTTGTTGTAGCCTTGGAAGACATTTTTGTAATCGCGCAACGGAGTCCAATCAGAGGACTTTGAAATGAATTTGCCGAGGTAAGGTTTCGCGATACCGAGTACAAAATCGTGCGGAAGGTCGTCGGGCACCACCACACCTTCTTCGGGATTTTCGATCATCCACATCGTAGCAGCCGTGACTGAAATCGCGACCTGCATAGTCGTCGCATTCTGATGCGGAACGAGCTTGCGGGACTCTTCGATACTCAGATCACTGCCGATCCACCACGAATTATAATCATGACCCATGATCAGCGCGCCGAGAATGTCGGAGCCGGTCGTGATCTCATCATTCATGATGCGGAGCTTGTCCTGCAGCTTGTAGTCGTTGCTACGCAGCTCGTGCAGTGAAATGATAGCATTGTCGCAGGGACAATACGCGTAATGCATCGTCGGTCGGTAAACGGCTTTGCCGTCCTTCCACACGGTGAGCTTGTCGGAAATGGTAAACGCTTCGCCATGACGCACGACCATTCCGTGGATCGTATAGTTCGGCACCCAGGATCGCACCCACGTGTTCATGCCCATGCGCGCGATACAAATCTGGTTCTTCGGCCCGTCCTTGTGCTGATAGGCATAGGCAGGCAACTGCTTCTCGTGCGTGCCCCAGCCCATCTCAGCGGTCGTTGTGCCTTCCTCGCGGAAGCCTTCAATCGACCACGTGTTGACGAACTCGCCGACTTGCTTCGGCACAGCAGAAATCTGCGTGTCACGCTCCGAGCAATGAATAACTTTAACGCCCAACTTCTGCGCGAGAACATTGAACGCACGGTCTTTGATAACCTGCGCAACTTCCTCGGCTTTCTTGCCGGTGAACTTCTTGTCGGCGATCAGGCTCTCGCCAATGTCGATCAAACCCTGTTTGGTGAAATGCGAGATCAGTCCGGGATTCGCGCCGTGCTCAATGACAGCAGTTGGGCCTTTTGTTTTCCACGATTTGACCATGCGCCGCATGTTCATGTGGCGCCAATAAAGCGTCTTGGTCGTCGGCTTGTTGTCCGGCAAACCGGTGTACGGATCCCACAGCTCGGTCGAGGTGTTGATATAACGAACACCGTTTTCGTGACACCACGTAAGAATTTCGAGGGCATCGATATTCCAAGCGAGGTCGATGATGATGTCACCGGCGCCGACATATTTGGCGAGGATAACAGCGAGATTTTCCTCGGTCACACGATCCTGCACGAAGCGTACTCCCTTCGACGTCCACTTCTTCAGCTTCTCCTTTCGGTCTTCGAAATCCATGACCGTGACATTCTTTGCCGGCACTTTGATATGCTTGAAAAGAATAGGGAGAGTGCACTCGGCCACCGCGCCGTAGCCGATGAAGAGGATTTTATTGTCGAAGGGTATCATGATTTCCTTGGCGTTAGGTATTAGTTCGTGAAGGCCAGCAGAAACGATTTTGTGCTGCTCACGGATTTGAAATATGAGCAGTGTGGAAACGCGCGCGACTGACAAGCAGTTTCCCGAGGGAAAACGCAGGAAATTGAACGAACCGCATCAACCTAAATTCCGCAGTTGAAAAAAGGCATGGAGCAGGAAGTAGCTGGTAGGCATGTCGATTGTAACAGCCGAAGGAGTAGAAGGCATTCACCCGCTGGGTGATGATGGATTTAGCTTTCCCACCGGTG
>Ga0302321_100000536_pt1 | contig 33184 bp, 23 predicted proteins | sample Fen_T0_1_FD_202505 | JGI IMG/M metagenome (GOLD analysis project Ga0302321, IMG submission 202505) | Peat permafrost microbial communities from Stordalen Mire near Abisko, Sweden - Fen_T0_1 | ecosystem: Environmental > Terrestrial > Soil > Wetlands > Permafrost | place: Sweden: Abisko... | reverse complement strand
CAGCGTGGAGCGGCTGGAGGAGCATGCCCAGACCCTGGCCGCCGCCCAGACGGTGACCGGCTCGCCGCGGCGTGGACGTCCCGTCGCGCCTCGCATTGCCGAGAATGGCCGCGTCCTGCTCGACGCTTACGGCGTTCTGGCGCGTGCGATCAAGGACGAGCAATCGATCACGCCGGCCGCCGAGTGGCTGCTCGACAACTTCCATATCGTTGACGAGCAGATCCGCGAGATCCGCGACGACCTTCCTCCGGACTACTACAAGGAGCTGCCCAAGCTGGCGGCGGGCCATCTCGAGGGCTACCCGCGGGTCCTCGGCATCGCCTGGGCCTATGTCGCGCACACGGACAGCCGCTTCGAACCGGAGAGTCTGCGACGCATGGTGCGCGCCTATCAGAGCGTCGAGCCTCTGACGATAGGCGAGCTCTGGGCAATCGCCATCAGCCTCCGGATACTCCTGGTGGACAACCTGCGCCGGATCTCCGAAGTGATCGTACGCAGCCGGTCGGACCGGCAAGAGGCGGACGAGCTCGCCGACGGCCTGCTGGGTCTCGGCAAGGTCAGGCCGGAGGCCGCCGCCGCGATGCTCCGCCGGGTATCGCCCGAGTCCCTGTCGGCCGCTGCTCGCGTCCAGCTATTCCAGCGCCTGCGCGATCAAGACCCCGCGGTCACACCCGCACTCGGCTGGGTCGAGAAGCTCCTCGAGACACAAGGGACGATGGCCGAGGAGATTGTCCGCCTCGAGCACCAGCGACAGGCCACGATGAACGTGACCGTCCGGAACGTCATCACGAGCATGCGCCTCATCTCGTGGTTCGACTGGGCCCAGTTCGTCGAGAGCGTGAGCCTCGTTGACGGTGTGCTGCGAGAGTCCGGTTCGTTCGGGGAAATGGACTTCGCCACCCGAGACCGCTACCGGCACGCGGTCGAGGAATTGTCGCGGGCTTCGGGCCTCTCCGAAGTCGAGGTCGCCCGGAAGGCGGTCGCCGTGTCCGATGCGGCGCAGCCCGCCGACGACACCGAACCCTCGACGGAATGGCGAAAGCGAGACCCCGGCTACTACCTCATCTCCGACGGTCGGCCGGAGTTCGAGCAAATCCTCCATGTGCGGGCGCCGTTGATCCGGCGACTCCGGCGCGCGTATCTCCGGGCCGCCGGGCGCGGCTACCTCGCGACCCTCGTCCTGGCCACGGCCGCGATCATGGCCGTGCCACTCCTGCTGTCCGGGAATTGGTTGGCGGCCGCTCTCATTGCGATTCTCGCGATCATCCCCGCCTCCGACCTCGCGATCTCCCTCGTCAACTGGGAAGTCACTCACGTACTGGGTCCGCGAGCCCTGCCTCGGCTCGATCTGGATGACGGTGTGCCGACCCATATGCGCACTCTCGTGGTCGTACCGATGCTCCTCACCAGCGAGGCGGAAGCCGAGGCTCTCGTCGGCGGGCTGGAGATTCACTATCTGGCCAACCGCGACGGCGACATTCGATTCGCCTTGCTGTCGGACTGGCTCGACGCCCCCAACGAGCACGTCCCCGGTGACGACGAACTGCTCTCGACGGCGGTCGCGGCGATCGACCGGCTCAACGAGCGCCACGGCGAGGCTCCGGGCGGAGGGGCCCGGTTTCTCATCTTCCACCGCAAGAGATGCTGGAATGCGGCCGAGGGCTGCTGGATGGGCTGGGAGCGGAAGCGCGGCAAGCTCGAGGAGCTGAATGCGCTCCTGCGCGGCTCGGCCACGACCGGGATCCTGGCCACGGGACGCAGCGCCACGACGCCACCGACGGGGGTGCGCTACGTCGTAACCCTCGATGCGGACACGCGCCTGCCGATGGGCGCAGTGGGTCGGCTGGTCGGGACGATCGCCCACCCTCTGAACCGGGCGACCTTCGACGCCGTGTCCGGCAGAGTGACCCAGGGCTACGGGGTGCTCCAGCCACGAATCACATCCACGCTCCCGGCCGAACGCGGCGGATCGATCTTCCAGCGAATCTATTCCGGAGCGGCCGGCATCGACCCCTACGCATCCGCGGTCTCCGACGTGTACCAGGATCTGGTCCAGGAGGGGAGCTACACCGGCAAGGGGATCTACGACGTGGACGCGTTCAGCGCCGCGATGGCAGATCGCGTGCCCGAAAACGCGCTCTTGAGCCACGACCTTTTCGAAGGCACCTTCGCGCGGGCCGGACTGGTGACCGATATTGAGCTCTTCGACGAATTCCCGTCGAACTACCTGGTCTCCACGGTTCGGCAGCATCGCTGGGCACGCGGCGACTGGCAGCTCCTGCCGTGGATCCTCGGCCGGGACTGCGACGCGACCGGCCGGCGCAGGGCGGATTTCATGCCCGGACTGGCCCGCTGGAAGATGCTCGACAACCTGCGCCGGACACTCTCGGCGCCATTCACGCTGGCCACCCTCGTTGCCGCGTGGACGCTTCCCGGCGTTTCGGCCGGTATCTGGACGGTGTTCGTCCTGACCACGGCGATCCTTCCCGAGGCGCTGCCCGTCCTCGCCGGACTGCGACCCCAGCGGCCGGGAATATCCGGACGCAGCCACCTGCGAGCCATCGCCGGGGACATCGCCCTGGCCGCGTCCCACGTTCTCCTCGGCCTGGTCTTCCTGGCACACCAGGCGTGGCTGATGTCCGACGCGATCGTGCGAACGCTGGCGCGCGTCTACGCCACCAGACGGAAGCTTCTCGAGTGGACGACCGGGGCGCAGGCCAAGGCCCGGCCGGATCTCGACACCCGCGGGTTCTACGGCCAGATGGCGGGCGGCGTCGCGATCGCGGCGGTCGCCGCGGTCCTGGTTCTGGCCGCCAAGCCGAGTGCGGGATTGATCGCCGCGCCGTTCATCGTCCTGTGGCTGCTGTCTCCGATCGTCGCCCGAGTCGTCAGTCTGCCCCCTTCCGAATCGGCTGCGGAGCAGCTATCGCCGGACGACGTCCGGTCTCTCCGGCTGACCGCTCGACGAACCTGGCGGTTCTTCGAGGCATTCGTCGGCCCAGAGGAGCACGGCCTGCCGCCCGATAACTTCCAGGACGATCCCGCGCCCGCCATCGCTCATCGCACGTCTCCGACGAACATCGGCATGTACCTGCTTGCCACGGTGACGGCACGCGACTTCGGCTGGATCGGCACGCTCGATATGGTGGATCGTCTGGAGACGACACTCGCAACCATCGCAATTCTGGAGCGGTTCCGCGGGCACCTGTACAACTGGTACGACACACGCGATCTCCGCCGGCTCGAGCCGGCATACGTGTCGTCGGTAGACAGCGGCAATCTCGCCGGCCACCTGCTCGCCATGTCGAATGCGTGCCGCCAGATGATCGACCAACCACTTCCGGTCGGGGCCGCGCTCGCCGGTATCGGGGACGGAATCGCGCTGACTCGCGAGGCCGCCGGCGCTATCAGCTATCAGCGCAGAAGCGAGATGCTCCACCGGCGGCACGTCGAGGAGGCCCTTGAGTTGCCTCCCAACGTCGGTTCCGATGTGCCCGCAACGCCCGAGGCCTGGGCCGCGCGTTTGGCCGAGTTGTCCGCATTCGGCAGGACGCTCTCCGACATCGCCGCCGCCCTTACCGCGGAGCGCGGAGAGGCGCCGGATGGCGAACTCGCGACATGGGCCGAGGTGACTCGCCTGGCCGTCGCCAGCCATGCCAGGGACCTGGCGTTGTCCCGCCCCACTCCCGGCTTGACGACTTTTCCGACCATCGCGGAGATGGCCGATCCCTCAGCGGGCGGAGCGGGCGACGGCCCACAGGCAGCCGCAATGCTCGTTCGCCGACTGCAGGCGATCTCCACACGCGCCCAGCAGCTCTTCCGGGAGATGGACTTCAGCTTCCTGTTCGACCCGACCCGCAAGCTCTTCTCGATCGGCTTCCGGGTCCAGGACGGCACCCTGGATCCGAGCTACTACGACCTCCTCGCATCGGAGGCTCGCCTGGCGAGCTTCCTGGCGATCGCCAAGGGCGACATCCCCTCGGACCATTGGTTCCGGCTCGGCCGGGCGATGACGCCGGTCGGCCGTGGCTCCGCGCTGATCTCATGGTCCGGCTCGATGTTCGAGTACCTGATGCCCGCCCTCGTGATGCGCGCCCCTGCCCTCAGCCTGCTCGAACAGACACACCGGCTGGTCGTCGCTCGGCAGATGAGTTATGCGGCCGGCCTCGGCGTGCCCTGGGGCATCTCCGAGTCGGCATTCAACGAGCGCGACCTGGCCCTCACGTATCAATACTCGAGCTTCGGCGTTCCCGGCCTCGGCCTCAAGCGCGGCCTGAGCGAGGACATCGTGGTAGCCCCGTACGCGACTGCGCTCGCCGCGATGGTCCGGCCCAAAGCCGCCGTCCGGAATTTCGCTCGACTCAGCGAGGCCGGAGCGAGAGACCGGTACGGCTTCCGCGAGGCCCTCGACTACACGCCCCGGCGGCTGCCTGAAGGGGCCTCCGTTGCGGTTGTGAAGAGCTACATGGCGCATCACCAGGGAATGGCCCTCGTCGCCCTCGGCAACGTTCTCAACAATCGCGCCATGGTCGAGCGCTTCCACTCGGACCCGATCGTCGAAGCGACGGAGCTGCTGCTCCAGGAGCGCATGCCGCGCGACGTGCTCGTTGCCCGGCCGAGGGCAGAAGAGGTGAAGAGCGCGGCCGAGGTGCGCGATCTCGTGCCGCCGGTCCTCCGGCGTTTCACCTCGCCACACGGCTCGACGCCGCGCACACACATACTGTCGAACGGCCGGTATGCCGTCATGGTCACGGCCGCCGGCTCGGGTTACAGCCGCTGGCGCGACATGGCCGTGACCCGCTGGCGCGAGGATGTGACCCGCGACTCGTGGGGCACGTACCTCTTCCTTCGCGACATGGAGACCGGCGCGGTGTGGTCGGCGGGCCACCAGCCGAGCGGCATGGAAGCGGACAGCTACGAAGTCGCCTACTCCGAGGATCGGGCCGAGTTCGCGCGTCGTGACGGATCGATTGCCACGCGGCTGACGGTGGTGGTGTCGGCCGAGCATGACGCCGAAATCCGCCGCGTCTCGCTGACGAATCTCGGTTCACGCTATCGCCAGATCGAGCTGACCTCGTATGCCGAGATCGCTCTCGCGCCGCAAGCAGCCGATGCCGCTCATCCGGCCTTCCAGAACCTGTTCGTCGAGACTGAGTTCGTGGCCGAGATCGGGGCGCTTCTGGCTACCCGCCGTCCCAGATCGAGCGGCGATCGGCCGGTCTGGGCCGCCCATGTCGCGGCGGTGGAGGACGAGGCCAACGGAGTCATCCAGTACGAGACGGATCGCGCCAGATTCATCGGTCGCGGTCACTCGGTTCGAACGGCCATCTCCGTCTTTGACGGGCGCCCGCTCTCCGACACGGTCGGGCCGGTGCTGGATCCGATCTTCAGCCTGCGGTGTCGAGTCAGGCTGGCCCCCGGGGCGACCGCCCACGCGATCTTCTCCACGGTCGTTGCCGAGTCCCGCGAGGACGTCCTGGACCTGGCCGACAAGTACCGGGAGTCGGCGACGTTCGAACGGGCCGCGACCCTGGCCTGGACGCAGGCCCAGGTTCAGCTGCATCACCTGGGGATCGAGGCCGACGAAGCCCTCCTGTTCCAGCGTCTGGCCAACAGGATCATCTACTCGGACCTGTCACTTCGCCCGGCCGCGAGCCTGCTTGCCCGCAACGAGCGTGGGGCGCCGGGGCTCTGGGCCCACGGCATCTCGGGCGACCTGCCCATCGTCATGGTTCGAATCGACGAAGTCGAGGACCTCGACATAGTCCGCCAGCTGCTCCGGGCTCTCGAGTACTGGCGCTTGAAGCTCCTCGACGTCGATCTGGTGATCCTCAACGAGCAGGGCAGCACGTACGCCCAACTCCTCCAGGAGTCGCTCGAGGCCCTGGTCCGGATGAGCCAATCCAGTCTCGCCACCGCGCGGAACCTTATCGGCGACGGCGGCCCCGGCCACGGCGGGGTGTACATCCTTCGCGGCGACCAGATCTCGACCGAGGATCGCACCCTTCTCCAGTCGGCCGCCCGGGCCGTCCTTCTGAGCCGTCGGGGCAGTCTCGCCGACCAGGTGATCCGCCTTGAACATACCGCCGCAGGGGTCGCCGTGGCAGCGCCGCCGGTCCCGAGACCGACGGTTGCGATGGTGCCCACGCCGCGCCCCGACCTCGAGTTTCCCAACGGAATTGGTGGCTTCGCAAAGAACGGGCGAGAGTACGTGACCATCCTGGGTCCGGGACAATCCACTCCGGCACCGTGGCTGAATGTGATTGCCAACGCCTCGTTCGGGTTCCTGGTCTCCGAGTCCGGGTCGGGCTACACCTGGTTCGGGAACAGCCGCGAGAACCAGCTCACGCCCTGGTCCAACGATCCCGTGAGCGACCCGGCCGGCGAGGCTATCTACGTTCGAGACGACGACAGCGGCGAGTTGTGGGGTCCCACGGCCCTGCCGATACGCAACGAGGATTCCGCATATGTCGCCCGCCACGGCCCGGGCTACAGCCGCTTCGAGCATCGACACGACGGCATCAGCCTCGGCCTCGTCCAGTTCGTGCCGCTCGATGACGCCCTCAAGGTTTCGGTGCTGACGATCGAGAATCGTTCGGGGCGCCCCAGGCGGCTGTCCGTGACCGCCTACGCCGAATGGGTCCTCGGAACCTCGCGCGGCCAAAGCGCTCCCCGGATCGTCACGGCACTGCAGCCGGATACCACGGCCCTGCTCGCCCGCAACCCGTGGAACACCGAGTTCGGTGACAAGGTTGCGTTCCTGGACCTGGGCGGGCGGCAGACGGCATGGACGGCCGATAGGACCGAGTTCATCGGCCGTAACGGCGCCCTGGAACGGCCCGCAGGTCTGGAGCACGGGCACCGCCTGGCCGGAGCCTCGGGCGCCGGCATGGACCCGTGCGCCGCACTTCAGACCAGCTTCGAGCTCGCCAACGGAGAGCGGACCCAGGTGGTCGTGCTGCTCGGCCAGGCAAGCGGTGAGGCGGCGGCGGTTGACCTCATTCGTCGCGGGCGGGCGGCCGACCCGGAAGCGACGTTGCGCGACGTTGCCGGTTTCTGGGACGAGGCCCTGGGCACCGTCCAGGTGCGCACGCCGGACCGCTCCATGGACGTCATGCTGAACAACTGGCTCGTCTATCAGACGCTCGCCTGCCGGTTGTGGGCAAGGACGGCGTTCTACCAGGCCGGCGGCGCCTACGGCTTCCGCGACCAGCTCCAGGACGTCATCGCCCTCATGACCTCCAAACCTGCCCTGGCCCGGGAACACCTGCTGAGGGCGGCCGAACGCCAGTTCGGAGAAGGAGACGTCCAGCACTGGTGGCATCCGCCATCCGGCCGAGGCGTCCGTACCAGGATTTCGGACGATCGCCTCTGGCTGCCGTATGCGGTCGATCGCTACGTCTCCATGACGGGCGACACCTCGATCCTCGACGAGACCATCCCCTACATCGATGGTCCGGCGCTGCGAGTGGACCAGACCGACGCCTACTTCCAGCCGGACCAATCGCGCCAGTCGGGTTCGCTGTTCGACCACTGCGCGGCCGCCATCGAGCGGAGCCTGGCAGTCGGCGCTCACGGACTCCCGCTGATGGGTACGGGCGACTGGAACGACGGCATGAACCTGGTCGGCAGCGAGGGTCGGGGCGAGAGCGTCTGGCTGGGCTGGTTCCTGTACTCCGTCCTCGCCTCCTTTGCGCCGATTGCCGACGCTCGCGGCAAGAGCACCGAGGCGAACCGGTGGCGAGTCCGGGCGGCGGCGCTACGGAAGGCGCTCGACACCGACGGTTGGGACGGCGACTGGTACCGCCGGGCGTTCTTCGACGACGGCACGCCGCTGGGATCCGCGGTAAACGTCGAATGCCGGATCGACTCGATCGCCCAGTCGTGGAGCGTCCTGTCGGGAGCGGCCAATTCGGTTCACGCGAAGCAGGCGATGTCGGCGGTTGAGGAGTTCCTCATCAAACGCGGCGACGCGCTCGCCCTGCTATTCACCCCACCGTTCGATCATTCCGATGTCGACCCCGGCTACGTGAAGGGGTATCTGCCTGGCATCCGGGAGAACGGCGGCCAGTACACGCACGGGGCCATTTGGTCGATCCTCGCCTTCGCGGCACTGGGCGAAGGAGACAAGGCCGCCGAGTTGTTCTCGATCCTGAACCCCATCAACCACGCCAGCAGCCGGGCCGGGGTTCAACGCTACAAGGTGGAGCCCTACGTCATGGCGGCCGACGTCTACTCGGAGGCGCCGCACGTCGGCCGGGGCGGTTGGACCTGGTACACAGGGTCCGCGGGCTGGATGTACCAGGCCGGCATCGAGTCGATCCTGGGATTCCGCCTTCGCGGCACGACGCTGCTGCTCGATCCTTGCATCCCCCGCGCCTGGCCGCACTACGAGATCGACTTCCGCTACCACTCGGCCAGGTACGAGATCGTCGTGGAGAACCCGCTGGGGGTCAGTCGTGGGGTGGCATCGACGGAGCTCGACGGACGGGCGCTGCCCGGTAGCGGCGCCTCGATCCCTCTCGTCGATGACGGCGCCACCCACAAGGTCAGGGTCGTCCTGGGCTAGGACCTCACTCTGGGCTCAATCCCGTGTCGGCCCCGGAGGATGGCGAGGGGATCCGCGCGCTACTTCCTCGCCTTCAAGTGTGCGGCCGCCTCGCCCTCCATCAGCTCCAGACGCGTGTAGTAGTCCGGGAATTCATTCAGGTGAGCGAGGGCGATCTTGCCGGTGAGATTCCAATCGTTGCCGGTGACATCGGTCTTCGGGCTTACGAGCCCATGCTCGAGCTCAACGTCCAGCCCCATCCGGAACTGCTCGAGGTCGCACTTCAGCACCCCGAAGTCGATCCCGAGTTCGGTCGCGACGGCGGTCGCCTCTTCGCGGGTGAACGATTTCTTCACGGTCATGTCAACTTGCCCTCGAGGTCTCATCTGACTCGCGGGACGCGTTTGTACGTCCGACACCGAATGCTTTGGTTGAGTGTCCGCCGGGGCCGGGCCCGTTACGAGGATGAGAACCCCAGCGCTTCCTCGCCGCAACGGCGCACGCCTGCCGACCGGCTGCCAGGCCGCAAACCCTAGACTGTCGAAGATGCGTCGCTACAGGAAAGGGAGCGGATGTACCGATCGGTCGGCGTGGACACATGAGCCGTTCCAGGGCGGGGCGCGTCGCGCCCGAGACGGATCCACGCGTGAACCCCTCGCGGCCTCCCGATCCCTCCGTCTCCGCGTTCCGACGTGAGAAGAATCCCCTCAAGAAGGCCCTGATCGTCCTCGGGCCGGGCCTGGTGACGGGCGCTTCCGACGACGACCCATCCGGCGTTGGAACCTACTCCCAGGCCGGAGCCGCGTACGGGTATGCCACCCTCTGGACCACGCTGCTCATGTTTCCGATGATGACTGCGGTCCAGTACATATCGGCGAAGGTCGGCATCGTGAGCGGCCGCGGGCTCGCCGGCGTGCTGCGCGAGCACTACCCCCGCTGGATTCTCTACCCCGCGCTGGCGGCGCTCGTTGTCGCCAACACGCTCAACGCCGGCGCCGACATCGGGGCAATCACCGCGGCGCTCAACCTGCTTCTGCCGGTGCCGGCGATCGCCTTCGTGGTGCCGGTGGGGCTGGGGATCGTCGTAATCCAGGTGTTCGGCTCCTACCAGCTGATCGCCCGCGTCTTCAAGTGGCTGGCTCTGGCGCTGCTGGCATATCTAGCCACCGCGCTGTTCACGCACCCCGACATGGTCAAGGTCCTGGCCGGCACTTTGGTCCCGACGATCCGGCTCGATCCCGGGTACATCGGCATCCTCGTGGCTCTGCTCGGAACGACGATCTCGCCGTACTTGTTCTTCTGGCAGGCCAGCCAGGAGGTGGATGAGCAGATCCAGATGGGCCGCCGGCGCCTGTGGCAGCGACGGGGCGCGAATTCGAAGGAGATGCGCTTCGCCCTCTGGGACACGATCGCAGGTATGGCGTTCTCCGAGCTGGTGGCCTACTTCATCATCCTCACGACGGGCGCCACGCTTTTCGTCGCCGGCAAACACGACATAGGATCGGCCACCGAGGCGGCCGAGGCGCTGCGCCCGCTGGCCGGCAACTTCTCCGCCGCGCTGCTGGCAGTGGGGCTGATCGGGTCGGGCGTGTTGGCCGTGCCGGTCTTGACCGGCAGCGCTGCGTACGGAGTCGCCGAAACGTTCGGTTGGGCCTCCGGCCTGGACTCACGACCAAAGCACGCCCCGGAGTTCTACGCCGTGATCGTCGCTGCGACCGCGATCGGCGTCACGATCAACTTCCTGGGTTTGAACCCGATCACGGCGCTGGTCTTCTCAGCGGTCATCAACGGACTGCTCGCGGTGCCTCTGGTGGTGATCTTGATGCTGGTTTCCAACAACCGCCGTGCGATGGGTGAGCGCACGAACGGCCGGGGCCTGAACCTGCTCGGCTGGGTCACGGCTGCCGTCATGGGCGCCGCGGCAATCGCCCTCATCGCTACCACGATCCTGTCGTGACGCCCGCCCGGCGGAACGTCGCACTCCGTCGTTGTCTCGACGACGGATCTGAAGTCCCGAGCTGAAGGAGAAGTCGTGCCGACACTCGACTCAGCGGATCGCAAGAAGCTCCGCATTACCCAGTTTGCTTACGTAGATTCCAACGGCGGCGAGCACCTGCCCATTCACGACGAGTCGCATGTCAGGAACGCCATCTCGCGCTTTTCGCAGACGGACTTCGAGAGCAAGGCCGCCAAGGAGCGAGCGCGCCGCAAGATCCTGAGTGCGGCCCAGGCGCACGGCGTTGAGGTGGACGCGGCCTCAGATGTCAGCAAGCCTGCGACCTGACCATGGTGCGCGAATGACGGCAGAGGTCTCGTGCCCGCAATGCGGAGCCGTCGTGCCGGATATCGACGGACCCACCCACGCCTACGTCCCGAGTGCCCCCGGCTGCTGGGCGGCGTTCGGTGCCCTGCGCGCCGACGAGATGCTGCGGTTCGCCGGCTCGGAGGCGAACAACCTCGTCGTTGACACGTACATGGCCCAGCACCCGGGCGACGGCCTGGATCGACGCGACCGTCAGTCCGTGTTCGTCCACCTCGTGAGCCTGTGTGCCGTCCTCGAAGAAGGGGCATCGCCGTCACGCTCGCCGGAGGTGCTTCGCGCCGTACTCGCTCGCCGGACGGAATTCCCGGTTATGCGCCGGATCGGTGGTCCCGGCGACCTGACCGTCCTCTCCGTCGCGGACGCAACGAGCGTAGAGGATCACGATGCCCGGGCTCGCAGGTGGGCGGTCTCCGTCTGGGAGTCGTGGCGCGAGTATCACGCCACGATAAGGGCCGCCCTGGACGCATCCCGCTGAGCGGCGGCGCGTCGGGCCGAAGCGAGCCTCGCGCGTACGTTAATGTGGCGTCGTGCTGACCGAGCTTCAATCGATTCTGGCGGACCGCTACCTCGCGCCCGATCCGGCGCAGCGTAGGATCGCCCGCCAGCTCTACGACGAAGTGGCCGGCCTGCCGATCGTCAGCCCCCACGGGCATGTAGACCCGCGACTCCTGGCCGACCCGGCAGCAACGTTCGGAACGCCCACCGAGCTGTTCCTGATTCCGGACCACTACATCCTGCGCATGCTGTACTCCCAGGGGATCCCGATGGAGTCGCTTGGGGTCCGGCCATCTGGCGGCCGCTCGAGCAACAACGCCGTGGAAGCCGATCACCGCCGCGCCTGGCAGCTCTTCGCCGACAATGTGCACCTCTTCCGGGCCACGCCGTCCGGCATCTGGCTCGCCGACGGGCTGCGCGGCGTGTTCGGCATAGAAGAGTCGCTCTCGGCCAAGAACGCGGGTGCCGTCTACGACGAGTTGTCGGAGAAGCTCGGCCGTCCGGAGTTCCGGCCGCGCGCCCTCTTCGAGCGCTTCGGGGTGGAGACGCTGTGCACGACCGACGACGCGTCCGATCCCCTCGATAGCCACCGCGCCATCCGCGCTTCCGGCTGGGCCGGCGACGTTCGGCCCACGTTCCGGCCGGACGGTGTCGTAAACCTTCTCGCGGCCGGCTGGCGGGACCGGCTTGACGCACTTGCCGCCTCCGTCGGGCGCGAGATCGAAAGCACCGCCGCGCTGATCGCGGCCCTCGAGGAGCGACGAGCCTTCTTCCGCTCGATGGGCGCGGTGGCCACCGATCACGGCGTCGAGACCGCGTACACGGAATCCCTCGGCGAGGCGGAGGCCGACGCCATCTTCATGCGCGCCTTGCGCGGCCGGGCGACTCCGGACGACGCGCGCCGCTTCTGCGGCCACATGCTGATCGAGCTTGCCCGGATGAGCGCCGAAGACGGGCTGGTCATGCAGCTCCACGTCGGCTCGCTGCGAAACCACAACGCGGCGATCTTCGAGCATTTCGGGGCCGACAAGGGCGCGGACATCCCCGTTGCCGCGGAGTTCACGCGCAACCTCAAGCCGCTCCTGGACCGCTTCGGGAACGATTCGCGGCTCAGGCTGATCCTCTTCACCCTGGACGAAACCACCTACGGCCGCGAACTCGCTCCGCTCGCGGGCCACTACCCGGCGGTTCGGATCGGCCCGCCGTGGTGGTTCTTCGACAGCCTCAACGGCATGGCCCGCTACTTCGACGCAGTAATCGAGACGGCCGGGCTCTACAACACAGCCGGTTTCAACGACGACACGCGCGCCTTCTGCTCAATCCCGGTCCGGCACGACCTGTGGCGGCGCGCGGCCTCGAGCTGGCTGGCCGGGCTCGTCGTCCGCGACATCGTCGGCCTCTCCGACGCGGCCGACATGGCCCGCGAGATGGCCTACGGACTGGCCAAGCGGACCTACCGGCTCGGCTGATCCGCAAGCATTCCGTCGGCGCCGAATTCGATGGCGTGGAGTGGCCGCACGATCTCGCACCGGCCGGTGGCCAGCACCTCGTCGAGAGCCGGCTCGCTCACGTAGAGCATTTCGAGATGCTTCGTGTCGCGGATCCGGACGATGCGCGCCTCGCTCGATGTGACCTTGATACAGCAGGCAATCGCCACGGACAGCGCCTCCCGGTCCGTGTCGACGGTCAGGGCGACGCGCGCCCCTTCGGGCGTCTTGGCCGTGATGCTGTTCATGTAGGTCTTGTGTTTGTCCATCTTCTCGACCGCGCGGCGAAGGACGACGTCCGCCAGGCCGATGCCGACGGCGTTCCCCTCCGTCTCGGCAGTCAGGTCACGGACGACGATCCGCTGGATCTCCGGACCGTTGCCGGTGGGTCCCTGGTAGTAGCGCCCGACAACGTTCGAGTCCATGCCGAGCCCACTGATGTCCTTGCCGATGTAGTCAAGGACGAGGACATCGATCTGAGCAAGAGGCAGCCGCGCCATGCGTTCCCTGGCCATGACGAGCAGCTCCTGCTCGCGCTCCCAGAACCGCTCCCGCGGCACGGCCTCGATCAGGCAGAGCCTGGCGTACCCGTTTTCCACGAGCGCCAGGCCGAAGGGGATGTTCACTTTCGAGGCGGTCAGTTCGGCGACCGCGGGGATGAGTTCGTGGAATGTGGCGAAGCCCTGCCGGTGGAACGTATCGGCGCCGCGCTGCTTTCCAAGCCCGATGGCGATCATCTTCATCAGGCCGCTCTCCACCGGGCCGGTGAAGTCCGTGTGCGGCTTGACCCGGTTGATGGGGATGATCACGTCGGCGCCGTCGTAGGCGTTTCGATCGACAAAGACGGGGACGCCGGGCCGGACTTGGCCGATCTCGACGGTCTCCATGCTCGAGCGAATCTCGCAGCCGATCGATTCGGGCGTCATGCCGTACGACGCCAGAACCTCCAGCTGACCCTCGGCCGTGGCGCCGCCGTGGCTTCCCATCGCCGGCACGGCGAACACGTCCGCACCGGCGGCACGCAGCCAGACGACGGCCTCGCGCGCGACGACGGCGATCCTGTCGATGCCCCGGCTGCCGACGGCCAGGCAGACGCGAGAGCCGGGCGGTATCGACGACCTCACCGACTCGAGCGCGGCAGCAACGGCCTCGGCCACGTCTTCCACCTCGGCCGGATCCATGCGGTTCCGGACGAGGGCCCAGCGCGGCAGATCGCCGCCCATGAACTCGTCGAACGAGCCAGCCGCGGACCCTTCGGCGGGATCGGCCGGCGCCGGTGGGTCCGTCAGGTTCTCGGGAGCGGTGGCGCCGTGCGGGAGCTGGTCGCTATGCATCTAGATCGACATCGCGCTGAAGCCGCCGTCCACGCGCACCAGCGCGCCGGTCACAAAACCCGAGGCACGTTCCGACGCGAGCCAGACCGCCGTGCCCACGAGTTCGTCTGCCTCGCCCAGGCGGCCCGCCGGCGTATGCCGAAGGATCGCGGCAATGCGAGCGTCGTTGAGCAGCTTGCGGTTCTGCTCGGCGGGGAAGAACCCCGGCACGATCGCGTTGACGCGGATCTTGTGCGGGGCGAGTTCCCGGGCCAGGTATCGAGTCAGGATGTCCACGCCCGCCTTCGAGACTGAGTAGGAAAGAACCCTCGACAGCGGGATCTCGGACGAGGTTGACGAGAAGTTGATGATCGTGCCGCCCGCGCCGCGATCGACCATCGCCCTACCGAAGACCTGGCAGGCGATCAGGCAAGATGTCAGGTTGGTGTCGAGAACGCGGTGCCACTCCTCCAGATCCAGGTCGAAGAACGGCGTGGAGCTGTTCACGCCGACGGCGTTGACCAGGATGTCTACCGGTCCGAGACGGCCCTCGACCTCGGCGCGAGCCTGCTCCACCGAAGCTCGATCCGAGGCGTCCAGCACGACCGAAGCCGCCCGCACGCCCCTTGCCTCGACGGATGCCGCCACTTCGTCCACCCGCTCGCGAGAGCGGCCGAGGACGGCGACGGACGCGCCGGCGTCGGCGAATCCACGGCAGACCGCCCCGCCCAGCGCGCCGCTGCCGCCGATGACCGCCGCGACCTTGCCGGTCAGGTCGAAGAGGCCGGTCCGCGGTTCGAGCGCTTCGGGGCTTCCGCTCATCGAGTGACTCCTTCGTGCGGCCGGGGCGTTGAGACCCGCGCCCTAGATTATGTGGAGTATCTGCCTCGTGTTGGCATCGCGCAGAAGGCCAACGAGGCCCGCTCGCCCAGGATCGACCCCAACGCCTCATACAATGTTCGCGACCCGCGACATAGTTCGCCGATGCGCACGAAGAAGAACAGGAGCATCGCATGAGTCAGCTCCAGATCCCGGCGTCGGGCGACCTGGATTTCGTCTCCCTGGGCGCCCTGGTCCACCGCCTGGATCCCGGCATCGTGCCATTCCGGAAAGCCACCGAGTGCGCGATACATGTCAGCGGCGGTGAGTTCAACGTCGCCGCCAATCTCTCCGACTGCTTCCGGATGCGGACGGCGATCGCGACGGCGATGGTTGACTACCCGATCGGCGACCTGATCGCCGAACGAGTTCGGGCTGCGGGAGTCAAACCGCTATACAAGCGTTTCGCCCACGACGGCGTCACCGGGCCGAACATGGCCACGGTCTACAGCGACCGCGGGCTCGGTGTCCGCGCACCGGTGGTCTTCTACAACCGCTGCAACGAGGCGGCGGGAAGGCTCGCGCCGGGTGACTTCGACTGGGACGCGATCTTCGCCGGCGGCGTGCGCTGGTTTCATTCGGGCGGGATCTTCGCGTCCCTCTCCCGAACCACCGGCCCGTTGATCATCGAGGCGATGAAGGCCGCGAAGAAGGCCGGCGCGGTCACGAGCTTCGACCTGAACTACCGCGAGAAGCTCTGGAACATCTGGGGCGGCGCGGACATGGCACGGGAGATCCTCAGCGATATCGCGTCGAACGCCGACGTACTCATCGGCAACGAAGTGGATTTCGAGAAGCGGCTGGGCATTCGCGGCCCGGCGATCGAGGCTCAGTCATCACTGGATCCGGGCGCCTTCCTCGGCATGATCGACTCGGTCATCGCGCGATTCCCAAACGTCAAGGTCCTGGCCACGACTCTTCGCGATGTGCACTCCGCGCAACGGCATACATGGAGTGCCGTCGCATGGGTCAACGGCGAGACCGTCCGGGCGCCAACCTGCGATCTCGAGATATTCGACCGGGTGGGCGGCGGCGACGGCTTCGCCTCGGGTTTCTTCTACGGGCTGATGAGCGGGGCCACTCCAACCGAAGCGGTCACGCTCGGCTGGGCTCACGGCGCGCTGCTCAGCACGACGCCGGGCGACACCAGCATGGCGACCCTCGAGCAAGTCCAGGCGTTCGCGAGGGGAGGATCGGCCCGCATCCAACGCTGACGCCGGCGCCGACGGCGTCGCCTCACACCAGCCAACCAACAGCGCAACTTCCCCGGGAGGCATTCGCAGTGCAAGTAGGACTCATCGGACTCGGGCGCATGGGCGCCAACATGTCGCGTCGCTGGATCAAGAACGGCCACACCGTCTTCGGATACGCCCGCACCGCGGCCACCGTCGAGGGGCTCGTCAAGGACGGCGCACTGACGGCCGGCTCCGACTCGCTCGCCAACCTCGTGTCGAAGCTGGAGAAGCCTCGCGTCCTGTGGCTGATGGTTCCGGCGGCCTCCGTCGACGCAACCCTCGCTCAGCTCACGCCACTCCTCTCGTCCGGCGATGTCGTCGTGGACGGCGGCAACTCCTACTACCGCGACGACATCCGGCGAGCTCACGAACTCGAGAAGCTCGGCATCGAGTACCTCGACTGCGGCACGAGCGGCGGCGTGTGGGGCCTGGAACGCGGCTACTGCCTGATGATCGGCGGCCCTGCCGATGGAGTGGCCAGGCTCGATCCGATCTTCAAGGCACTCGCTCCCGGCCTAGGCGCGGTCGAACGCACGCCCGGCCGCAGCGGCGATCCGGACACGGCCGAACAGGGCTACCTCCACTGCGGGCCCGCGGGTGCCGGCCACTTCGTCAAGATGGTCCACAACGGCATCGAGTACGGGATCATGGCCGCGTACGCGGAAGGCCTCAACATCCTCCACCATGCCGGTGTCGGGCTCAAAGGCCGCGAGATCGACGCCGAGACTTCGCCATTGCGCGAGCCGGAGCTGTACCAGTACAGCCTCGATCTTCCCGCCGTGACCGAGTTGTGGCGGCGCGGCAGCGTGGTCGCGTCCTGGCTGCTGGACCTCACCGCTCAGTCCATGCTCGGCAACGCGGACCTCGAGCAGTTCGCCGGCCGCGTCTCGGACTCGGGCGAAGGACGCTGGACGAGCATCGCCGCCATCGACGTGGGCGCCCCGACACCGGTCCTGACCACGGCGCTCTACTCGAGGTTCTCGTCGAGAGGCGAGGCCGACTTCGGCGACAAGGTCCTCTCGGCGATGCGCTTCGGCTTCGGCGGCCACCTGGAGAAGAAGGACTAGGGCGGCGCGGCCAACGCCGGCGGCCGGCCTTCTCCCGACTCGGCCGGCAATCAAAAGCAGGATCGGCACCGTCCGGGCCGATCCTGCTGGATACTTCGCTGGATGAGCGCTCTACGCGCCCCGGTGAAGACTAGCGGCGGTTCAAGAGGCGGCGGCGGCCGACCAGGCTGTCGTACACCACGATGACGATGATCGCGCCGACGATCGCAACGATGATGCTGGTCAGGTTGATGCCGGTCACGTCGGCGATCTTGAGAACGTCCGCGGCAACCCAGCCGCCGACGATGGCGCCGACGATGCCGAGCACGACCATCATCACGAGGCCTTCGCGGGTGCCCATGATTTCACTGGCCAGGAAGCCGGCAATGGCGCCGACGACGAGCCAGGCGAGAAGTGTCATGTTGGGAATATCCATGTCAGTGTCCTTTGTGCTTAGTTGCAGCCGCGGGCCGATAGCCGGCGCACGTCGCTGCGTGGATAGCTAGATCAAGCGAATGAGGGCTCGCGACGGAAGATCGCGAGGGCCCAGAGGGTCACTACTTCGATGATCGTCCAGCCGACCAAGGCAACGATGGCGGCGACGTCGAGCACGGATCCACCCTTGGCGACCGCGCCGATCTGCAGGATCCCCTGGAACGGCGCCGTGAAGAAGCCGCCGACGTTGTTGACGACCTGGACGAGCAGGTTGCCGGTGCGGGCGTCCAGCAGCAGAAGGACGATCCGCAGGCCAATTACGATCTGGATGAGCCCCGCAACGAGGACGATGATCCGCCGAGCCGTCTCGTTGTTGCTCGGCCGAACATCCGTCTTGTGGCTGGTGGTCGTGCGGTTGCTCAACCCACCGGTATCGGTGGTAACCGGAGCTTCTGTGGTGACGCTCCGCTGTTCCTGAATGGTCATGCAGTGCTACTTCCCGGCGACGGACGATGAACCTGCCTCCGGCTGTCTAGCTGGAGGAGCCGCCGATCCGTGGTCTGACTTCGATATTGGACCGACCCGCTGCCACAGACGAGGATGAAAACCCCATCGCCGCCCGGCGGGCCGCCGAGTCGCGAAACCCCCACGCCGAGTCGATCGAGGTTCCCGGGTTTGCATCCTCAACCACCGCTTCCGAGCAAGCAATGCTGTGCGCTGCGCACAGCGTGCGTCAGCGAGTGAAAAGGAACGCCGAGGTGATCGGACCCAACGTCAGGCCCGAAGGTGGGATGCGAAATAGCCGGACGGGCACGGGCACCGGATCGGAGGCTCGATTCCGCGGCCTTCTCGAGGCAGCGCCGGACTCGATGGTTGTCGTGGATCGGACGGGTCGAATCGTCCTGCTGAACCTCCAGACCGAAAGGTTGTTCGGGTATCGCCGCGCCGAACTCGTTGGCAAGCTCGTCACGACGATCGTCCCGGGCGGCCTGGCCGAGCCGCAGGTCGGTTCCGTCATGGAGCTCGCCGGACGTCGGAAAGACGGCACCGAGTTCTCGATAGAGGTCATCCAGAGCCACATGGCGACGGCCGATGGGGTTCTCGTGACAGCCTCGATCCGGGACATCAGCTTGCGCCGGAAAGCCGAGGCGGTCCGCCACGCGCGTCTGACGCAGTTGGAACCCCGATACGGCGGCCTTCTCGAAGCGGCCCCGGACGCGATGGTGGTCGTCAACCAGGCCGGCAAGATCGTCCTGGTCAACCTCCAGACCGAGAAGCAGTTCGGGTACGAGCGGGACGAGCTCATCGGCAAACCCGTCGCGAACATCGTCCCCAAGGGTTTCGCGGAGCGCTTGATCGCCGATGACCTCAGGTCCGCGGCCGACGCGGTCGCTCAGCAGATCGAGACCGGCATCGAGCTGATCGGGCTGCGTAAAGACGGCACCGAGTTTCCCATCGAGATCAGGCTGAGCCCGCTGGAGAGCGCCAGCGGGATCATGGTTGCCGCAGCGATCCGCAACATCAGCAAGCGCAAGGAAGCCGAAGCTCAGCTTCTGCAGGCCCAGAAGCTCGAGTCGATAGGCAGGCTCGCCGGCGGCATCGCTCACGACTTCAACAACATGCTCTTCGTGATTCGCGGCTACGCGGAGCTCCTGGCCGAAGACCTCGCGCCGAATAATCGCGTCAGTCTCGACCCGGGCGACGCGCTTCTGAGCGTCATCGAGATCACCCACGCGGCCGATCGAGCGACCGCGTTGACCGGCCAGCTGCTCGCGTTCAGCCGCCAGCAGGTGATCAAGCCGAGAGTGCTGGATCTAAGTCTCGCGATCCGCGACCTGGAACCGATGGTCCGACAGTTGATCGGCGAGAACATGCAGCTGGTGGTGCGGCTGGTCGAAGACGCAAGCAACATCCTCGCCGATCCGGGGCAACTCGACCAGGTCATCGTGAATCTCGTCGTCAACGCTCGAGATGCCATGCCGAACGGCGGAACGGTAACGATCGAGACCAGGACTGTGGCGGTTGACGAGCCCTACGCCGCGTCGCATTTCGGAGTCAGGCCGGGTCCCTTCCTGGTTCTGTCGGTCACGGACACCGGCATCGGAATGGACCTCGCCACTCGAGAGCGCATCTTCGAGCCCTTCTTCACGACCAAGCAACTCGGTAAGGGCACGGGCCTGGGGTTGGCGACAACGTATGGCATCGTCCGGCAGGCGGGGGGCTTCATCTGGGTCTACTCGGAGCCGGGTATGGGCTCCTCGTTCAAGCTGTATTTCCCGAAAGTGGACGCTCCGGCATCGAGCGCGGTCCCTATGATCGCCACGGCTCCGGACGTTGGAACGGGCACCGTTCTCGTGGTCGAGGACGAGCGCGCCGTGCGCGAGATGACGACCCTTCTGCTGACCAGGGTCGGCTACGACGTTGTGGCGGTCGCGAGCGCCGCGGAAGCAATGACCCGACTGGAGAAGCTGGCATCTGTCGTCGAAGTGCTGATCACCGACGTGATCATGCCGGCGACATCGGGGATCACGCTTGCGGAGTGGGCAATGGATCGCTTCCCGCAAATCGGCATCGTGCTGCTGTCGGGGTATACCGCGGGAACACTCGACGTCGACAAGGTAACCGCCCGCGGTGCCGTCTTCGTCTCCAAGCCGGTCACGTCTGGACAGCTCCTCCTCGCGGTGCAGCAATCGCGGGGGCTCAGGCAGGTTGACCCTGCGCCTGAGGTCGAGCCCGCATGACACTGCCCGTGCCCGAAGTCCGGGTGCACGTCGCTGCCGTCGAAACGGCGGCGCGAATCCTGGTCGTCGATGACGACGTCGGCATCCGCGAACTCCTGTCAACCTGCCTGCGACGAGCCGGGTTCGAAGTGCTCAGCGCCGCGTCGGGAGAATTCGCGCTCGAAGTCCTTGCCGCCGATAGGGTTGACCTCGTAGTCCTGGACGCCGGCCTGCCCGGCATCTCGGGCACCGACGTGGTGCGTGTCCTCCGGCAGACGCCGCTGACCGCCTCTTTGCCCGTCATCCTGCTGACCGGCAACGGCGATGAGTATTCGCTCGTCAACGGGCTCCGGGCGGGCGCCGACGACTACCTCGCCAAACCGATCCAGCTCGACGAGCTGGTCGCTCGAGTCGGTGCGCATCTGCGCAGCCATGCGGCCTGGTCCAACGCCGTGGCCGACGATCTCCGGCGCCGATCGTCCGTCGTAGAAGCCTTGAGCCATCTGACACTCGCGTCATCGCCGGAGCAGGCGGCCGAATCCGTCGTGGCGGTACTGGGCCGGCAAACCGATTGCGATTTCATAGCCGTGACACAGCTTCTGGGCGGAGACCGGCTGCGGGATCTTGCGACTTTCCAGCGGAACACGCCAATTAGGCACAGCGCGACATTGCTTTCGGCGGCACTGTCCCGTAGATATGCCGCCCGCGCGAGACTCGGCCCCTGGACTGAGAACGTCTGGGATCGCGGCAAGGAGAAGGGATCGGCGCCCGTGGCAGCCACCGATGCCGGCATAGGCGTCGGCGCCCCGATCTATGCCGGCGGGGAGCTGGTCGGCCTGCTCTGGCTGGGCGTGCGCCGGCATGGACTGCGGCCAATACTGGATCGAAAGTCGACCCTGCTTGCGTCTGCGATCGACTACGCCAGCATATTGAGTGTGGTTGCGGGGTCCGCCCTCGCCGATCGGCGCGACACCGCCGCCGCGCGTATGCGGCTCAAGAGCGCGCTCGACGCCGGGGAATTCTGGCCGGTCTTCCAGCCGATAGTCCGGCTCGGCACCGGAGAAACGGTCGGCTACGAGGCTCTCACCCGATTCCCGGACGGCACCCGGCCCGACCTCCGCTTCGCCGAAGCCGCGACCGTCGGGCTCGGCGACGACTATGAGCTCGCGGCGATCCAGGCCGCGCTCGCGGTGGCACCGGCGTTGCCGGCTGCGAACTTCCTGACACTCAACGTTTCGCCGCTGGTTCTGCTCAAGAATGGGCGGCGCCTTAAGGAGCTATTGCACAAGGCGCCACGAAGACTGGTGCTGGAGCTGACCGAGCACGTTGCCATCGACGACTACGCCGTCCTGCGCGGCGCGATCGAAGCGATTGGGCCGATTGAGGTGGCCGTTGACGACGCCGGCGCCGGCTATGCGAGCTTGCGCCACATACTGGAACTGCGACCGGCGTTCGCGAAGCTCGACATCAGTCTCGTTCATGACATAGACAACGATCCGCTCCGCCAGGCACTCGTGGCCGGTCTGGTGCATTTCGCCCAGTGGAGCGGCTGCCACCTCATCGCCGAGGGCGTCGAGTCGCGCAACGAGGCCGCGGCTCTGGGACTGCTGGGCGTGGAGCTGGCGCAGGGGTTCTTGTTCGGACGTCCGGAACCAATCGACGCCTGACCGCCGGCGGCGTACCCCAAGACGCAGAAACGACGGGCCGCGATGTGCGCCCGTCGTTTCCTTTCGCTGCGGCTACTGACCGCAGGTTTGAGTACTTGCTAGATGCGAACTCCACGTCGCTTAGTGGTGATCGCCGCGGCGAAAAGGAACCCGCCCAGAGCGAGCACGAGCATCAGGGTCGTGACCGTGGCCGAGTCGCTGCTAGAGCCGGCGTCGGATGTGCTGGTGGGAGCCGGCAACGGGATGGCGTGGCTGACCATGCTCACGGTGCAGATGACGAGGCCGCCGCCGTTGAGGCCGGACCCGTTGCACTGGTTGACCGCTATGGCGAGGCCGGTGGCCATGGTTCCTGTCGCGTTGCAGGTCAACTGGACCAGGGTTCCGCCGTTCGCAGTTCCGTTGCACTGCGTGATCGCAGCGCCGGACGTGGTGGCCGGAAACGGATTGCAGCCGGTCGTCTCGCCGTCGCCGGAGCCGACGCACTGGTTGATCGTCAGGGCAGTCGAACCGGGGGCGACGTCGTAGAAGTTGTTCGTGATCGTCACGCTGCAGCGGAGCGTGGCGCCGCCGCCGTTGGCCGAACCGTCACATTGAGTGACCGACGTTACCGGGGCGTTGACGTGGTGAGTGGTAGTCGTGCAGGCGTGGCCACGGGCTCCATCTGTCGGGCTGCCGGCAGAACCCAGGCATTCGTGGACCTTGACCGTGGCCGAGCCGCCGGTCGCCATGATTGTGTTGACGATAGTGATGTCGCAGATGATGCCTTGACCGCCGGCGTTGCCGATGCCGGTGGCGCAGGCGCCGGTGGAACTAAACGCGGCCGCGGAGACCGGCGAGGCACCGACGATTGCCGCGGGCGCCAGCAGGGCGAGGGCCACGAGGGCTTTCAGCAGCTGTTTCGATAGTGAGCGCATGTGGAACCTCCAGGGTTGCTTGACCGAGGCTGGTGGCACCACGACGCAAGGTCGGCCTCACGTTCCGCCACCCGTCCCCGTTCCCACTGAGGGTCCGGGCAGCGGCTCGGCATCTAGAGTGATGTTCTTGCGGCGGCCGCGGCCGTAGCCTACGGTCGAACCGGCCGCGGCTCGGCGTGAACCGGGCGGGGTCGGGAGAAAATGGCGAAGCCGAAGAGCGACGCCGGAGCGAAGCCCGCGAGCGCCGCCAGACGCGTCTTGCCGGCGAGGCGGAGGCCCGCGCCGAAACCGACGGAAACCGCCGCCAGGAGGCGCAGCCCCGAGTCGGGTACGGTTTGCAGGTTCGTCACCGTGCCTTGCGCGCCATCTCGTACGTGGCCGAGCGTGCCCGGTAGCCGGTCGGCGACCATACCCGCCTCGTGGCGCGCATAGGCGACCGCATCGGGTACGTGACCCGTAGCTGTCAATGCTTTCGTGCGAACCGCGCCGATCGCGCGTCGCACGCTACCGAACCGCTTCCGTCCGTTCGTCTCGAATTCCATCGCGACCTCCGTCTACATCAGTCGAGGCGCAGGGTCGCGAATACGGCCGGGGAGCCTCCAGGTTCTGTTGCCGATGGCGACCTATTCGCCACATCGCACAACCTAGCCGTCCCCCGCCGCGGTCGCGAGGATGGAAACCCGTCAAGCGACCCTCGTGAACGACTCTTCGTACTCGTTTGGTGATCAATTGACGTTCGTCGCCGACTGGCCCCTAGAATGGATGGACATGGCGCCATCGGCGGCCTCTGGGGAATCCCAGCTCGTGGTGATCGGATCATCGGCGGGCGGCATCGAGGCGCTCTCGCGCGTGGTAGCGAGCCTGCCGGCCGACTTCCCGGCGCCGATCGTTATCGCCCAGCATCTCGATCCGCACCGACCCAGCCACCTTCACGAAATCCTCGCCCGCCACGCCACGCTGCCCGTCCGGGTCGTCGAGGAGCGTGAGGGCCTCGAGGACGGCGTGATCTTCGTCGTACCCTCGAACCGGATCGTGGATATCAGCCACGGCGACCTGCGGCTCAGGGCCGCCCGAGCCGGTTCGGTGGCCCCATCGATCGACGTCCTGCTCGAAAGCGCGGCCGGCGTGTTCGGCCCCGGGCTGATCGCGGTAATCCTGACCGGCAGCGGATCCGACGGCTCGGTGGGGGCCTGGCACGTCAAGAAGGCCGGCGGATCCGTCGTGATCGAGAATCCCGCCACGGCGATGTTCCCCTCGATGCCGAGCTCGATCCCGCCATCACTGGTCGACGCCACGGCGGACCTGGACTCGATCGGGGCTGTCGTGGGCGATCTGCTCGCGGCCGGAAACCCGCCGGCACAGGGCCGCGACGACGAGCTCCGGGATCTGCTGGACCGCATCCACGACCGGAGCGGCGTCGACTTCACCAGCTACAAGCCGGCCACGATCCTGCGGCGATTGCGGGGCCGGATGAACGCCACGGCACGCGCGACGCTGGCTGAGTACGCGACGTACCTCGACGACAACCCGGAGGAGTACGCCCGCCTCATCAACAGCTTCCTCATCAAGGTCACGGAATTCTTCCGGGACCCGAAGGTTTTCGAGCACTTGCGGGCGGACGTCCTGCCCGAGCTGATCGCCGAGGCCAAACGCGAGGGGCGCGAACTTAGGATCTGGTCCGCCGGTTGCTCAACCGGTGAAGAGGCATACTCGCTGGCGATCGTAGTTGCGGACATTCTCGGGGACGAAGTTCCGTGGCCGGATGTCCGCATCTTCGCGACGGATATCGATCGCCAGGCGATCGCGTTCGCACGCCGTGGGATCTACGCACCCACCGCGCTGAAAGGGCTGCCCCCCGGCGCCAGGGACCGCTACTTCGCCAGGTCGAACGGCGGCTACGAGGTCGAGAAGCGGCTGCGAGCCATCATGGTCTTCGGCGAGCACGATCTCGGTGAACGGGCCCCCTTCCCGCGGATCGATCTGCTCCTGTGCCGGAACGTGTTGATCTACTTCGCCGCACCGCTGCAACGGGCTGCGCTCGAGACGTTTGCGTTCTCGTTGCGCCCCGGCGGCCGGCTGGTGCTGGGCATGTCGGAGAGCGTGATGGCTCTTCCCGAGCCGTTCGAAGAAGAGCAGCCCCGGCAACGCGTCTTCCGGCGACTCTCCGGCAGCTATTCGATCCCGCCGATGCGACCCGCCCTCATTCGGCCGCGGAGAGCGCATGAGAGCCCACTCGACCAGGCCATCCGGGCGACCAACCGCGAGGTTCGCCGGGTGGCCGAGTCGTCGGAGTCGGCAGACGCTCTGCTACTCGGCCTGACCGTCGGGGTCGTCGTCGTCGATCCGCGCTACTACATCCTGCGGATCAACTCGTCGGCCCGCCAGATGCTCGGGATCCGCGGCACCGCATACGGCCAGGATTTCATTCACCTCGCGGAGGTTCTCCCGCCCAGCTCCATACGCGTAGCGATCGACTCGGCACTCACCGGCAAGATGACTTCTGCCGTTTTCGAAGTAGAGCAGGCCGATGCCGCGAGCGAGACGACGCTTTTTCTGGAGGCCACCATCCGGCCGTACCGGGTCGAAAAGGGAGCCGTGGATGGCGCGGTGATCGAGCTGACGGACGTTACAGGACTCGAGCAGGAGCGTCGCGCCGGTGTTCGGACCCGCGAGCGACTCGACAAGGCGGTTGCCACCAACGGCAGACTGCTGCGCGCCAACGACGAGCTGACCGCCGCGGTCGCCGAGATGCGCTCGTCCAACGAGTCGATGCTCCTCGCCGGAGAGGACGCTCAGGCGACGCGCGAGGAGCTCGAAACCGTCAACGAGGAGTTCCAGGCCACCAACGAGGAACTCGAGACTCTCAACGAAGAGCTCACCGCGAGCGTCGAGGAGCTTCGTGTCGCGAACGAGGATCTGGCCACCCGCACGGATGAACTGAGTGCGCAGGCGATCTCGATCGAGCGGCAGCGGCTCGATTCGCAAGAAGAGCACGATCGGCTCCGGTCGATCCTGGCCAGCCTCGGCGATGCAGTCGCCGCGGTTGACCACGAGGGCCACATCGTCACGACCAACGCCGCCTACGTCCGGTTCTTCGGCACCGACACGGAGATCGAGCCCGAGGACGCCGCCGGCCTGCCAATTCCGCCCGCGGACCGGCCGCAACGGCGCGCCGCCCGAGGTGAACGATTCCGGATGGAGTTTGCTGTGGCGCAGCCCGGTGGGTCGCGGCGCTGGTACGAGGCCATCGCGGAGCCACTCACCGCCGGCGACCGAACATGGGGCGGTGTGCTGACGATCCGGGACCTGTCCGAGCGCACGATGCGGCTCAGCCTGGAGCGGCTCATGGCCGCGGCCGGCCACGAGCTCAAGACGCCTGTAGCCGCCTTGCACGGGTATCTCCAGCTCGTCGAACGGCACCTCGGGCCGGAAAGCTCCCGGCAGGCCCATACCTACGCGTCCCGGGCACTCTCCCAGACCAGGCAGGTGGGAGAACTCGTCGAGCGTCTCTTCGACGTGAGCCGCATCCAGGCCGGCCGATTCGAACTGGTCACCTCTCGGATCGATCTTCTCGAGGTCGTTCGGGACGCCGTCGAGGTCGCCGAGGCGCTGCCAAACGCGCCCGTGATCCGGTTGTCGGCGGAGCCCGGACCGGTGAAGCTCCAGGCCGATGCCGTCCGGCTGCAGCAGGTCTTCGTCAACCTCCTTTCCAACGCCGTGGACCACGCGTCTACCTCTCCCAGGATCGACGTGACGGTTCGCCGGGACGGGTCGTGGGCGGTCGTCGAAGTCCGGGACCACGGGCAGGGGATCCCGAGTGATCTCATGCCGCTGTTGTTCCAGCCGTACACGCGGCTCGGGCACAAGCCGACGGCGGGGTTGGGTCTGGGGCTCTACCTGGCTCGCGAAATCCTCACCGCGCACGGCGGCTCGATCGCGGCCGAGTCAACCGTGGGCGAGGGCACGGTCATCAGCGTTCGCCTGCCTCTGGAAGGGCGGAAGGCCGCCGGCCGTGCCAAACCGACGAAGAAGGCGGGCGCGTGATCCGGCTTGCGATCGTCGAGGATCATCCGGCCATCGCCGAGGGGCTCACGGCCCTGCTTCGCGTCGAATCGGATCTGGATGTCGTGGGCACGGCAAAGGATGTCGCCGCGGCCGAGAGTCTCATCGCGACCCAGTCCCCCGACGTCGTGCTTTGCGACATCCGCCTGGCCGGGACGGGAGACGGGCTGGATCTCCTCGCCCGGCATACCGCGGGCCCGGCATTCATCATGCTCAGCGCCTACTCCTATCCGAGCTACTACGTCGCGGCCGTCGAACACGGGGCCAAGGGCTATCTCTCGAAGATGGCGACCATCGAACAGATAGCCACCGCCGTGCGCAAGGTCGCGGCGGGAGGCACGGCCTTTCCGAGCGACGTACAGCGAGCCGTTCGTACCGCGCTCCGGCCGCCGACTCCGCGCGAGTCCGAGATCCTCGCGCTCGTGGCGGAGGGCCTTGGAAACGCGGAGATCGCCGAGCGGCTGTCGCTCCGGCTCAAGACGGTCGAGAGCCAGCTGCGGCGGATGTTCGACCGTTACGACGTGACGAGCCGGACCTCGCTGGTCCGCGTCGCCCAGCGGCAGGGCTGGATCGGCGACGACGAGTCGTCATAACGACGAGGGCTGTTGACACGCCCCAGCTCATACCACCGGGGTGGCTCGCCGCGCCTGACGGGCCAGCTCGACGAACGGTCGCAGCCGAATCGAGACTTCCGTCCGAGTCCGGCGGAACGCTTCGAGCTTCTCCGCGTCCGTGCCTTCTACCTCGGCCGGGTCGTCCAGACCCCAGTGCAGGCTGTTGTGGTCGCCGGGAAACACCGGACAGGTCTGCCGGGCTCGATCGCAGACCGTGATGACGTAGTCAAAGGGCTGGCCGATGAACTCGGTCACCGACTTACTACGGGCGTCGGACCAATCGAGGCCGATCTCGCTCAGGACCCGAACGGCATAAGGGTTGACGCCCTTCGGATCGGTGCCGGCCGAGAACACCTCGAAGTCGGCGCCACCGAAGTCCCGCAGCAAAGCCTCGGCGATCTGGCTACGCGCGGAGTTGCCGGTGCAAACGAACAGGACTCGGATCTGATCGGCGGCCATTTCTGTCTCCTTGATGAGCCGGGCTCGACCGGCGGCGGCAATAGTCAACTCCAGGTCTGTTAACTCCCCGTCAACGCGGTCGAGATCGGCCCGCTGCCGTTCGATGGCGGCGCGCTGACCCGCGATGAGCGGCGCCAGGTCGATGTCTACTTCGGCGCGGTCGATGCACAGGGAGGCGAGCCGGCCGGCGTCGATGGGCGCGAGGCCGAGACGGCGGAGTGCCACAACGAGCCGGAGCCGGGCAAGGTCGTCGTCAACGTACGCCCGGTACCCATTCGCTCGGCGCCGGGCCGCCGGCAAGACGCCGGCATCCTCGTAGAAACGGACCGCAGACGGGGCGACACCGGCGCGACGAGCCAACTCGGATATGTCCATAGACGACAGCCTAAACATTGAAGCCACTTGAATGTCAAGCCGCAGCCCGCGACGGACCCTATCTTGGGGGGATTGGCCTACGCACCAGCCGGTGCGCCATCCGCCAGCGGCTCGGCGAACCAGCGTCGCGAGAGCCGCATCGCCGCCCAGACGAGCGCCAGCATGACCGGGACCTCAATGAGCGGGCCCACCACCGTGGCCAGGGCGACCGTCGGCGAGAACGCCGTGATTGCGATAGCGATGGCGATCTCGAAATCGCGGCCGGTGGCATTGAACGCCACCGCAACCGCGTCGCGGTACGGGAACCGCAACCGCGACCCGATGAAGAACACGACGAAGAACATGATCGCGAAGAACAGGGTCATCGGGATCGCCATTTCGAGGACGATGCCGGGGCGCTGCAGGATCAGGTCGCCCTTGAGCGAGAACATGACGATCAGCGTGAAGAGCAACCCCAGGATCGAGAGCGCGCTCAGGCCCGGCTTGAGACGCTCCATCGCCTCCTCACCGCCGCGGCGCGTCACCGCCATGCGCGTCAGCACACCAAGCAGAAGCGGCAGGCCAAGGTAAAGCACCACGGATTCGAAGACGACCAGCACGTCGAAGCTGACGTTGCCGATGAGCAGGCGGGCATAGACCGGGATCAGGATCATCTGGGCGACCGAGTTGAGGGCCACGAAGACCAGGGCCATCGGCGTGTTCCCCTTGGCCAGGAACGTGAAGATGATCACCATCGCTATGCAGGGAGCCAGGCCGTACAGGACCAACCCCGTGTGCAGTTCGGGGTCGCTCACGAAGATGTTCGCGAGGCCGAGCATCACGAACGGCGCGACGAGGTAGTTGAAGAAGAGCACGACGCCGAGCTGGCGCGGCGAGCGAAAGGCGTCGCCCACCTCGCCGAGCCTGACGTTCGTCATCGCCGGATACATCATGGCAAAGAGCCCGATGGGCAGCCCCAGCGACATGGCGTTGGGCACGTTGAGGATGAACGTGCCTCCGGCGATCGCTTTGACGGCATCGATCGGCGGCGTCAGGGCGAAGTCCGAGATCGAGAGAACCTTCCCGATGCCGATACCGATCGCCATGCTGATGACGACGAAGAACGGCAGGAGGCGGAAGTCCTCGAGCTTGGCGAGAAGGCGGGTGGCGGTCATCGGGTCTCCATCGGGTTAAGCCGAGAGCCTCGTTCGACGCCGCAGTCGGAGCACAGGCAGTCGGCGGCCGCCTCGTCGGCCGGGGTGAGGAGGTTGCTCACCTCCATACGTAGCCGCTCGATGGCGTCGAGGTCGAGCGAGTAATAGACCCACCGGCCGCTGCGGCGTTCCCGCAACAGGCCGCTATCCCTGAGCGCGCGCAGGTGGTGGGAAACGAGCGCAGGGCTCAGGGCGAGGGTGTCCCCGACGTCGCAGACGCAGCGCTCCCCGTGGCCGAGAAACGCAACGATCCGCGCGCGGGTCGGCTCGGCGATGGCCTGGAGGCCGGCCATGACGGCGGGGTCGATGGCCGGCGTGGGCGGGTGGGACGACTTCGTAATCACGGCGTCATGCTAACAGACGTTGTAATAACGTGCGTTTGATCATTGGCTGCCGAGAGTCGGCGCCCTGACGGCGGCGGCCGCAGTCCCTGCCGCTAGGTCAAGGGCGGAAGCCCTTCCCAGAAGTCCTGGATCTTCTTCTCGAAGGCGGCGAGATCCTGGTTCGGGTCGTCGATGAACCTCTGCAGGAAGTACTGCATTGCGCCTGCCCCGACGAAGTCGTATCGCGTGTCGCGATCCATGAACTGGGTAATGCGCCGGGCCTGCGTCACGAACGGAGCCGACCTGGCGAACAGTGACCCGAGACCGCTCAGGTCCGCGTCGCGGGCCGTGGGAATCGTGCCGTAAGCCCTGGCCATCGGCAGCTGGGTCGAGCCCCTGGCCCAGAACTGCAGGTATGCCCTGGCGTTGTCGAGATCCGCCTTCACGGTTGGGGACTTCGCGCCGATGATCCAGACGTCGGCCGGCGCTTCGATCGCCTTCTCACTGTCGAACTCGTTGCCGAAGAACGGGAAGGGAAAGGCATCGATGTCGGCCAGGGCCGCGCCCGACGGATCCACGAACGAGATCTGGCCGGCCATGAAGGTGCCGAGGTACAACATGCCGGCCTTCTTGTTCACGAGGCTGGCGGTCGCGTCCTGCCACAGCAGGTTCGTCGAGCCGGGCGGGTAGTACGGGACGAGCTTCCGCCAGGCTTCGAAGACGGCTGTGACCCGCGGATCGGTCCATTTGTACGTGCCCGCCAGCAGGCCCATGTGGAAGTCGTAGCCGTTGAGCCTGAGGTTGAGCATGTCGAATGTCGCCATCGCCGGCCAGCCATTCTTGTCGGCAAACGCCATCGGGTTCAGGCCGTCCTTGCGCATGCGGGCGCACAGGGCGAGCAGCGCATCCCAGGTGGTGGGGATCTCATAGCCCCTGGCCTGCCACACGCTCTTGCGGTAGAAGAACAGCCACGGGTAATAGTCGAAGGGGATGCCGTAGACGTGCCCGTCGGCGCCGGTCACCGTCGCGGCGAAGCCCGGGGCGAAGTTGTCCTTGACCAGCGACCAGACGTCATCGATCGGGACCACGAGCCCTCCGGCGGCGAACTGGCGCAGTTGGAAGCCGGAGTACCACGAGAGCACGTCACCGGGCGTTCCAACACAGGTCCCGAATATGGTCGGGTCCGCGCAGGTGCCGTGATCGATCGTGCTCAACGTCGGAGCCAGGCCGGTCTCGGCGGCGAACGCCGCATCGATGGCCTTCATGGCGTCGAGCGTCGGAGGATCGGCGAACGAACTGGCGACGGACAGATTGCCGGTCAGCTTACGGGCCAGAAAGTCCGCCGGGGTCGGCGAGGGCATGGGTGTGGGCATGGGTGTGGGCGACGCGTGGGAGCCTTTGCACGCGGCCAGGACCGACGGCAAGAGTGTCAGTCCCGCCACAGCGACGAGGCCCCTGGAGATCGCTTCGCGGCGAGTCATCAGCTCATCGCCGCCCAACGATGGTCGCCCCTGCTGTCTATCCATCCCGAAAGCCCCCGCTGCGGACGAACAAGCCGGCGACGAGGACGACGCAGGCGGCAAGGCCAGCATACGGCGTGACCCTCTCCATCCCCATGCCGCCATCATATGCCCGCCGCGACGGCGTCACGAGCGCGACGGCGATGGTCGCGCCATACACGTGCGTTGGGATCAGTACTCGCCCTTGATCACGAAGTACGAACCCCGGATGGTTCCGGCCAGCTTGGACTTCTGCCTGACGAACTTGAACCGCGTGGCGAGTTCGGCGGGGACTTCCATTCCGTCGGAGAGCTTGAACCCGACCGCCCGCTTGCCGGCGTCGCCGAGCGCGTACAGGACGTTGATCGACAGGCCGCTTTCGTAGAAGACATAGGCCCACTTGACGTTCTCGACCTGGAAGATCGTCGCCTCGAGCGGGCGTGACGCGATGACGATGTCGCGCTCCTCCCTCAGGATGCGGTGCACCCACTCGATGATCTCCCCGGCTGCGCTTGCCGGCTCGACAGTGAAGTCGTGGCCGTACTTGCTCTTGAAGTAGCGGGCCTCGTTCGCCCGGAGACCGGCCAGCGCGGGCGCCACCGGCGAGGACTCCAGGCCGATAGTCGATACGTTGGTGAAATCCACGACGTAGGGCATGCTCTATCTCCTCGGGTCGCGACGGGGTAGGACGCCGTTCCTGATCGCCGACGCATAGATTGCCCGTTCCGGCGGAATTCGTCGGCGAGCGCCGTTTCTGTATTGGTCCGCGGGCGCGCCCGAGTTGGCGAGGCCGCGGTTCAGGGCTCGAACATCGGTCCGTTCACGTCACCGTTGTTGCTGTAGCCCCCTCGCTCCCAGTAGCCCTTGTAGGAGGTGTCGTTGGACAGCTCGATCTCGTTGACCCACTTGACCCATTTGTAGCCCCATTTGGATTCGGCCACGACCTGGAATGGGAACCCAAGCTCGGCCGGAATGGTGACGCCGTTCATTTTGTAGGCGAGCAGGATGTCGTTGTCCTGTATCCACGAAAGGGGAAGCGCCGACGTGTAGCCGTCCAGGGCGTGGAAGATGACGACCTTGGGTCCGCCGCCCTGGATCCAACTCGGGACGGCCGCTCCGCTCTGGACTCCGGCGTCGGCCAGGATGTCCGTGATTCTTACCCCTTCCCACAGGATCGTCGCATCCCAACCGGTGACGCAGTGGAGGGTCACGACCTTGCTGAAGTGCTCGTGGGCGAGCACCTGGTCGTACGTCAGCACCTGTGGGGCACCGACCAGACCGTCGATCTTCAGCCGGTAGTCGTCCAGGGAAACGTGAGGCACACCGGCTATGTTCTCTTTCCCGACATCGGTGAGGGCGGAGAGATTCTGGCCGTGATACGAACCGATCTCGGCCGATTGCAAGGCGGCAAGTGAGGGGTTGGCGGCCGCGTCCGACCCCGCACCCGACCCCGGACCGGTCCCGGCACAAGCCGCCACCATCGCCGCCCCCAGCAAGAACAACAACCGCGTGGGCTTGCCGGCGTTCATTCCCCAACTTCCTTCCGAGCGCCCCTGGTCCGCAGCCAGACCGCGATGAGGACGTGGAGGCTCAGCAA
>Ga0302321_100000535_pt1 | contig 33194 bp, 30 predicted proteins | sample Fen_T0_1_FD_202505 | JGI IMG/M metagenome (GOLD analysis project Ga0302321, IMG submission 202505) | Peat permafrost microbial communities from Stordalen Mire near Abisko, Sweden - Fen_T0_1 | ecosystem: Environmental > Terrestrial > Soil > Wetlands > Permafrost | place: Sweden: Abisko... | reverse complement strand
CCGAGGCAATGGTGTCCTGGGGCGCGGCCAAGGCCAGCGCACGCGCCCGCTGTCCAACGACGATGGTGCCGTCGGCCGCATAGTGAACCACCGAGGGCAGCAGTGCAGAGCCGCCTTCGCGCAAGCACATGGGTTGCCCGGCCTGAACCACCGCCACCAGCGAATTGGTCGTTCCCAGGTCAATGCCAACCGCGCGTCCCTTGCAATCCTGCTTGACCTGCGATGCGCCCGGCTCCGAGATGCTGAAGAGCGCTTCAACCGGCATCGCCGCCGCGTCCTCTTGGCACGGGAGTATCCTCTTCCCAGAGCATGCGGGCCTCATCAAGGAAGCGCCGGTAGTAGCGCACCGTCACGAGCCGCGCGGCAATGGTGGCCAGCTCCGGCGGCGAGGCCAAGAATCCCCTGGCCACCTCATCCATCACCGTCTCCAGGCGGCTGCGCACCTTCGCAATGAGCGCCTCGGTCTCGCTTGAGTCCTTGGCCGCATGGGCCTCAGCCAGTGCCTCGCGCAATTCCAGAACTTCCATGAGCAGCACTTGCGGCACTGGCAGGGTGGCGTGCTCACCACCATTGCCAGGCCTGCCCACGCCGGCCATTTCGCCGATGTCGATGCCGTTCAAAGCCAGCAAATACTCGGCGCGCCGGACCGGATCCTTCATGATCTGCCAGGCTTCGTTAAGCTGCACCGATCGTTCCAGAGATGCCCGCCGCGCCTGGGGATCGGCGCGCGCGAAACGATCCGGGTGCAGCACCTTCGTCAGCTCCTTGTAGCGCTGCTCTAGGTCCGTGGCGTCGATGGCGAAGGCGGTCGGAACACCAAACACGCGAAAATAGTCGGCCTTCGGATCAGGCGGCTGCACGGCCTTGCAATGCACGCACAGCGCGCCGTCGCCAGCTGCCTTCTGGCAGGACCAGCAGATCATTCCCGCACTAGAACTGAACGCTTTCGCCACAGCTGCAGGTCGACTTGACGTTGGGATTGACCCACTTGAAACCGCTGGCCATCAGCGTGCTGGCAAAGTCGAGGGTCGAGCCGTCGAGAAACGTGAAGCTCTTGGGGTCGATGAACACATTGACCAGGCCGCTTTCGTAGGAAAGCACGCGGTCTTCCGGGCGAGCGTCCACGTCGGACCACTCGAACAGATAGGAAAACCCGGTGCAGCCACCGCCGCGGATCCCCACACGCAAGCCCTTGGCCGGGGTTGCCCGCTTGGCGGACGCGGTCTTGATGGCCTGAATTGCTTTCTCGCTGACCTGGATTGCCATGATGAGTCTCCCGGGCGGGTTAGGCTGCGTTCTCGCTTCGCTCTTCCTGGCGATGCTCCTGCTTCTTGCGATAGTCGGCGATGGCGCCCTTGATGGCGTCCTCGGCCAGCACCGAACAGTGAATCTTGACCGGCGGCAGGCTCAGTTCCTCGACGATCTGCGTGTTCTTCACTGACATGGCCTGATCGACCGTCATGCCTTTGATCCATTCGGTCGCCAGCGACGACGACGCGATGGCCGAACCGCAACCAAAGGTCTTGAACTTGGCGTCCTCGATGACGCCGTTCTTACCGACCTTGATTTGCAGCTTCATGACGTCGCCACAGGCAGGGGCGCCGACCAGTGCTGTTCCCACATCGGGCTCGCCGGGATCCAGGCTGCCAACGTTGCGGGGATTCTCGTAGTGATCGATGACTTTGTTGCTGTATGCCATGACGTACTTCCTTCTAGTGAGCTCCCCATTGGATGCTCTTGAGGTCAACTCCGGATTGGGCTAACTCCCACAAGGGCGACATATCCCGTAGCTTCTTCACCTTGCTGGCGACCAGATCGATGACGTAATCGACCTCCGCCTCGGTGGTGAACCGGCCAAGACCAAACCTGATGGAGGTGTGAGCCATTTCCTCGGCCACGCCCAAGGCGCGCAGCACGTAGGACGGCTCCAGCGAGGCCGAGGTGCAGGCCGAGCCCGACGACACAGCCACATCCTTGAGCGCCATCATCATGGCTTCACCTTCGACAAATGCGAAGCTGATGTTGAGGCTCCCCGGCAGCCGGTGTTCCAGCGAACCGTTGATCACCGTATTGGGAATCCGCGCTTCGATGCCCTTGCGCAGGCGCTCGCGCAGGGCCAGAACGCGGCTCGACTCGTCGGCCATTTCTAGCCGGCACAGCTCGGCGGCCTTGGCGAAACCGACAATGCCGGGCACGTTCAAGGTTCCCGAACGCATGCCGCGCTCGTGCCCGCCACCGTCGATCATGGGCGTGATGCGCACGCGCGGTTTGCGCCTAACGTAAAGGGCGCCGATGCCTTTGGGGCCGTACATCTTGTGCGCCGACAAGGACACCAAATCGGCGTGGCTTTGGTTGACGTCGAAGGGGATCTTGCCAATGCCTTGAACCGCGTCGATGTGGAAGAAAGCCCCGCGCGCCTTGACCAAGGCGCCGATCTCGTCCACGGGATTGATCGTTCCGATCTCGTTGTTGGCCAGCATGATGGACACCAAGATGGTCTTGTCCGTCAAGGCTTTGGCCACGGCTTGGGGATTCACACGGCCGTCGCTATCAACGGGCAGGTAGGTCACCGCATAGCCCTGCTTTTCCAGGCGCTTGCAGGTGTCGAGGACGGCCTTGTGCTCGGTCACGGCCGTGATGATGTGGTTGCCGCGATCCTTGTAGAACTCGGCGATCCCTTTGATGGCCAGGTTGTCCGATTCGGTCGCGCCCGAGGTCCAGACGATCTCTTTGCCGACGGCGCCGATCAGTTTCGCGACTTCCTCGCGACCCTTTTCGACCGCCTCCTCCGCGCTCCAGCCAAAGGCATGCGACCGGCTGGCGGCGTTGCCGAAGTTCTCGCGGAAGTACGGCAGCATGGCGTCCAGTACCCGTTCATCGACGGGCGTGGTCGCGTGGTAGTCCATATAGATGGGAAGTTTGAGCGTCATGGGTTGGTGTGTTTGGCGGCGATTCCATCGACCAGTAAGGGCACCTCGCGGTCGGCGCCGTGATTCTCACAAGCACAACACTCGCTCTGGCCCTGGTTGGGGCTGCACGAGCGGCAGCGTTCGAGATAGGACAGACTTTCGGAAAGTTCTTCAGCCAGACGACTTAAACGGGCGATGGTTTCCCGAGTCTCGTGCAACTTGTCGGAGAAGATTTCGCGAACGGTCGCCATGGCATCCGGTGCCGTGGCGCTCTCTTCCCAGACGCGCAGGAAAGCCTTGATCTCGGTTAGCGAAAAGCCCATGTCTTGCAGCTTCTGGATCCACTCGATGCGCTTAACGCCATCGCCGGAATACATGCGGAAGCCACCCTTGGAGCGGACCGGTGGGGTGAGTAACCCCAGCTCCTCGTAGAGGTGAATGGCGCGAACTGTTTTCCCAGTGCGTCGAGCCAAGTCGCCGACTTTGATGAGGGAAATCCGCTCTATTTCGTGCTGAATTGCCATACCCTAACTCTTACGTTTACGTATGAGTTATAGATTCTGGACCGCCACCCGTCAAGGCGAATTTGGGACAACTGGCACGTCTACTCTCGCGGCGCGGAAACCGATTCAATGGCGGCAAAGAGATCTTTCCGGTGGACGGGCTTTTCCAATATTCGCCGGGTTGAACCGCCCATCAGATTGGCCAGTTCTTCGCAATCGCCGCCCGTTAGAAAAACGAATCGTTCAGCCAGGAAGGGACGGACCCTGGTGACTTCCCGGAACAGATCCAGGCCACTCACCTGCGGCATGTTGACGTCACAGATGATCACGTCGGGCGGATCCCGCTCGATCAGGCAGCGCATGCCGTCGTTGGGGTCGCTGAAGGTCAGGACATCGTGACGATCCGACAGCATGCGACGCAAGGGCAGTAGCAGCGCGGTTTCGTCCTCGATGATGATGATGCTCAGGCGCCGCGTCGGACTGGGCGTCAGCAACTCGGGCGTGGGGGTTCGCGGGGGATCGACGGCCTGGAAGTCGGCGGCTTCTTCGCTCCACCTGCGCAGGGTGATCGATACCGAGGTGCCACGGCCTAGCTGGCTATCGAGGGTGATGCTGCCATCCATCTTCTTTACCAGATCACGCGAGATGGCCAGTCCCAGGCCCGTCCCACGCCCCACCGACTTGGTGGTGAAGAAGGGATCGAACACACGCCGAAGATTCTCGGGCGCGATACCGCTGCCGTTGTCGATCACGCGGATCGCGATCTCCTCGTCGTGCCGCTCGATGAAAATCTCGATCCGCCCATCGCTCACGGACGAGGCGAAACTCTGCGCGGCGTTGAGGAGCAGGTTCAGCAGCACCTGGCGCAATGGGTCCTCATTGGCGCGCGCCGTGCAATCGTGCCCTGAATACACGGTTACGCCGGGATGGCCCGAGAACTCGCGCTCGACCAGCGCAACCACGGAGCGGACCACGGCGTCCACATCGACGGGCCCAAAATCCTGCCGTCCAGGGTGCGAGAAAATGCGGAGCTGGCGAACCAGGCGCGCGATGCGGTCGAGCCCACGGCGGCATTCGCCTAGGACCCTGCCCAAATCGTCAAGCCCGCGCAGGCATTCCGGGGCCTTGCCTTCGCGGGCGGCTGCAAGCCACGCCTCGGCCTGTTCCAGATTGGGAAGAATGAACGCCAACGGGTTGTTGATCTCGTGGGCGATTCCGGCCGTCAGCAGGCCAATGCTCGCCATTTTCTCCAGCTGAACAAGCTGTTCCTGGGTTTCATTCAGGCGGGCCAGCGTCGCCTCAAGCTGGCCGCGATCGGCAAGCAAGCGCGCGTTGGCCAGTTCGAGGTCGCAGGTTCGCGCGCGCACGCGAGCCTCCAACTCGACATTGAGAGTCTGCAGCTCGCCCACGAGCCGGCCGTTATCATTGACCAGGCGCACGTGCTCCACGGCGCGCATAAGAGCCAAGCGCAGGGGCTCGATAGCCTCGTCCTTCACCACATAGTCGAAGGCGCCCTGATGGATGGCGCGCAAGACCTCGCTGGTGCGCGAAACCGACGATAACATGATGACGGGCGTCTCAACCGCCCGCATACGCAAGGTGGTAAGCAGCTCGATGCCCGACATCTCTGGCATGTTGATGTCGGCCACGATGACGTCGAATTTGCCACCCCCCAGCGCAGCCAAGGCCGCCCTTCCGCTGCCAACGATTTCAACCTGGAAGCCCCAGTCGGAGATCAGCCCACCGACGAAATCGCGAACCAGTGCGCTGTCATCCACAAGCAAGACCCGCCCCGTCGCGTGGAGCGCGAAGTGAGCGCCGTCGGACGCATCCGGGCCAGCCGGATCGAAACCACTAGCCATGTGCGGGCCACATCGTCAGCTTCGCGCCTAGCCTTGACCGGGGAGCATGCGGCAAACCGGCCTGAAGTTTCGTGGTGAGCCTGCCGATGGATGGAATGAGGGGGAAATGACTTACCTGCTGCGAAACACGCGACTCTTCGATTCGCTCACCGAACACGACCGAGCCGATCTCGTCCACCACATGCACGAACGACGATACGCATCGGGTGAGACCCTGTGCACGCGCGGGGAGCACGGTAACACCATGATTGTAGTCGTGCAAGGCACGCTCTCGGCCGTGGTTCCAGGTTCGAACAATACCCCGCGCGAGATCGCCCGGCTTGGCGAAGGCGGCGTCTTTGGCGAGATGTTCTGCATCGACCCTGCCCCCCGGCCTGCCACCGTCGTGGCCAACGAAGACGCCACCGTTCTCGAACTTGGGCGCGACGATTTGATCAGGATGCGGCAGCAGGCACCGCGCGCCGCCGCGGCGCTTGTCAGCGCGGTCTTCCATGGTGTCCTCAAGCGTTTGCGCAGCGTGGATGATCGCATCGGCCGGGATTTGCGCGCCGAGCACGGGTCGTCGCCCGAGGGAGGAACAGTCATCCCCCGAACTGCGCAAGCAGATGTTCCCGATCCGTGGGAAGCCTGTTTCGCGCGACTGCGGGGTTCTGCTTGAACGATCCGAAATCCGAATCAGAGCCGGCAAACTTCCGCGGATTGGAAGCCGACGCCCTATTGCACGCAGGCCAAGCCCGAACCATTCCCGCCCACACGCTGCTTTGCCAAGAGGGACAGATCACGGATCGAGCTTTCGTGGTCACCGCCGGGCAGGTGGAGATCGCCAAAGACTTCGCCGGGAAAACCCGAGCGCTTTCGACCTTCGGACCTGGCAGCGTCTTGGCGCTGATGGCCGCGCTCGACGGCGAGCCGTGCGCGGTGTCCATACGTACCTTGAGTGATGCCAAGGTGGTCGAGATCACGCGAGCCAGTTTGCTCGCACTGCTCGATCCCGACCAAGCCGGAAGTGCCAGTTTCGCGCACGATCTTACCCTCGTCGCCATCCGTCGGCTGCGCGGCGCAACCGATGAACTCGCGCATGCTTTGTTCCAAGCCCTCCGATCTTCGCCACGTGCAGGCCGGATCGATGCGGCCTGCCTTGCCCGCATTCAGGCCAGCAATCACGCCTGGCCGTGCGTCAAACTCGCGGCCTAGAGCCGCTCGCGCCACCGCCAGCGCGTGAAGGCCTCTGCTGAGGTCAATGCTGGCTAGGAATTCCCGCGCCCCCGTGCTAGCAAACGGCTCGCTATTGAAGTCATTTGAGGAGCAGCGAGCAATGGATTCATTGACCCAACTTTCCATCAATACGATTCGCCTACTTTCAGTGGATGCCGTTCAGAAGGCCAACTCTGGTCATCCCGGACTGCCCATGGGCTCGGCGCCCATGACGTACGTGCTTTGGCAAAATCACCTAAGGCACAACCCCAAGAATCCCCAATGGCCCAATCGCGACCGCTTCGTGTTGTCGGCCGGGCATGGCTCCATGCTGCTCTACTCGATGTTGCACCTCACGGGCTACGACCTGGCCCTGGATGAACTCAAGGCCTTCCGCCAGTGGGGCTCGCGCGCACCTGGCCACCCTGAATCCTTCTGCACGCCCGGCGTGGAAGCCACCACAGGCCCGCTCGGACAGGGCGCGACCAATGCAGTCGGCATGGCCATGGCCGAGCGCTTTCTCGCTGGCCGCTATAACAAGCCTGGCCACACCATTGTCGATCATCGGACCTATTCGTTGATGGGCGACGGCGACATGATGGAAGGCATCACCCACGAAGCCGCCGCGCTGGCCGGTCACCTCAAGTTGGGCAAGCTGGTTTGGCTGTACGACGACAACAAGATCTCGCTCGACGGTCCCACCTCGCTGCACTTCAGCGAGGACGTGGGCAAGCGCTTTGAGGCTTACGGCTGGCACGTGCAAAAGATTGCCAACGGAGACACCGACACGGACGGCATCGACAAGGCCATCGCTGCCGCCAAGGCCGACCCGCGCCCGTCGCTGATCATGGTCCGCACCACCATAGGTTTCGGTTCGCCTCACAAGGCCGGCAGCTGTGAAGCCCACGGTTCGCCGCTCGGCCCGGACGAGGTCAAGGCCACCAAGACGGCACTTGGCTGGGATCCCGAAAAGCAGTTCTTCGTGCCCGAAGAGGCCAAGAGCCATCTGCTCTCCGCTGTCGAGCGCGGCGCGGCCGCCGAGGGCGAATGGCAGAAGACCTTCGAGGCCTGGGCTACCGCCAACCCTGCTCTGGCCACCGAATGGAAGCTGGCGCAGAAGGGTGACTTGCCGGCTGACTGGGACGCGGCCATCCCCACGTACACGGTCAAGGACGACCCGGCCACGCGCGTTTCAGGCGGGAAGATCCTGGCCGCCATCGCCAGCAAGGTGCCGTGGTTCTTGGGCGGCGATGCCGACCTCTCATGCTCGACCATGACCGGTCTGCCTGGCCTGGGTGATTTCTCGGGCGAAACCGGCCTCGGCCGCAACATCCACTACGGCGTGCGCGAACACGCCATGGGCGCCATCGCCAACGGCATGGCCTACCACGGTGGCGTTCGCTCGTTCACCGCCACGTTCTTCGTCTTCTCCGACTACGAGCGGCCCGCCATCCGCATGGCCGCGATTAGCAAGTTGCCCGTGACCTTCGTGTTCACCCACGACTCCATCGGTGTAGGCGAGGACGGCCCGACCCACCAACCGGTCGAGCATCTGGCGGCCCTGCGCGCTATCCCCAATCTTCTGGTCATTCGGCCGGCCGATGGCAACGAGACGGCACAGGCCTATCGCGTGGCCATGAAACGCAACGATGGTCCGGTAGCGGTCATTCTCACGCGGCAGAAGATGCCCACCTTCGATCGCGACAAGATGGGGCCCGCCACTGGGCTGACCAAAGGCGCCTACGTGCTCAGTGAGGTTGCCGGCGGCCCCCCCCAGGTGATCCTCATCGCCACAGGCAGCGAAGTCAGCATCGCCGTCGCCGCCCAAGAGAAGCTTCTGTCGAGCGGCATCCGCGCACGCGTGGTGTCCATGCCATGCTGGGAGCTGTTCGAGAAGCAGCCCGCCGATTATCGCGACTCGGTCATCCCGCGCGACGTGTCTGCCCGGGTTTCCATCGAGGCTGGCGTCAGCCTGGGTTGGCATCGATGGGTCGGCGATGGCGGCGTCGTCATCGGACTCGATCGCTTTGGCGCCTCGGGTCCTGGTGGCGTGCTCGCAAAGCAATTTGGCTTCACCGCCGACAACATTGTCCGCGCTGCCATGGGACTGGTGAAGGCATGAGTAGGTCCGCCGTCCGTGCCCTGTGCGTAGGGTCGCTGCTTGCTTTTCTCGCGACATCGGCTTCGACTTCGGCGCGCGCGGCGGATTTGCAACCACCCACGGTTTTTGATGGCGCCTACCAGGGCTTGCTGGTGGGCGCATTGGCGGGCGGGGCCACCGGCTACCTGTTCGCCCGGCAGGACGGCCTGCACAGCTCAGACTGGAAACCGCTGGTCTACGGCGCGGGCATCGGTGCACTGACCGGCAGCGTGATTGGACTCACCCTCGGAATCGTGGACATGTCCCAGAGCAAACCCGGTCGCAACGGCTACGTCATGCGCGATGGCCTTTACGGCGCGGGCCTCGGCGCGGTGTTGGGTGGCATCGCTGGGGGACTGGCCGCCGTCTCGTCCAAGAAGGGCGAGCACATTCTCCTCGGCGGGTCCATCGGCGTCCTGTCCGGCGCCTGCCTGGGCATGGGCGTTGGTTTCGTCGAGGGCTACCGCAAGTACTCGGCCTCCGTGGCGCCGGTCGCGCAAGCCGACGGCAGCGTGACCTTCGTGCCAGCCGTCGCTGGCCGGTTCTAGCGCCTAGAGGGCGGTGCCAGGCACCGGCGCCGATTTCGCGGCAGCCTCGGCCACAGCCTTGAGACCGACCAGACCACGTTCAAAATCGCCGCCCACGGTCTTATCCATGTTCATGAGGAGCGAGAACGCCTGGCCCATGAAACCATTGCGCCCGTCCATAGCCCACGTCACCTTGGTTCCCGCCGTGGTGTCTTCAAAACGGAAGGTCACGGTGTTGGTCGCGGCAAAGGGCTTGATGAATTCCAGTTTGACGATGACCCGCGCAGGCGGATCGACGGTTTCGATGGTCATGCGCCCCTGCCCTACTTTGCCGCTCTCACTCTTCCACGCGTAGGACGATCCAGGCCCGGCCGCTGGCCCGCCATAGATCCTCTCCATCTTGGGATCGAGCTTCTCCCAGGGCGACCACGCAGCCCAGGCGTGCAGGTCATTCACCTGGGAAAAGGCAACGGCCGGCGGAGTCCCAACCAGGATGGATCTCTCGATGTGAAACTCCGCAGGACGCGTGGCCACCACGATGAAAAACGTGGCGACCACGACAACCAGGGCAATGACAATCTTGCCAGCCACGGCCCTGCTCCAACCTACTTCTTGTCCATGTGCGCCTGCTCGTGCGCCTTCTCGTCCTTGCTCCAGGGCGGAACGATCTTGTTGGACCGGGCGTAGGCGACCAATTGCCCGAGGTGCTCATTGAGATGGCCGTCGAGGATGATGAGCACCGCCCGGGTCGTCAGATCATGCCCAAAGAAGTTCACCATCTTGTCAAGGTCGGCATCGGGAATGGCGGGAACAGCCGTGTGCACGAAAGCGAAAGAAGCTTCGAGGATCTTCTTGATCTCGGCCTTGTCCTTCGACTTCTTGTCCCACTTGGCCGGATTCATCTCCCAGCCTGCCTCGGCCGGGGGCTCTTTGCCGGTCACGAACTTGACCATGGCGTAGTTGCCGAAGGCGATGTGCAGAAACGCCTCGGCAACCGAGCGCACGCCCGGTGCCGGACGCCAGTCGAACTTGTTCTGGGGAACCGCGTCTTCCAGATCGAGCGTCTTCTTCTGGGCATCGCTGTACACACCCAGCATATCGCGCTGAAACGCGCCTTTGGCAGGAGCAGGGGCAGACGCAGCGGCCGGCGCTGCCGCAAGGGCGGCGGCGGACAAGAGGCCGATCAGGACGGGAACAATCGCTATCGTACGGACGATATTCTTCATTAGGGTCTCCTTGTTGGAATGCGGACTATCCGCGTTCCTTGGATGCCGATGGGTCGCCTTGGGAACAAGGAAAGCGACGGGAACCGGGCAGAGCCCCTAAAGCGTCTTGCGCCCGGATTCGCCAAACTTGTTGCTGGCGGGATCGTGGGCGTAGGTAATGACGGTGATGGCGGCGTCGGCGATTTCAAAGATGTGGTAGCGCGAGCGGCGATCGGGCGGACCATCGTACGAGGCCGATCCCGCGCCCACCACTGGGATGCGCGTGCCGCCGGGGCCCGGCAGATTGTTGAAGTAGTCGCGATGATCGTGGCCGTGCAGGACCAGATCGGCGCCCGTGCGTTCAAGCAAGGCTTGGAGGGCCGTGCGATCGCGCAGGTTGCGCTCTTCACCGTGGCGGTTCACCAGAGGCGGGTGGTGGATAAGGACCACGCGCCTCCGGCTCTTCACCTCGGCCGTGGTGAGGAGTGATTCCAGTCGAGCCAACTGACTTTCGCCAACCCGGCCCCAGGCGCCCGTATCGCCGGTGGGAACGCCGGTGCTGGTGCACACCAGCGCCACGTCACCGCGCAGACGGACGAAGGGATAGGTGGCGTCTTCCGCGCGTAATTCGGCCGTCTGATAGGCGGCGAACATGCGCTCGAACACACCGTCGCGCACCACCTTGTGAACATAGGCGTCGTGATTGCCGGGAATCACCGTCACCCGATCCGCGGGAAGCTTGGTAGCTTCGATCCAGCGCAAGGCCGCTGCCCACTCGGATTCGAGCGCGATGTTGCACATGTCGCCGGTCAGGGCCAGATGGTCCACGCCCCGCGACGGCAAATCCTCCAGCAGCGCTTGCAGCAGTGCCATGTTGTGCTTGCGCCGCCGCATGAGCAGCAGGTTCAAACCGCCCAGGGCGCGTTTGCCTAAGAGGTCGCGCAGCTTGAGGTTGCGAAAGCTCTGAAAATGCGGGTCGCTGACTTGGGCGAGACGAAACATCACGCGGCCTCCACTTGGATCTCCGCCAGCAGACCGAAATGGTCCGAGGCAAAGACGGATTCAGCGCCAGGCTTGTCGAACACCATGGTGCAAGAATGAACTGTGCCACGCCCGTCGCCACGCATGGGTGTGACAAAAATGTAGTCGAGGCGCCGATCGGGTTCGAGGAAGGCCAGCTTGGCGGTGTACGGGTTGGCGCACGCCCAGGTCAGGCCGGGGTCGCCGGGATGCAACCGCGCCCAGGCATCCTGAAAATAGGTGCGCCGACCACCCAGGGTGACCAGGCCACGCAGGAAACGGATCTCGTCCGCCTCGGGCCGCGCATTGAAATCGCCCATCAGGACTTGCGACGAATCGCTGGTTCGGCCGGCCACGCTGGCTGCGATGGCCGACACCTGATCCTCGCGTTGCTTGCCATGGGTCAGGCGATAGTTGAGGTGGGTGGTGTGCACCCAGACGCTGCCCTGCCCGTTCTGAACGCGGGCGGAGAGAAGAATCCGCCGCTCCAAGGGCTCGGCGTGAGGAAGTTCCAGGACATCGTGTTCGAGGATCGGTTGGCGCGAAAGAATGGCCAGGCCTTCCTCCCCACCCCCCAACGGCGTGGCGGGCGCGAAGATGTGCTCGAAGCCAGCGGCTTTGGCCAACCTTTCGGCCTGGTTGGGCAGCTGCCCCGGCACTTCGCGGACTTCCTGCAAGGTCACGATGTCGGGCGCAAGCTCGATCAGGCCTCGAACGACCAGGGCCATCCGCGCCTCCAGCGGCGGTTCGGCCCCCCACAGATTCAGGGTGAGGCAGCGCAGAGTTTTCAAGGCCGACGGTCCCTAACCGGCAATGCCGTGGTAGGTGCAACACGAGTCCGCGGTTTCCCACACCGTCACCGCGAAAAGGTGGGGGACGCTCTTGTCCATCGCCTCCCAGATGTAGGCGCACAGGTTCTCACAAGTGGGATTGTCGAGCCCGTGGACATCGTTCAGCGTATTGTGGTCGAACTGCTTGAACAGACCGGCCCATGCGTCGTCGATGACCGCGAAATCAACGACCCAGCCGGTGGCAGGATCGACCGGGCCACGCAGCGCAATCTCGACCCGATAGCTGTGGCCGTGCATACGTGAACATTTGTGTCCCACCGGCACGCGTGGCAGGTGGTGGGCAGATTCGAAGGAGAAGATTTTTTTGAGATCAACTTGCAAAGCGCGGGGAGTTTAGCACGGGCGATGACTTATCTGCCGGCGTAGCGCTTGAGCGCCGCGACCTGAACGATTTTTCCCTCGGGCAGGACGATCCCGGTTAGCTGCCTGCCGTAGACGCAGCCGGTATCCAGGCCCGTGGCCAATGGCTGCTGCTGCAAGCCACGAACGGCATCGTGCCCGAAGATGACCCACTCGGGACCACGCCACTGGGCCGCCCAAGGAAAGTGGACCAGCAAGCGGCTGGTCGGCTCACCCGTGTCGGCGATACTACGCAGGCTGCGCAGGTGCTCTTTGCGCTGTTTCTCGACGGGAATGCCAGGAACCATGCCTGCGTGCACAACCAAGACCTCTGGGCCGCCTGGCCTGGCCTCGCCAAGCCGCAGGTAGTGCGGCAAGGCTTCAAGGTAGGCCCAGTCATCCGCACCCAGGGTGCGGATGTAGTTGCGCCGGTCCTGCGAACGATCCTTTTCCCCTTCGTTCTGATGCGCCAGCGCAAAGGCATCGTGATTTCCCAGCACCGCGAGCAGGCCATTTTCACGCGCGAACTGCACCACCCCCTGGGAATCCGGGCCCTTGGCCACCAGGTCACCGGCCAGAACCACGCGGTCGTCCTTGGCCTGGCCGCACTTGCGCAAGAGGAGCCGAAGCTCATCGGCACACCCATGCACGTCACCAACGATGATCGTCCTCTGCATCGAACCGGCACATCATAGCAGCCCAGGCAAATAGTCGGGCGATGGTCGCGCACCGCCCACATTCCAGCATCGACATCGGACCTGGGATCGCTCAGATTCTGTGGGTGAGAGCAACCGTGGATACCCGCTCGCGCAGGCTGCGCGTGCTGGGACAGTCTGAACCAGCCGCCGCCGAAATCGGCGAACGCCCGCACCATCCGCCGTGGATTCGCGCCCGTCTGCCCTCGGGCCAGGTATACTTCGATCTGCGCCAGCGCGTGCACGCCCTTGGCCTGCACACGGTGTGCGAGAGCGCTTCGTGCCCCAACGTGGGCGAATGTTGGAACGAAAAGTCCCTGACCATCATGATCCTGGGCGGTCTGTGCACACGCTCGTGCAAGTTCTGCGACGTCCCCACCGGAAAGCCTCTGCCCCCTGACCCCGGCGAGCCAGACCGGGTGGCGGCCATCCTCTCCGAACTTGGCCTCGCCCACACCGTGATCACCTGCGTGACCCGCGACGACCTTGCGGACGGCGGGGCCGAGCACTGGGCGGCCACCATCCGCGCCGTCAAGACCAGCTGCCCGGATATGGTGCTAGAAGTTCTGGTCAGCGATTTCAAGGGCGACACCCAGGCAGTGGATGTCGTCCTGGGCGCGGGACCGGACGTGTTTGCCCACAACCTGGAAACCGTGCCACGCCTGGCCCGCCAGGTCCGCGTGCAAGCCAGCGTGGAGCGCTCGCTCGCGATTCTTGGCCATGCGCACGCCCGCGGGGCCCTGACCAAAAGCGGGCTCATGCTCGGCCTGGGTGAAAGCCTCGACGAAGTCCGCGCGGTCATGCACGAGCTGCGCGCGGCGGGGGTGGACATCTTGACCCTGGGCCAGTACCTGCGGCCGTCCCGGCAGCACCTGGCCGTCGAACGCCACGCCACGCCCGACGAGTTCCGCCAGCTCAAGGATGAAGCCCTGGCCATGGGCTTCGCCCACGTCGAGTCCGGCCCCCTGGTCCGCTCCAGCTACCACGCCTCGAACCAGCACCACCTGGTGGTGGAGAGGGCACAGAGGAAATAGAGGGCACGGAGCCTGAAAGGCTCGGATGCGCGAGCCAGGAAAGGTCTTCCATTCCGGCCTCAGTGCCCTCTTCCTGACCTCTGTGACCTCCTGGGGTGCTTCACCCCAGCTCGGATTCGGCGCGCGCGATTTGGTCTTCCATGCGCCGCTGCTCGGCCCCAAGGTCGCTGCGGCCAAGGAAGGCCGCGTAGCTCATGAACGCGGTCAGGTAGGATAGATCTTTGGCCCACGCTGGTAGGTACATCGGCTCGTTCACCAACCCCTCGCGCAGGAGGCGGTCGAAAAGCGGGGTGTCATCAATGGCCAGCTTGCCCACGAAGAGCATTCTGACCAGTTGGCTTTGGCCCTTGACCAGGGCAACGCGCAGGAAATTGGTCACGCGCAAAAGCCCGTCGAGGTAACAACCATCCTTGGTGAAGGGCGCCCCGCCCTCGACAAGGCCACCGCGCATCACACGGCGGGCGCACTCGAACGCGGTGTGCTCGTCGAGCCCCCGGTCGCCAAAGAAGCGATACAGGTCGAGAAAATTCGCGCCCTCCTCGGCCATGTGAATAGCCAGCGTTCGATCGCACAGACGACGAACCCGCGACAGGCCAATGGATCCGGTGATGAATTCGGTGAACACCGCCAGACCTTCCTGCGTTCTGGACGCTCGCGGCGACGGCGCGCCGATGAACGGGATGACCGGTTGGGCGCGACCGTTGAGCGTGGTCGCCATGTGGACCTGCCCCTCGTGGAACTCGATCTGGCGCAGATCACGCGGTGAAAACCGGGCATCGCACTTGAGGCGGACTTCGGCGGCGGTGCTCGACGCCGAGGCCGCCAGGTGATCGACGACGCGCACCTTGACGGGATGAGCCGTGAAAAACGTGGCAAAGCGCGCCCGCAAGCACTCAGCGGCTTCCTCCGCACCCAGGGATGGCTGATCCACCACGGACAGCGGGGGCGCGTAGCCAGCGACGACCTGTTCGAAGTGGCGGGCGAGATCCAGGTTGGTGGTCCGTTTGTCCGAGGACAGACTGCCGGGACGCCCGAAGAGCTCAACCGAGTGGTGGTAGAAATCCCGGCTGCCGATGCTCATGAGCATGCGCGCCGCGGTCGCCATGGCCACGCAGGTTTCGCGTAAGAAGCGTTCGATCTCGTTGTCGCCATCCAGTCGGCGAACCAGATTCTGGAACGCGGTGTGCGACTCGGACACGCCCGCGGGAACGTGGTAGGTGGGCTTGGGCAGTTCGGTGGCATTGCGGGCAAAGAACTCGCGCTCGACCTCATCCGGCCAGGCCAGGGTGGGAATCACGCGCACCGGCTTTTGAGCGTCGCTGATTTCAGACGAAACCTCGCGCAGCAGCGTTACCAGCCGTTCCGAGATGGCCATGCGTGGTCTTTCTATGAGGCTTGCGATAAGGGCTTGCGCGGATCGGTCTAGCCGCCACCCACCCTGCGACCAGCAGGCACCGAATAGGTGATCCACGCGTTGGCGCCCACCATGGCGCCTTTGCCAATCACGGTGTCACCGCCCAGGATCGTGGCATTGGCGTAAATGACCACGCCGTCCTCGATGGTCGGGTGGCGCTGGGGCACGGCGGGCTTGCCGCCGTCCTTGGAAACGGCCTTCTGGCGCTTGATGGAAAGCGCACCTAGGGTCACGCCTTGATAGATACGCACCGAATTTCCAATATGCGTGGTTTCCCCGACCACGATGCCGGTACCGTGATCGATGAAGAATGGCGATCCGATGGTAGCGCCGGGGTGGATGTCGATCCCGGTGCGGCCATGCGCATGCTCGGTTAGCATGCGCGGCAAAAGCTCGCCCCCCTCGCGCAACAATCGATTGGCGGCACGGAAGACGGCAATGGCGTACAGCCCCGGATAGCAGGCAACGACCTCATCGGTGCCGGTGGCGGCCGGGTCGGCCTCGAAGGCGATCTGGACGTCCTGGGCAAGAATCGCTCGCAATTCGGGCAATGCCGCCAGCGTGCGTGCGGTGATGGCGCGCGCCTTCTGCCTGCACGTATCCCGCTTCTGCACCTTGCCATTGTGCAACCTGTGCGCGGTCAGATACAGCGCGGCTTCCAGCCGGGCTTCCAGCTCCGCGATGACCTCGGCCAGCCGGTCACGTGCATCGTCGTCGGAGAAGCCTTCGCCCAACCTGGTGCGACGGGTTCCGGGAAGGATGACCGATAGGAAGTCGTTGACGATGGCCGCGATTTCATCGGGCGATGGCAGGGCACCGGCCAGGACCGATTCACCAGACTTTCTGCCCATGCGCAAAATGCGGTTGGCAAGTTCACGATGGGATTTCGTCGGGTTGTTCTGCGGGTCCGTGGCCATGGGCGAAATCTACCCTTATGTCGGGCCATGCGCCGACATGAATCGCCCAGCGGCGTCACCCGGTCTTGACCGGGCGTCGCAAGAGGACAGCCAGTGCGCCGTCGCCGCCGCGCACGGGGCTGGCCGTGGAGAAGGCCAGGACATGCGCCCGCACTTGGTGGCTGCACAGTTCGCTCACGGCAACCTCGCGAAGCACGGACCCCTCGCCGCCCGAATGCAGCCCACGGCCACAGATGACCAGCACCGCGCGTCGGCCCGTCATGGCCGAGTCGCGAATGAATTGCTGGATTCTGCGACGGGCGGCCTCGGCGCCAAGGCCGTGAAGGTCGCAGGTGCTTTCCGCGCGAAGCGTCCCCCGGGCGAGTTCGCGCAGGGTTTCGCGGGAGACGCCATGGCTGGCCCCAGTAATCGTCCCGTCCTCGCGTTCGACGGCCAGCGCCCCCTCATCGCTGGCGGTGCGCCTTACGCCTGCGCCGGCCGTGTTTGGCGCCACACTGCCTACCCCCGGCAAGACGCGATCACTTCCCCTGCGCAGCGGCGCCACGTCCGCGAATTCCTTCTCGAAGAGCAGCCGATCCTCCTCGCTGACATCCAGCCACACCCGCGACTGCGCGGGTTCGGTCTTGGGCGGTGGCTTGCGCGTGGACACGGTGGCGACTCCAGCATAGAGCTTACCGCAAAAGAAAATTCACCACAGAGAGCACAAAGGACGCGGAGACCGGAAAATAATGGCTTCTCCGGATCTTGGATCAGATCCCAGCCTTCCTCCCCACCCTCTTTGTTCTCTGTGGTGAAGTCGGTCTGCCCGCTACTTAGCTGGCTTGGCTGTTGGGCCCTTCTCGTCGAGGTAGAAAAGCACCCAGGCCAGCGGCGCGTTCCAGTTGATCGCGATCTCGTTGGCCGACCAGGCTTCAATGTTGTCCGCGAAGCATTTTTCCGGGGCGCAGTCGGATAGGTTGGCGGCCTTGACGTAGGGGTCTTGCAGGCCCGAATTCGGACCGCCCGAGACCGCCCCAGGGGGAGCGTTCGGGAACTTACTGTTCGCCTGGCGGGCCCAAAACCGATGGTGCGGATTCACCAGCGGCCGCGTGCCGTACCCAGTGACATAGGACTGGTCCATGGCGTTGCGGCCCAGGATGTAGTCCATGCCCGCCACGACGGCGTTCAAATACTTACGCGCATCCGTGAAATCCGCGGCCAGCCCGAGGACAATCAAGTTGTTGAGCAGGAATGAATTGGAACCCCAGGGTGACTTATTCGCTTTGCCCCAATCGATGGGAACGCGGAAACCGCGTTGTTTGAGGACGGATAGGTAGCTGTCGGCGGCGGCTACCACGGCATTGCGCGCGCTCTTCTGCTCTGCCGCCGGCAACGCCCCAGGAACCACGGCCAACGAAATCGTGCCGAGCGCCGCCACCTCCTGCCAGGTCATGCTCGATGGGAGGCCGTCACCTTCGCTCCCGCGCAGGTGGTCAGTCACCTTCAGATAGTTGGGCGAAGAACCCAAATACTGGCGATACTCGGGCCGCCTGGTGGTGATGAACAGCTCGGCCGCCGCCCAATAGAATTCATCCTCGACATGCTGGTCGTCGTAGGGCCCGCCGCCCTCGCCGCCGGCCCTGGCCAGAATCCCAGAGTTCGCGGCAGCCGCGGCCCACGCCTTTTCGGCCGCAGACACACAGCGCGCCGAGAATTTTGGATCGAGGGTCTTCCAGATGCGGCCAGCCTGGGCCGCCACTGCGGCCAGATTCAACGTGGCCGCCGTCGACACCGGATGAAGAAAGCGCGGCATCGGATCTTCATGCGGGGCCAGACCAAGCGCGGTCCAGGCCTTGTCGTGGATCTTGTGGTGAACCATGCCGGCCTTGGGCTGGCCGGCAGGCACCTGCATCTTGAGCAGGAACTCCAGCTCCCAGCGGGCTTCATCGAGAAGATCAGGAATGCCGTTCTTGCGCTCGGGAATGTTCATGGCGCCGTCGGCAACCGCCGCAGTCGACTTGCCGATGAATTGGCTGCGCTCGTAGAGGTTCAGCAGCGTCCACACCGAGATGCCGCCGTTGACCACGTATTTGCCGTGATCGCCGGCGTCGTACCAGCCACCCGTCACATCCAGGGTGTACGAGCAGCCCGAGTTGGGCGCGCAGGGGACGCTTTGGTCCGACAGATGCCCGGCTGGCCGCGTCCATTGCGCGCCTCCAGCGAAGGGCATGGCGATCTCAAGGCCCGATCGGTTGTGATAAAAATACGAGAGCGCGTCGTACTTCAGCTTGCGGTAGATGCCGGGTCCGATTTCGAAGGGCCGGCTGCGCTCCGCGCCCACCCCCAAGGTGAATCCCCGCCCCGTGCCTTTGTACACGGAGAAGTCGATGATGTGGACGGCGTCGCCCGAAGGAACATCCAAGCCCGCCGGCTGCGATTTGCCAAAGGCCACCTCACGGCCGTTGGCGTCGAAAAGCTTCCAATCGAGCTGCTGTCTCGCCTCCGAACGCAGGGTCGCGAGCTTCGCCAGGTTGGTGAAGTAACCGACTTGATTGACGAGGATCTTCGTCTCGACCTCGACCTTGGCTTTGGGCGGGCGATTGAACTGCGCGTCTTCAAGGCGGACGTCGTCAATGCAGACGGTGAATGGACTGTGCGTTCCATCGGCAAGACGGCCGCCCATGTGAAAGGTGAACTCCGCGCTGGGATCGTCTGGCCCGCTCTTCTTGAACTTGCCGGTATACCTGTGCGGCGTCTGATCGACCTTGCTCTCTTGGAACCAGTACTCGGCAAAGGGCGACGCCTGCATGCCAACCTTGGTTCGAATCTGCGTCGGCTGCGTGGCAAAAGCGCGGAAGCTGATGCGGTAGAGGTGGCCGGCCTGGATCGTCATCTCGCGATGGCGAAGCTGTGCGTCCCAGTTGTTATTGCCGCGGTTGTCGATGCGCAAGCACAGCGCGCCTTCGTCAACCCCGACCTCGCCCCGGGCTGGATCCGAGAACGACGACGTCCAGGGCAGGCTGCTGCCGTCTTCGAATGTGGCGTTCGCGATCAGGTTATGAGGGTTGATGGCGATGTCGCCAGGAACCGCTGCGAATTCATCGGCAACGCCCTCACTTGCCCCACCACCCCGCCGAGTCTCTCCAATCGGAACGCAGGCTGCAACCCCGAGGAACCAGGGAAGCAGCCTGGCTGCTGCCATCCGCCTAACCTACCACCACATATTGGCGTAGAGCATGATCACGTGCTTATCGGGCTGCGTGTTGAGACCAGGAGCACCAATCTCCAAGGTGCCGTACTGACCGTAGGGCCAAGGCATCACGTTCGCCGACTTCGAAGGATCGGTGTAGGCGCTCCCGTACTTGTAGTACGAGTATTGGAGCACGACTGATTCGTGCGTGACGAACTCGCTCCGGAACATCAGGCGCGGCGAAAACACGTAAAAGGTGTTGGTGCTGTCCGCCATGTTGGGGTTGACGCTGTCTACACGCAAACCAGCCGCCATCATCGGCATGAACGAGTACACGAAATCAAGGCCGCCCTTGGCCTTGGTCACGTTGTCCACACCACCGGGCGTTCCCACGACCTTGTTCCACATGAAGAACGGACGAATCGTGAGGTCGGCGGCCTGCCCCCAGAACGGGCGCGGGCGCATCATGAAGGCCGCCAAGCTGAAGGTGTATTGTCCGGCGACCGTATGAACCTCGCCGTCGCCACCAGATCCTGCGGCGTAGGCCGTTGGGAAATAATTCTGCGTGAACTGCCAGCCACCCTGCGAATGCAGGACTTCGATGGAGTCGTTGACGGTCAGCGCGTTCTTGGCCTTGATGTACGAGTAGCCGATGTACCCGTCGCCCATCCAGCCGCCATCGAGCTTGAAATCAATGCCAGCGACCTGGATGTAGCCGTAACCCGGAACTGTGTTGTAGCCGGGATAGGTCGCCGTACCGCCGGTCGAGCCGACGTTCCAACGCTTGTCCTTGACGAATGACCCAATGTAGTGGGCCTGCGCGGTGAGCACGCCATTGATGACGGCGCCGGCGTGGAAGTGGCCGAGCATGTTGGTGCCCTGCTGGGTCTTGTTCCCCGGGAAAGGTTGCCAGGACGGGTAGTCGTAGGTCGCCGCGCCGTTGGTGTAGCGCTGGTACTGCTGGTCAACCTTGGCGCCTGCTCCGCCCTCGAAGACGAGCTTCACGTCGTCGGAGACGTCCATATCAGCGGTCGCGGTGGCACCAGCCACGCGAGTACGGCCAATGATGTAGGTTTCGTATTCGCCAGCGTCGTACTTGCCCATGGCGCCGTAGCGATTCGAGAAGATACCCACGTCCCAGGCCATGCCGCCCAAATTGCCGAGCGCCTCGGGAAACTTCATGGTCAGGAAGGCGCGGTCGATACCGAGCTGATCCTGGAGTTCGCGCCAGCCGCCCGAGGAGATGTTGTAGCTGGCGATCGAGGTGGTCATCATGACCCGCTGGTTACCGTACTGGAACAGCAGTTCAGCCCAGGGGCCGGGATTGATGTTGGTGTAAGCCCATCGGGTGTAGTTGCCGTCGGGGACAACGGGCGGAGCATGGAACTGAAGCGAATTGGCGGTGAGACTGGTGCTGCCGTCCGGCCCCATTTTGCCGCTGGTGTCGATACCCACGCGCATGGGGGCGCGGAAGAAGCCCTTGAACTTGAACCCCCAGTCCTTCTCTGAGGTCGAATCGCCCACATCGGCGGCGCCGCCCACGGTGGCGGTCTGCGTGTCGAGACCCGCGCCTCCGATGGTGCGCTTCTTCTGCGCCTTGGGGGCCGCCACCATGGCATCATCGTCGGGCGGCGGTGGGGCCGGCACGGCTACCGGGACCGGCGCGCCTTCATCCTTGGCCGCGGCCGGCACGGGAATCACAGGCGGCGGATTCCCAGGCTTGCCGCTCTCGATGAGGTTCTCATCGGAGGCTGAGGCTTTGGCAGGTGCGGCCGCGGGGGCTTTGGTTTGGGCCGCCGCTACGCCTGCAATGAGGAAGGTTCCGAGAAGGGCTGTGGATCGAATTAAACGCAGCATGGTCACTCCCGAGGTTGATAACAGGGGGCGACGAGCCCCCGAAGGATGAAGCAAACCAGAACCGCCGTTGCAGGCCTGGAATATAGGCAGAAGATAAGCAGGTTCTTCCTGGCGCCAATGTGCGCCCGCGGTGTTGTACTTGCCGTTCCAAACAAACCACTGGCGTGGGATGGGAACCCAGAATCACAACCACCATCGGAAAATTGAGCGTTGGCACCGGATCGACGCGCGGACTGTACACGAGGATCTGGCTTTTGTATACGCATCAGCGAAGCGCGGGACGGGCGCAAAAGCCGCGGGGAATTGGGCGGCTAGAAAGCCACCACGCCACCCAGCAGGGCGCTACCCGATGCACGGTGCACACGCTGGCCGGCTAGACGGAAGACCTCGCCTCCGCCGTCGAGGTTCAGCGAGAGGTAGGTCCTTCCGTAGATGTGAGCGCTGAGCACGGCCGCGCCACCGTAGGCGAAGCCATACGAGGTCGATACCATGCCGAGCATGTCGCGTTGCCGGACCATGGGCAGGCCCAGCGACGGACCGATCTGAATCGACCAGCGGTTCGCGAGCAGCACGGGCAGGAGGAAATCCACGGTTGCACCCGCGCGCAGGAGCGACGAACGGTAGAGATCTTGTTGAGAATCGAACGACGCCACGCTGCCGCGCGCGCGCACCATGGCCCAGCGCAAGTCGCGGGCATAGGACAGCGTAAGCGTGCCAAGGTAGGTAGGGCTGCCAGGCACGACCGAGGTACTCACCCCAGCGTAGGCGCCAAGACGGTTGCGCAGTTCCAGATCGCCACCTTTGCTGCGCGGACTGCCCTGAGGCACGACAACCATTCCATTCGGCTCGACCAAAGTGACGCTGCCTGGGGCAAGGGCGAGCGTGCGCTCACTGACATTGCCCATGGTCCGGCGAACCACGCGATACTCGCCCGCGGGTACCGCCAGGTACAGATCCTCCCCTGCGCTCGATGGTACCTCGGCAATGACCTCGTCCCGCGTCCTGCTCAGAACCGTGTAGGTCGAACCGGCCTCGCGCACGAAGGCCAGCCGCGCGTCCTTGGCGCGGGTACGGGTCAGGACCACCTCGCCGGCACCCGCCATGCGGTAGTCGTAGGTCGGGTGCTGGCCGCCGGTCAGACTCGCCGCCGTGCTGGCAAGCGTTCGCTTGAATGCGAATTGGTAGACCTCGCTTAAGGTGACCTGTCCGTCGTGCGAGGAATCCGCGGCGCCGCGCAGGCCAGCCATGATGCTCTGGCTGAAGAACGATCCCTTGAGATCGTCCGACTCTTGCGAGAACTCGTTGGCAGTCGATGAGGTGACAATGGCCAGGCCTTTGACTTGGCCCAAGTCAGCCAGCCGGACCTCGTAGCCAGGAACTCTCTTGCCGCCCTTCACGCCGGTCAAGGCGCCGGACTGGCAAGCATCCACGAAAGCCACCCGGATGTCGGCGGCGCCGAGCTGTTCGAGATACCCGCGCAGGTCGCGCAGGGGCAACCGTTCAGAGCCAATCTCAAGGGCCTCATTGTCGCCGTGCCCTGAATAGTAGAAGAGGAACAGGGTCTGGTTGCCTTCGGATTTTGCGACTTCGAGTTTCTTGCGAACCTCCACCAGGCTCTTTTCAATCTCGGAGCGGCTTGCCCCACGCAGCGTGATGATGTCGTCGAAATCGCCAGCATCTTTTAGCAAATCAGCGAGCCGCCCGACTTCTTCTTCGGCGTAGCGCAGGCTGCGTGCGGGATCCTTGCCGGCGTTGTTGCCAGCCACCAGGCCAAGACGAACCTGCCTGGACTGCGCGCGCGCGGGAGCGGCGGCAAGTCCGAGCCCAATTGCCAAGGCCAAAATGCCTAAAGAGAAGGACCGCATCTCAGGGTCTCCTTAGTAGCATTGACACCTGCTGCGCGGGTAGGTCAAGGGCCGTCACGCGGCGAATGTCACTATCCGCTGCGGACAACGCGGCGCCCACCGCGGAGCGCACGACGTCATCGGCAAACTGTGTCCCTGCCCACAGGGCGAACACGCGTTCCCAACCTTGGTGATTGTCCAGCTCGACCGAGCCCGGCAAGAATAAGTGCGCGCCGGCATCCACCTTCACACCGACAAGGACGCTATCTTCATAGTAGGGAAACACCCTACCCTGGTCATCGACGCCGAACACCAGCAGAAAGCCAGGCCGGTCGCTGCTGTAGGTGAAGCGCAGACGATCACCCGCCAGGAAATCCGAGCCGTCCACCGCGGGGAACACCTTGTCGCCTCGCTTGCAGTAGGTCTCGACAATAAGCCCGCCCTTGACGCTGGTTCCCGCGCTATCGACCTGGCCATGCGAGTGCAAGACGGGCCGAACGACCAGCAACAAGGCAGCGGTGGCGGGAATCAGAAAGACAGGGGCCAAGAAGCGAAGCCAACGCTGCCTGCTTCGGCGCTGCTTGACCACTTCCATGATGTTCCGCGCGGCCCGGGCGCTGGCCTCGGCCGGATGGGCGCCAAGAAGCATTGAGCGCGCGCTGGCAATGTCTTCGAGCACGGTCGAGCATCGCCCGCAGCCTTGAACGTGGGCGACGAATTCAGAGGGGCGCTCGGGCTCGGGATGAGCCTCCCAGCGCGAAAGTTCGAGGCGTGAAGGGCAGGCAGACATGTTCAGCCTTCCTTCTTTCCTTCCCTGGTGCCTTCCCTGGTGCCTTCCCTGGTTGCATCGACCCGCGGTCCGGCGTGCAGCAGTTCCTCGGCGATGCGCGAGATCTTGCGCAGGCGATTGAAAACTGTGCGGCGGGTGATGCCCAGAACCTCGGCGACTTCCACCTGCGACATGCCGTCTAGGTAGTGCATGACCGCGACCCTCGCGCCGCCTTCTCCGCAACGATCCATCACAGCCTTGACGAATTCACGATCCGCCAGCCCAGACTCGGCCGAATTCACGTGCGCCGCATTGGCGGCCAAGGTGGGCACCGCCCGCGTGTGCACGTTGTGCTCGCGCAAGAGGTTGAGACAAACATTGGTGGAAACGCGGTACAGGTAGCGAAGCGCTTCCTCCTCCTTCGGCAGCACCACCCCACGCGCGATCACGCGCACGAAGGCTTCCTGGGTGGCGTCCCTGGCCGCGGCTGGCGATTGCAGGAAACGCCGGCAATGCGCGTAGATGGCGGGCGCAAACTTCGCGTACAGCTCCCCGAGCGCCGTTTCGCCCGCGGAGGTTGCCTTTGAAGTTTCCTTCTCGTTTTCCAAGGCGCTGGCGGGCGAAGCATAACCGACCGCAACGGAAGAAGGAAACATCGCTTCCGCGCAGGCCCGAAGAAAGGGCAGCTTGCGTTCGATGAGTGGTTGGATTGCGCTGATCATGGTGTCGCCGGATTGCAGTCGCTAGGGGTCGCACATTGCTGGCAGGCGCCCGAGCTGCAGGTCTGGAGGGGGCCGCAGTCCCTGATCCCTCCGCACTTCTTGACGATAGCGAACTCGAGGATGTTGGTCGGGGGATCTGTCCCACTATTGGGTTTCGTGAATTCCAGGATCTGCACCGGACCGCAGATGTTCGGCTTATCGCAAGTCGGAGAAGCCTGCGTGGAATCCGGAACCCACTGTTCATAGGTACCACCGGGGACCAGAAAACCGATGACGGACGAGCCATTGTTCGCGACAGTGAAGGAGGTCTCTATGACGATCCTGGGATCTTGCCTGAAGGTGTCGGGAGTCGGGAGCTCGATCTCGAAGACAGGCCCAACCGCACCGAGGTGGTGCTCGTAGGTGTGGAATCGGCGCAGGGTGATGAGCGCTGGCGAATCCAAACAGTTCATGCACACATTCAAGGTCGCTTCCCCGAGCTTGAGGTCGAAACCCTCCTGATCGATGGTCCGGCTGACCTCAACCTCGCGCTCGATAGTGCGAATTCCGGTCCCGCACGAAAGCGCAGTGGTCACCGCCAGGACGGCAGTCACCCGCCACGGCCAGTATATTGATAGTCCGCGTTGCATCTCCCCAATCCTAAGAACAAGCCGCCCTACCACAATGGGAAGGAACAAAATACGGTCAAATCATGCTGAAACTCAGCAGAAACACACGACTTCCGCCCACATGTACGCGTGTAAGTTGCGTGCCACCCACGCAGCGGGCCTAGGTCCGGCGATTCCAGGACTAGTAGATCGGCGTCGCCGGAGGAATATCGATAACGTCCCACACCGGCGTGGTGTTGAGCGTGCTCGTTGGCTGGTTCCACAGATAGATCGACGGGTAGGTCTTGTACTGGCCGTTTTCAACCGTGATGGCGGTGAGGTAGAGCTGCGACACCTCGTGATCCTTGCCATCGTAGGTTGAATGGCCGAGCGGAAGTCCGGCCCTATTCGACGAAAAAATCACCCAGTAGTAGCCGCGGCCCTGCCACTCGGCCTTGGCCGGCGCCCACTTGGGAAAGTGGTTGTTGATACCCGGTGTTTTCTTGCCCGTGCACTGGACCGGATCGTTGGCATCCAACCGGATCGCCTTGCCCGCGCCAGCCGCGCTGCCGACGGGCACAAAGTAGATTTCCGCTTTGGGATTGGCGTACATGACCTCGCCCGCGGGAACGCGGTCAAAGAGGACCAGCAGGTCGTCAGGAGAGTACGCCGCATAGTATTCCTCCCAGCTGCTATCAGAGGCGCCGGGCAGAGGCTTGGCGTCCCCGCCGTTGCCACCGTTGAATGGCACGCTGTACAGATCGGTGGCGCCCTTTTCCAGGCGGCCGTCCATACAGCCACCATTGGTGGACGAATACACGATGGTTTGGCCATCGTGGCTCCAGGTTGGGAACGCGACGCCGTTCGCGTCTCCGTTGCGCTCGATCACGCCGTACTGCTGGCCGGGAACGCACTGGTAGCCGTCGTTCAGTTTTTGTGTGGGCTGGTCCGAATCCAGGTTGTACCAGACGAGCTTGGCCGGAAGCTTGTTGTCCGTGCTCCACGGCTCCGCGTCCTTGGACTGGGCCGAGGTGGTCACCATCTTGCGGCTGCCGGCCTGCCAGAACGTGGCCGAGAAGGCCTGACCGCCGGCCCAGGGCTTGTTGAGCGCCGCGAGCCCGCCGCCACTCAGATTGGTCAAGGCCCAGCCCACGTTGTCGGACGTCACGCCCGAGATGACCGTGTTCCACGGCCAGTTGTCGTTGAAGGACACGAACCCCTTGTCAGGTGTCGCCGCGTGACAGCCCATGCAGGTCGGGGTGCGCTTGTTGAATGACTGGGCCATGCTGACCTGCTTGATCTGGGACAGCTTGAGCGCGTCCACCGTGTTGTCCTCGCCCACGCTGAAGCCCTTGAGCATGGAGTCGGTGTCTCTGGCCTTGGTAACGTCCTGGTTGCCCACGGCCGTGGGATCAGCGGCCCAGAACACGATGTTGCCCGCGGCGTTCGCCGAGGCGATCTGGAACTTCACCGTGGTGGCGCCACCGCTGACGGCGCGCACCGTGACCGTGATGTCGGCCTCGTGCACGTGCTGCGAAAGCCCCTTCCACACATCCTTGGGCACGAGCCAGTGATCCGCTGTCGTGTAGGCGACGAGGTCGTTGGCCTCGATGTCGGCGTGCAAGGTGATCTGCACCAAGCCACTTGTGCCAGTCCACTTGATGCGCGGGCGCAACCAGTTGTAGGGAAAAAGAGAGCCGGTTTCGGGTTCGGTCACACATGGGCCAGTGCCGGAGGGACTGCCAGAGAACTGGCTGCCCGGATTGGCGGGCACGGGGCTGGGCAATTTGGGGTCGGTGTCGATGATGGGAGTGTTTGGAAAATCCGTGCAAGCTGTCGGGTTGCTGCATGCGACAGGCCCCGCACCTGGATCGACGGGTGTCACTGGGGTTGGCCCCTTGGCATCAAGGTCGATGGTCGGCCCGGATGTACCAGCCTTGCCGCCACCACCGTTTCCACCACCGCCACCACCGTTGGTGATGCTCACCTTGGCACCAACGCAACTGGCGAGTAGGCCCACCAAGATCCCGGGAATGAGCAAGCTGGAATTGTCCTTCATCGAACATTCCTCATCGAACATTCCTCATCGAACATTCCTCCTAAAACTGATACCGGGCGCCCGTTGTTAGGTCGAGCACGCCCGAGACGTTGCCGAACCCGACCAAGACCTGGGTATCGACCGTCCAGCGCCAGTGCCGGGTGAGCTTGTACAGCATGCCCCCCCCCATCCCTGCCACATAGGGTCCGCCGCGGACCGTGTCCTTGACCGTGATTCCGGTGGGTTTGCCGCTGCTGTCCCCGACCGCGGCGTTGACCTGGAAGCGGAACCCTTCGCCCGCCCCGACGGTCGTCGCGAAGTACCAGCGCACCTTGCCCTCGTCCTCGGTGAAGAAGAGGAGGCGCAAGAGCCCGGTGATGGCGCCGGTCGCTGTTCCGTCGGGCCCCCTCGGGAAAATGGCCTGGAATCGGCCCGCGAGCGCTACCGCCGTATTTCTTCCGATGAAATAGCCCACTTCGGGCACGGCCTGCCCCAGTAAGGCAGGGGCGAGCCCGGCATTGAAGGTGACGCCGTAGCGTTTGCCATAGGCCTCGGTTCCATGTCCCGAGGCATAGCCGAAGCCCGAACCAACCCCGAGAGACGCCCACCATGTCCCCTTGGACCCTTGGTGTTCACGCCAACGCTCGTTTTCCAACCTGGCAAGGGGATTGTTGTCGTCGATCTCCTCGCCCTCTTCTTCGTCTTCTTCCTCTTCCCCGCTAGCGCTCTCCCCCTGGCCCGCAGCCACAGTGGGATCGGGCGCGGCGGCCGCATCTTCGCCGCCCTTGACAGTAATGACGCTCGGGCTGTCTTCCCTACCTGACGTTGCCAGACTTGACCCGCCCTCGTCGCGCGCCTCGAAGTAGACGGGAATCCACTTGGACTTGGCCTGGGAACCGGAAATCTTTGCCACCCAGGTGGTGGTTCCGCCCGAGGTGCCAGACTTGGTCATCTGCATAGCCTCAAACTGATCCCCGCCGTTTGGCTTGTAGTACAGCATCACCGCCGCCGCACGCAGTTCGGCGGTGGTCAAGCATTTGAGGGTAATGTCGTCGCCGACCTGAACTTCCCCGCCGGTCGGGCACTTGATGCCTGGCTCGGCCCCTGCCTCGGTGGCCGCCTGTCCGGGCCTGGCGCCGGTCGGCGAAGCACCGCTAGACTCGGCCTTGGCACGCGCCAGGTTGGCCTCGGTTTCGGGGGTCGCCCGCTGCTTGCTCATCTTGAGGTCAGGCTTGATGGCCAGCGCCTTCTTGAAGTGAAAAACCGCCTTGTCCGGGTTCTTGAGACCCACGCTGTAGAGCACCGCCAGATTGCCATTGGTGGCAAGCCCCGCTGGTCCCGCCCCAAGGTTCGACTTCTCGACGATGGCGAGGGCGTCGAGCAGGGTCTTCTCCGCCAGGGCGTAGTTCAGGTCGTCGAAAAGCTGCATCGCATAGCGATTCATCTTCTGAACCTTCGTCCCGGGATCGGCGTCGTCGGTCTTGCTATCGGCGGCCTGGGCCGCCTGCGGGCGGCCAAGAGCCAGGAAAGCAGAGAGAATCAATACGGATCCAGCGATATGTTTTGAGCTCATGGTGGTGGGTGCTTGGTCCTGATGATCCCCCCTTTTTACACACTCGTTCGGCCAGAAGTGAGAAGAATCGCTATGCAAAGACCACCCGAATTCGTAGCCCTACATTGCCTCACAAGTGTAAGTGGGCTCACGGCTACAAGTCGTAGACCTTGAGCTTATCGTAGAGCGTGCGCAGGCCAATGCCCAATCGCGCCGCGGTTTGTTTCCGGTTGCCGCCGGTCAGGGCCAGCATGCGCCGGATGGCGTCCTTTTCCATGTCCTCGAGCTTTTCGATGGCCGCACTGTCCGCGTTCGGGGAGGCCGAAACCAGCGGCCCTGTCAGGATGAGTTCGGCGCCAAGAACCGCCCCTTCGGACAGGATGGCGGCGCGCTCGAGCACATTGCCTAGTTCCCGCACGTTGCCGGGCCAGGCATAGGACGCCAATCGCGCGCGGGCGGCGTCGTCGAGGGAAAGACCCGGACGCCCAAGTTGCCGTGCGATGCGCACCAGCAGAGCTTCCGCAAGTGGAACGATGTCGGCCAGACGCTCACGCAGCGGCGGGATGCGGATAGGGAACACCGCCAACCGGTGGTAGAGATCTTCGCGAAAGCGGCCAGCCCGCATGGCTTCGGTCAAATCGCTGTTGGTGGCGGCAACGATGCGAACATCGACCTCGATGGTGCGCGTGCCACCCACGCGCTCGAAGCGGCGCTCTTGCAGCACGCGCAGAAGCTTGGCCTGGAGCTGGGGTTTCAGTTCGCTGACCTCGTCGAGAAACAGCGTTCCCCCATCGGCCAGTTCGAAACGGCCCCGGTGGTTCGCCACGGCGCCCGTGAAGGCCCCCTTGTCGTGCCCAAACATCTCGCTTTCGAGAAGAGCGTCCGAAATGGCAGCGCAGTTGACGGCCACGAACGGCCCCGTGGACCGACGGCTTTCACGGTGCAGAGCCCGCGAAAGGACCTCCTTGCCGGTGCCGCTTTCGCCCAGCAACAGCACGGTGGCATCGGTGGCCGCAACCTTTTTCACCTGCCCCATCACCACCTGCATGGCTTGGTCTCGCGCCACCACGGACGGCTCGCCGTCGGCCGGCGGGCGCAGGCGCTGGGCATCTTCGCGCAAGTGGCGGCGCTCCATGGCGCGGCTGGCGACCAGGCGAAGTTCATCGGGGCCTGACAGGGGCTTGTCGAGATAATCAAAGGCGCCCAGCTTCATGGCCTCGACCGCGCCGGCCACGGTTCCGTGCGCGGTCAGAACAATGACTTCGGTTTCAGGCGATTCCGCGCGCACCTTGCGCAACAGCGACATACCGTCAAGCCCAGGCATTTTGAGATCCGTAATCATCAAGTGGAACGATTCCCGGTCGAGCAAGCGCGCCGCCGCGTTTCCATCGGCGGCCAAGGTCACGCGCAAGCCTTGGCCTTCCAGAACCTCGCCAATGAACGTGCGAATACCTTCTTCGTCATCGACAACAAGTACGCGTTCCATCAAACAACTCCTCGGGTTGGCGGGGGTAAGCGAACGGAAAAGACCGCGCCCCCGTCAGGATGATTGCGGGCCGTGATCGTCCCGCCGTGCCCCTCGACGATCCGGCGAGCCAGGGCCAGGCCAAGCCCGGTGCCCTTCACTCTCCGGGTATAGAAAGGTTCAAAAACTCGCTCTTCTTCGCCAGGCGCAAGGCCCTCTCCCCGATCGCGAACCTCGATGACAAGATGGCGATCGGCTGGAACGTCGAGCGCAACGTCGATGGGCTGCTCGGCTGGCGAAGCGTCGCGTGCGTTGCGCAGCAGATTGACCAACACCTCTTCCATGCGGGCGCTGTCAAGCGGCCAGGCCGCGGGTGCGGAATGGGTGTGAAGCTCAATCCCCTCACTGCCGACGTCTTCGATGGCGGCGCGAACCACCGCCGCCGGATCGACGGACTCGCACGCGACGGCCCCAGTGCGCGCGAATTCCAACACCTGACGCGAAAGCTCTTCGAGACGTATGGTCTCGCGCAGAACCCTCTCGGCGCCTTTGCGTCCGGCATGCTCGGTCGGGAGCTTTTCGAGCAACAGTTGGATGTGCCCCTTGAGCGACGCCAGGGGATTCTTGATCTCGTGGCCAAGGACGGCCGACATCTGGCCCAAAGCCTTGAGCTGGCGATCGTGTTCGAGCTGCGCCGAAACCCGCTCGGCATTGCGGGAGATGCGCCAGAACACAGCACAAAGCCCCAGGAGCACCAACGCCGCGAGAAGACTGACGGCGAGAGTAACCCGTCCTCGCCACGCCAAGGCGTGCGCCGCCGCCGAGTCCACCTCGAATGAAACCTGCTTGCCGTGTAATGGGTTATCGGGTTGTGCTGACAAGGGAAGCTGCCCTGCCTGCCGATTCGCAATCGGGGTGGGCCCGTCGCTGGAGCGAATCGTGAGATGTGCAATCGATCCGCCTCGGGCGAATGCGATGGTCGCGGTTGGCCCCAGCTTGCCCTCGCTGGACCACGCGATGTCCATGGCCCTCTTGCCAGCCACCGCGACCACGGTAAGGTCGGGCCCGAGAACTTCGACATAGCGCAGCCCTTGCGGGGCAAGTTCGTCAAAAACTTCGCGCAACACCGGCGTGCTTATCTCCCCCGCCGTTCGCACCGCGCGGCGAGCGGTGAAGGCAATGCCAAGCGCCTGCCCTTGCGTGACCGCGCTGGCCGCCTGCCTGACGCCGGCATGAACCCACATTCCCGCCGCGACCAGCACCGCCGCCATCGCAGCGGAGGAAACCAGCAGGCCCCAGCGCAAATAGACGGGCGAAGGTTTCAAAGAGTCGGTGATCCTCTCTCAAGGCGAATGGACATGCAGGTGGGGAGCGAGCAAAGCCCGTGCCTGCGCAAAATTGCTGTGATGATGCGCTCCTTCGTGCCGGGGGGACAGCACCAGAGTGCGGAATCCGCATGGATCCCGTGCGAATCCAGCACCAAGCTCTAGCTAGCAATCACCAAGCGCGTTGGCGACGTCTTCGAACAGGCCCTGCACGTCCTCGAAAGCCATCAGCACATCGGGGTCCAAATAGGTGCCTCCGCGCGACGACAATGCTTCCCGGCACTCGGCATGGCCCAAGGCGGGCTTGTAGCAGCGGCGCGACCGGGCCGCATCGTAGGAATCGGCAACGGCCATGATGCGCGCCGAAAGCGGAATATCCCTCCCCGCCAAGCCCGCCGGATAGCCGTGGCCATCCCAGCGCTCGTGGTGGCAGCGGGCGATCTCGATACCAAGGCGCAAGAATTCGTTGCGCGGGTAGCGCGTCCGGACCGCTTCGAGGGTTTGCGCCCCGAGCGTCGTGTGCATCTTCATTTCTTCGAACTCGGCCGGCGTCAGTTCGCCCTGCTTGAGCAAGATGTGGTCGCGGATGGCTACTTTGCCGATGTCGTGCAACGGGCTGGCGAGGAAGATGTTCTCGATGAAGGACTCCTCGATACGCCCCTCGTAGCTTTTCTGTTCGGCCAGCGTGGCCGCGAGTAGCTTGCAGTACAGCTGGACGCGCTCGATGTGCCGGCCGGTTTCCCCGTCGCGCGATTCGGCCAGCTTGGCCAGGGCGAAGATGGTCGCCATCTGCGAATCGGAAATCTCGCGCACCTGTTCATCGACCAGTTCGAGCAGACGGAGATTCTTGGCTTCCAGTTCGATTTGCAGACGGCGCAGACGCAGGTGCGTCTCCACGCGCATGCGCACTTCGGGAAACTGGAAGGGTTTGGAGATGTAATCGACCGCCCCCACCGTGAACGCCCTGACCTTGTCGGAGACGTCGTCGATGGCGGAAAGGAAGACCACCGGCACATCACGCAGGCGCGCATCCCGTTTAAGCCGCCGGCAGACTTCGAACCCGTCCATGCCGGGCATCATGATGTCGAGCAAGATGAGATCGGGTGGCTCGGCAGCCGCGGCCTCCAGCGCCAGCTCGCCGTCGGAAACCGGACGGGCAAGGTACCCTTCGCTGCGCAGAAGTTCACTCAAAACGCGCAGGTTTTCCGGGCCGTCATCGACGATAAGAATATCGCCGCGCCCCGCGGTGGTTTTGG
>Ga0302321_100000534_pt1 | contig 33204 bp, 19 predicted proteins | sample Fen_T0_1_FD_202505 | JGI IMG/M metagenome (GOLD analysis project Ga0302321, IMG submission 202505) | Peat permafrost microbial communities from Stordalen Mire near Abisko, Sweden - Fen_T0_1 | ecosystem: Environmental > Terrestrial > Soil > Wetlands > Permafrost | place: Sweden: Abisko... | reverse complement strand
CCGGACAAAGTCCTCAAGTCGGCCCAGCCCCAGCCCGCCGCAGGCTTGGGAATGGCCAGTTTGTTCTGCTTTCACCTCCCGATCCGTATCGCTGCAAGTCTGGCTGTTTTGAGACGGAAAAGGGGGTTTAATCAGCGCCAAAACAGGCCGCGCGGTGGGTTGAAACGGGGTCTTATTGGGTTCGTTTTTAACTTTTCGTTTTTCGTAAAATCATCGTATTACATTTAAATTCAGCGGCTTAACATCGAAATTAATTTGGGTTCGTTTCGCCAATTTTAATATTTCAACGGAGACCAAGTTGGAGGAATAGGAAAAATTTTCCCATTCCGGTGGCGCAGCGGGCGCTGGTCCGGGTTGGGGCCTGAATTTTTGGCAAATTTAGGGTTTCATTTTTCACGGTCAAAGAATCTTGGTTATAGGCAATGCTTGGCACGGGCAGGCAAAAGCGAACGGCTCCCCGCAGCATGCGCTTTGGGGCAGGTTTCTGCCTAGCCATCTTTCAACGACTTTGCGCGGTTGTCAAATAATTTTTAAGACAATTTTGACCGTGGATTTTGTTGAGACGAAAACGGGGGGCAGATCTTTTAATTGGCCAAGGCTTAATTGTGATTGGGGAAAGGACTAGCGCGGATATTTCACAGTCGTTTCATTAGCACAAGGCTTCAGCGCGGTTTGGCAAAGCGAAACGCACTGGGAGCGACTTCAGCGGCTTTGACAGTATGCCGGAAGCCGTTAAAACGGCTGTGATCGTCACCGCCAGTGCCCACCGGGCTGGAAGCCCGGTGCTAATGAAACGCAAACCAGCCGCTATGAAATATCCGGGCTAGAACTCGGGCGCGGCGAGGTGGAAAGCAAGGGTGAGCCGACGCGAGGGATGGCGAACGACCCCGCGCGAGCGGGATAGCCAGGTTGGATTTGTACCATGCGCCCGGATCGGCCACGCGCTGCGAGTTGGGACAACTCGCGGTCCGGGGACGGGCGCGCGCCGGCGCGGTAGTTTATCCCGCCCGCCTTCCCAGTAACGGATTGATGGATTTTGGGATGGGTGGATTGACGGCCGGGCGGGAGGTATGTAGGGCAATTGGCGGGGATTGGGGCAATGGGGGCATACCGCCCCCTGCCCTGCCCATGGCGAATGCGAGTGGTTTACGGAGCGGAGAGTTCACTTGGAAGAAATTGTTTGTATTTCGACTGATAGGAGACATGGGGGTTTTACCCCATAGTCGAAATCGACCGGGCTGGTAGTGTATTTGTTGAACGTAACAACAGCAGCCAACCTCAAATACTACTGTCATGAAACAACCACTCAACTACTCCCTGGGCATCACCAAGCATGGTTCGCCAGTTAAAATCGTTAACCTGGAGGTTGACGTCACGAAACCTAATTTTCCCAAAGAGGTCCGCGCGGCTTTTGACTTGGCCAAAAGCGGGGGACGGGAGCTGAACCTGACTTTTACGCTCCAGGCGAGCCCGCCCAATGTGGCCAAACCATCCCGCTTAGCGGCAACGCCATGAGGGGGTTAGGGCTGGCTTTGTCACCGCGGACCGTCCTTGCCGCCGGCAATAAGCCAGACAGACAGAGGTCACCGCGCCTGAAAAAGAAGGCCGAACTTGGTAACCTTTCGACGCCGTTAAAGACGCCGAGAAATGCCGTGCGAGCGAAGCTCATCCGCGCGCCGGCCAAAGGGCCGTTTCCGGTAATTGCCATGGCGGCCTCAGCGGGCGGTTTGAAAGCGTTATCCGTGATTCTGGGCGGCCTGCCGGCTGACTTTCCAGGTGCCATTGCCATCGTGATGCATGTTTCTCCGGAGCACAAAAGTCTGCTGGCGGAAATTTTAAGCTGCCGCACGGAACTGCCGGTACAGCAGGCACATACCGGCGACATTCTGTGCCAATCGAAGGTTTTTATTGCCCCGCCGAATCACCATCTGTATGTGGTCAAAGGCGGCCGTCTCAAACTGTCCTCCCCGGAGGCGGAAAAAGTGCATTACGCCCGGCCATCGGCGGAGCCGCTGTTTGCTTCAGTGGCAAGGGTTTACGGGAAGCAGGCGGTGGCCGTGGTGCTTACGGGCGGTGATGGGGATGGCTCATTTGGGGTGCAGATCATCAAGCAACATGGGGGCACGGTCATCGCGCAAGACCGGGAGTCGTCGGAAGATTTCAGCATGCCGCAGAGTTCGATCAATACCGGGGAGGTGGATTTCATCCTGCCGTTGACGGAGATCGGGGGCAAGTTAATCGAGCTGGTGGCCGCCGGTCGGCAGGCGGCGGGGCTGCTCAACCGCACGTTGTGATCAAAGGCAAAGTATGAACACGAGACACCTTCCCATGAATCTCGGTTCCAGCGGAGGCAGTTGGAATCAGCGTGAAGCCTGTTTTTTTTTGCGGGTTTTTGCAGCCAGCGCGTCTCCGTTTCCAAGGCTCTGGCAGCATAGACTTTGAGTCCTTGCGCCCCATACTGCCAAGTGGGGGGCTTGGACGCCCCCTCGGAGCGGTCGAGGGCGGGGCGGCAACGTGCGAGCCAGGAGGCGCTTACGATTTGCCCAGCGATGGTGCCAAGACACATTGCTGCGCCAGGGACGGGCGCGCTCCGGCGCACAAACCATTCGCCCGGCGCGGCGCGGGGTGTGCTGGAAGCCGTTAAAACGGCTGGGGTCGTCAGCGCCAGTTGCCACCACCGGGCTGAAAGCCCGGTGCTAATGAAAGTGCCGATGAAAGGCAAACCAGCAGCCATGAAATATCCGGGATCAGGGCATTTTCATCAATGCCGGCGTTACCACGGCAAGGAAAGTTTCAAGATGCGCCACGGACGTGGCAGGCCGAAAACTTTAGGTTGAATGTCAGGAACAAAACGAACATGATAACTTATCCGTCCATGGAACAGACGTTCCAGCCGCTGGATCAGACACGCCAGACGCGGGCTCATGTGCGTCGGCGCGGGGAAGAATTGCGCCAGAGGTTCAACCACATTTTAGCAGGATCGGAAATCAGGGCATGAAAATCAAAACAGCGCCAGCGCAGGGCCGAAAAAAAACTGCGCAATCCACCCGACGCGCCACCGCCACGCCGGTTCACCTGCCGCCTTTTCCCATCCTCGGCATCGGGGCCTCGGCGGGCGGACTGGAAGCCTTGCAACTTTTCCTCGGCCAGGTGCCGCAGAACAGCGGGCTGGCCATGGTCATCGTGCAGCATCTGGATCCGACCCGCAAAGGCATCATGCCGGAGTTGCTGCAGCGCAGCACGCGCATGAAAGTCGCGCAGGTCAAAGACCGAACCCAGGTCCAGCCGAACTGCGTGTATGTAATCCCGCCCAACAAGGACATGTCCATCCTACACGGCGTGCTGCACCTGCTGGCGCCGGCCTCGCCGCGCGGCCTGCGCCTGCCGATTGATTTTTTTCTCCGTTCGCTGGCGCAAGACCAGCAGGAGCGCAGCATCGCGGTGATTCTCTCGGGCATGGGGTCCGACGGCACGCTGGGCCTGCGGGACATCAAGGAGAAAGGCGGCGTGGTATTGGTGCAAGATCCGGCCACGGCCAAATTCAACGGCATGCCGCGCAGCGCGATTGATGCCGGGCTGGCGGACATCGTGGCGCCGGTGGAAGAACTGCCCCGGCGGATCCTGGCGTACCTCCAGCGCGCGCCGCTGGTTCATCCCGCCGAACAGCCGCTGGAGGGCAAGACGCAAAGCGGCCTGGACAAGGCGATCATCCTGCTGCGCACGCACACCGGCCATGATTTTTCGCTCTACAAGCAAAACACCTTCTACCGCCGGATTGAGCGGCGCATGGGCATCCACCAGATTGACAAACTGGCGGATTATGTCCGGTATCTGCAGGAAAACTCGCAGGAACTGGATTTGTTGTTCAAGGAGCTGTTGATCGGGGTGACAAGCTTCTTCCGCGATCCCAGCGTCTGGGAGGAGTTGGGCAAGACGTTGCCGGCCCTCATCGCCAGCCGGCCCGAGGGCCGGGTGTTGCGGGCGTGGGTGCCGGGCTGCTCCACGGGCGAGGAAGCCTATTCGCTGGCCATGCTCTTCATGGAAACGATGGATCAGTCCAAGTCCCGGAAAAAAATCTCGCTGCAAGTTTTCGCCACCGACCTGGACAAGGACGCCATTGACAAGGCGCGCCAGGGCGTCTACCCGGAAAACATTTCGGCCGACGTCTCCCCGAAGCGGATCAGCCGGTTTTTCACGAAAGAAGAGCACGGCTTCCGGGTGACGAAGGAAATCCGTGAGATGGTGGTCTTTGCCACGCAGAGCCTCATCATGGATCCGCCCTTCACGAAGCTGGATATTTTGAGCTGCCGGAACCTGCTGATCTATCTGGCACCGGAGATGCAGAAGAAGATCATTCCGCTGTTTCATTACAGCCTGACGCCGGACGGCATGCTGCTGCTGGGCAGTGCGGAAACCATCGGGACGTTTACGGATCTGTTTACGCCGCTCAACAACAAACTGCGGATCTTCCAGCGCCTGGCCTCCCCGCTGCGCCCGGAGCCGATCGAGTTTCCGTCGTCGTTTGCGCCGCCGCTGCCCGACGGCACGGAAGCGCGACAGCCGGTCAAACCGCAGGCCAGTCTCCAGTCGCTGGCCGATCAGTTGATTCTGGAGCAGTACGCCCCGCCAGCGGTGCTGGTGAATGAACAGGGCAACATTCTCTATGTCAGCGGACGCACGGGCAAATACCTGGAACCGGCGGCGGGGAAAGCCAACTGGAACATTTTTGCCATGGCCCGCGAAGGGCTGCGCTATGAACTCAGCGCGGGGTTTCACAAGGCGCTGGAGCAGGAAACGCCCGTGACGGTCCGCGGGCTCAAAGGTGGGGTCAGCGGCGGCAACCAGCATGTGGATATCACCATCCAACGGCTGGCGACGCCCGAAGCATTGCGGGGGCTGGTGATGGTGGTATTCGCCGACGCGGCGGCACCGGTGGAAATCGACGCGCCGGGCCGTCCGGGGAAAGCAGGCAAAGCGGGCAAGGCTCCGGTCCGCAGCGCGCGAACGGACGAACTGGAACGCAAATACCAGCAGGCCCGGCTGGAGGCGCAGGCCGTCCGCGAAGAAATGCAAACCGCGCAGGAAGAGCTGCGGTCCACGAACGAGGAGCAGCAATCCACGAATGAAGAGCTCCAGTCCACCAACGAAGAACTCACGACGTCGAAAGAGGAGATGCAATCGCTGAACGAAGAGCTGCAAACGGTCAACAGCGAGCTGCAGGTGAAGGTGGATGAATTATCGCGCTCGAACAACGACATGAAGAACCTGCTGAACAGCACGGACATCGCGACGTTGTTTTTGGACAACGACCTCAATGTGCGCCGGTTCACCACGCAGGCGACAAAAATCATCAAGCTTATTCCGGGCGACATCGGGCGGCCCATCACTGATCTGGCCTCCGAGCTGCTTTATCCCGAGCTGACGGAGGACGCCAAAGAGGTCTTGCGGAAGCTGGGCTTCGCGGAAAAGCCGGTCAACGCACGCGACGGGCGCTGGTTCACGGTGCGCATCATGCCTTACCGGACGCTGGACGACCGCATTGACGGCGTGGTGATCACCTTTGCGGACATCACCGTGGCGAAGACCCTGGAAGCGAAGCTGCGGGAAAAACACGCGGCCTTGGAACAGCACGTCGCCGATCAAAGTGCCAAGCCACGCGAAGCGGTGGAGACGGGGACGGCGGTTAAAATCAAGGAAATCAAACCGGCGGGTAAAAAATAGAATAACCCGCCATGGCCAAAAAACCAAAAATTTCTGAAGATCCGTCGGAATTGCGCCGCCGGGCGGAACAGCGCCTGAAGATCCGGAAGTCGCGAGCGGAGCCCGATCCGCGCGCCGCCGACACGGAACGGCTGCTCCATGAACTGGAGGTTCACCAGATCGAACTGGAGATGCAGAACGAGGAACTGGAGTTCGCCCGGACCCAGTTGGAAGCGGAGGTGGACAAGTACACGGACCTGTATGATTTTGCGCCGGTGGGCTATCTGACCCTGGACCGCGAGGGGGCGATCCGTGAAGCCAACCTGACCGGGGCGAGCCTGCTGGGCGGCACCCGTTCGGCGCTGATGCAACAGCCCTTTCGCCTGCTGGTCGCCCCGGCGGACCGGCCGATTTTCGACACGTTTCTGAAACAGATTTTTGAGGGTGGCAAGGGCGGTGAATGTGATGTGAAACTGGTGGCCAAAGGCCGGCCGACACTGGAAGTCCGGCTGCGGGCGAACAATCTGGTTCCGGGCCAGACGTGCCGGGTGGCGCTCGCGGACATCACCGAACACAAGCGGGCTGAGGCGGACCGGCTGATCCTCAACAAGCTGGAGTCCACGGGGATTCTGGCGGGCGGGCTCGCGCACGATTTCAACAATCTACTGACCGTGATCCTGCTCGACATCGAACTGGCGCAGTCGCTGGCCCCTTCCGGCACCACGCTGACGGAGCTATTGCACGAAGCCAGAAAGGCCACACTCTCGGCCAGCGGGCTGACGCGGCAGCTCATCATCTTTTCGAGCGGCGGTGCACCAATGCGGAAACCGACCCTGCTGGGGAATGTGGTCCAGGAATCGGTCCGGCACGCCTTGAGTGGCTGCAATTTGAAGACGGCCTGCTCGGTGGCGGAAGATCTCTGGCTGGCGATGGCAGATGAGGCGCAGATCGGACAGGTGATCCATAACATCACCATGAATGCGCGCGAGGCGATGCCGCAAGGCGGGCTGATTTCCGTCCGGGTCGAGAATGTGACTTTGAGCGCCCGCCAAACCGCGTCGTTGCCGGCGGGAAAATACGTCCGGGTCAGCATTGCCGATCACGGCGGCGGCATTGCCAAAGACGTGCTGCCGAAAATTTTTGACCCGTATTTCTCCACGAAAGAGGGCGGCAAACAACGGGGCATGGGGCTGGGCCTGACGATCTGCCATGCGATTGCCCACAAACACGACGGGGCAATTGAAGTGGAGTCTGAAGCCGGTGCCGGCACCACCTTCCACCTCTACCTGCCCGCCGCGATGACGGTTCAGCCAGAGGTGCCGGTGGCCAGGCCGACGGCCGTGCTGGGACCGGCGCGATTGCTGGTGATGGATGACGAGGCGCCGATACGGAAAGTCCTGGGGCAGGCGATGCAAAAAGCCGGCCACCAGATCGAGCTGGCGGCGAACGGAGAACTGGCCATCGCGGCTTATCAAGCCGCGATCAGCCAAGGGCAGCCATTTGAGGTGGTGATTCTGGATTTAACGGTGCGGGGGGGCATGGGCGGCGCGGCGACCATTCAGGCTTTGATCAAACTGGACCCGGCGGTCAAGGCCATTGCCATCAGTGGCTACGCCCAAGACCCGGTGATGCTGGAACCGGAACGGCACGGGTTTAAAGCGGCCGTGGCCAAACCCTTTGATGTCCGACGCCTGCAGGAAGTGATCGCGGAGGTTCTGGGCCAGCCATCAGGTGGCCGGCCAGGATCATGACCCCCAAGTCAACCAACCAGGGCGGCAGCGCCGCCCTGCGCCGACGGGCGGAAAGCCGGTTGCGGACGCAGCCGAAAGCCGGGCTGCGGCCGGCGGCCGGGGCCAATGCCGAAGCCGACATCCGGCGTTTGTATCACGAATTGCAGGTACACCAGGTTGAATTGGAGCTGCAAAACGCGGAGTTAATGGCGGCCCGGGAAACGGCGGAACGATCGCTGGAGAATTACACCGATCTCTATGATTTTGCGCCGGTGGGATATTTCACCCTGACGGACGACGGCGCCATTCAACTGGTCAATCTCACCGGAGCCAGTCTGGTGGGGATGGAACGGTCCCGGCTCGTGGGGCGTGCTTTTGGTTCGCTGGTTCCGGCCGCGCTGCGGCCGGTGTTCAACTATTTTCTCAAACAGGTTTTCGCCGGCAACGGCCGACAATCACTGGATATTGAGCTCTGGCGCCCGGGCCTGCCGCTCCGATTGGTAAATCTCGAAGCCCAACGCCTGCCCGACGGCCAGACCTGTCGGGCAGCGATGATGGACATCACGGAACGCCGGCAGGCCGTGGAAAAAACGCGCAGCTCTGAAATCCGTTACCGCCGTCTGTTTGAAGCCGCGCACGACGGGGTGCTCCTGCTTGACGCCACCACCGGCAAGATCACGGATGCCAATCCTTTCATGACGCACCTGCTGGGCTATCCCAACGAGCAGTTGATCGGGAAAGAGCTGTTTGAGATCGGGCTGCTCCAGGATGCCGCCGCGAGCCGGGAGATGTTCCGGAAATTAAAAGTGAAGCGCGAAGTCCGTTACGAGGATCTGCCACTGGAGAGCCGTGAGGGCCGGCATCAGGAAGTGGAGGTGGTGGCCAACCTCTACCTGGAAAACGGCAGGCCGGTGATCCAATGCAACATCCGCGACATCACGGCGCGCAAGCTGGCGGAGGAAATCTTGCGCCGGAACGAGGCACTATTTTCCGCCCTCATCGAGCAGGCACCGGTCGGCGTGTATGTGGTGGATGCGCAGTTACGCGTGCAACAGGTCAATTCACGGGCGCGGCCGGCTTTCGGCAAGGGACGCCCACCGCTGGGCCGGGAACTGGCCCACGTGCTGCGCGTGATCTGGCCGAGGCCAACGGCGGAGGAAATCACGAACCGTTTCCGGCACACCTTGCAGACGGGAAAACCTTATCTCTCGCCCGACTTTTCCGAGCGGCGACGGGATCTCGGCCAGACGGAATTTTACGAATGGCAGTTGCAGCGGGTGACGTTGCCGGCGGGCGAACATGGCGTGGTGTGTTTTTTCAACAACATCACCGCGCGCAAGCATGCGGAGGAAGTGCAGCGCAGCCTGGCGGTGCTGACGGCTTCCAACCAGAAATTGGAACGGGAGATTATCCAACGGCAGGCGGTGGAGGCGACGCTCAAGCAAAGCGAGCAGCACCAGCGCGAGTTATTGGAACAATCGCGCCACATGGAGGGACAACTGCGGCACCTCTCCCGGCAAATGCTCCAGGTGCAGGAGGAAGAGCGCAAACGGATCAGCCGCGAACTGCATGACGTCATCGCCCAGACGCTGACGGGCATCAATGTGCGCCTGGCGACCTTGAAAAAAGGGGCCGGGCTGAACCGCAGCCATTTTGAGCAGGATCTGGAAGGTACGCAGCGGCTGGTGGAGAACTCGGTCAACATCGTGCATCAGTTCGCGCGCGAACTGCGCCCGGCGGTACTGGATGATCTCGGCCTGATTCCCGCCCTGCACGCGTTCCTGAAAGAGTTTACGGAGCAGACGGGAGTGCATACCCATCTGGTGGCCTTTGCCGGGCTGGAACAACTGGAGTTGGACCGCCGGACGATTCTTTTTCGCGTGGCGCAGGAAGCGCTGACCAATGTGGCCCGGCATGCCCGGGCCAGCCGGGTGGAGGTGAAGATGGAGAAACTCGCGACGGGCGTGAGGATGAAAATCAGTGACAACGGCCAGGCGTTCAACGTGCAGGCCAAGGGCAGCAAGCGCCTGGGTCTGCTGGGCATGCGGGAGCGTTTGGAAATGGTGGGCGGGCGGTTTGAGATCGAGCCGGTGCCGGGCCAGGGCACGACGGTGATTGCCGAGATGCCGTGGGGGAAGCGGGAGAAGAAGCGGCGGTGAGGCGAAGCGCCGGCGCGCGGATTCTTACTGCTCGCGAAGGCGTAGCGGCTGAGAGGGCGGTGGGGCATGCCTTTCCCTGAACCGTGGGTACGCTCCGGGCTGACGCCAATAGAACGCCATCGTGAATTCGATCTGCCCCGGCCAAAGCGGCGGAGGGCCGCCGCACTCCAAGACGCTGGCGCGCTGGCGCTTACGCCTCGTGAACGCGCGGCGGCTCGGATAGGCGCGACAGCGCGCAGGCCAACGGTGTGATTATTTTTTGAGCTGCAGGACGGCCTCGACGCAACGCGGGCAGAGCGTGGGATGCGCGGGGTTCTGGCCGAGGTCGGTTTCCCAATGCCAGCAGCGCTCGCATTTCTGGCCGTCGGCTTTCTTGACTTGGGGAACCCAAGCCGCACCGCCTTCTGCGGGGGTTGCCGAAACAACTGCCAACTGCGAAACATTCAGCAGTTCTTTCAGCTCAGCCGCGTGACGCTGTTGCACCTCCAGCGCACCAGCGGCATGGCCAAGCAACTCGACTTTGGCGTCCAGCGATTTGCCGATGGTTTTGCTCTGACGGGCTTTTTCCAATTCCGGCAAAACAGCGGCGCGCGTCTCGAACAGTGTTTTCCAATCGTTCTTTTCCGCATCGGCAACGACCAGGGTGACGGGTTGCCAATGCGCTTCATGCACGGAAGCGGTCGGTTTGCCGGGGATAAATTCCCAGGCTTCATCGGCGGTGAAGGCGAGAATGGGCGAGAGCATCTGGCTCAGGCCGGTCACCAGGCGGTGCAGCGCGGTCTGCGTGGAACGACGGCGCGGTGAATTCGCGGCGTCGGTGTAGAGGCGGTCCTTGATGACGTCGTGATAGACGGATGAAAGTTCCACGGCAATGAACTGGCTGAGCTTTTGATAGACGACGTGAAATTCGTAGTTGTCGTAGGCGGCGAGGACTTCGGCTTCGAGCTTGGAGAATTCACCAAGAATCCAGCGGTCCAGGCCGGTGAGTTGATCATCGGCCACAGTCTGCGTGGCGGGAGCGAAGTCGTAGAGGTTCGAGAGCTGGTAGCGGAGCGCATTGCGGATGCCGCGATAGGTCTCGCCGACCTTGTTGATGCGTTCCTCGCTCACGACAATGTCGCTGCGGTAATCTTGTGAGGCCACCCAGAGGCGCACGACATCGGCGCCGTATTTTTTGACGTAGGCCTCGGCGGTCTGGGGTTTCTCGTAACCGCCCTGCTTGCTCTTGGAAATTTTTTCGCGGTCGGCGTCCACCATGAATCCGTGGGTCAACACGGTCTTGAACGGGGCGGCGCCGTTGCCGGCGAGCGAGAGCAGGAGGGAGGATTGAAACCAGCCGCGGTGCTGGTCGCTGCCTTCGAGATAGACATCGGCCTGCCAGCGGGCGGGCGCAGGTTGAGGATGCTGGAGTTCCGGGCGGCGCATCAAGACGGCGCGCGATGAACTGCCGGAATCAATCCACACGTCGAGCGTGTCATTGGATTTGGCGACGGCTTCGGCACCGGTCCAGCCGGCGGGCTTGACGAGGGCCCACAGTTCGGCGGCTGATTTTTCGAACCAGACGTTGGAGCCGTGCTTTTCAATGAGGTCGGCGGCGTGGCGGACGATTTGGGCGTCGAGCATCGGCTCGCCCTGGGCGTCGTAGAAGGCGGGAATGGGCACGCCCCAGGTGCGCTGACGGCTGATGCACCAGTCGGGCCGCGATTGCACGGCGCCCTTGATGCGGTTGATGCCCCAGTCGGGGATCCACTTGACGCGGTCAATTTCGTTGACGGCCTGCTGACGGAACAGGTCATGGTCAATCTTGATGAACCACTGGTCCATGGCGCGGAAGATGACGGGGGTTTTGCTGCGCCAGCAATGCGGGTAGCTGTGATGGTAATTTTCCTGATGCAGCAGCACGTTGCGGGTGCGCAGTTCGTGCAGGACCACTTCGTTGGCGTCGCTTTTGCCGTGCTTTTCCAGAATGGATTTGCCGAGCATTTCAGCGGGCATCTGTTCCGCCACGGGCAACTCGCTGGAATGGGCCAGCGCGCCGTCGTCATTGACGGGGGAGTAAATGGGGAGACCGTGCTGGCGGCCCAGATTATAGTCGTCGAGACCGTGGCCGGGCGCGATATGCACGAAACCGGTGCCGGTGTCGGCGGTGACAAAATCAGCGGCCAAGGCCCGGCCGGTGCGATTACAGAAAGGATGTTGATATTGCAGCGTGGCGAGTTGTTCGGCGGGGAACGGGGTTTCCGTATAATTCGCCCAGCCGCATTTCGCGGCGACGGCGGGCAACAGGCCACGGAAGACGATGTAATTTTCGTCGCCGACCCGGGCGCTGACGTAGGCAAAATCTTTGTTGTACGCCACGGCGAGATTCGCGGGGAGGGTCCATGGCGTGGTGGTCCAGATAACGATAAAGGTTTTCGGCTGGCCAACGACGGGGAACTTCACGAATACGCTCTGGCTGACGTGGTCGGCGTATTCCACTTCGGCTTCGGCGAGGGCGGTGCGGCACGGGATGCTCCAGTAAACCGGCTTTTTGCCACGGTAAACAAATCCTTTGGCGACGATGTCGGCGAACATCCGCAGTTCATCGGCCTCATATTCCTTGTTCAGAGTGAGATAGGGATTTTCCCAATCGCCGAGGACGCCGAGGCGCTTGAACTGGGTGCGCTGGATATCGATGTATTTGCGGGCATATACTTCGCAGGCCTTGCGGATGGTGGCGGCATCGGCAGTGGTATCGCCGGCCTTGCGCATGTCCTGGCTGACCTTGAACTCAATGGGGAGGCCGTGGCAATCCCAGCCGGGGATGTAGGGCGCGCTTTTGCCGCGCAGGGTCTGGTACTTGATGATGATGTCCTTGAGGATCTTGTTCAGGGCGGTGCCGACGTGGACATCGCCGTTGGCGAAGGGCGGGCCGTCGTGCAGGACAAATTTCTCCGCGTGGAGACGGGCCGCCTGAATCCTTGCATAAAGGTCGGCGGCCTGCCATTTTTCCAGACGTTGTGGCTCACGCGTGACGAGGTCGGCCTTCATGGCGAAGTCCGTGCGCGGCAGATTCAATGTATCTTTGTATTCCATCGCAAAAATTAAGGAGGGAGACCTTAACAGTGCAAAAAAGCACTGTCAACGAACGGACGCGGCCGGGCCGGTTGGGTGGCGGGCGCAAAAATATGTAAAATCAGCTTCCAGCCCTCAAGTCAGCCGGAATTTTACCGATGCTGATAGTTAGGGGCAGGCACCAACCGCCGACCCGCACATGAAACCAACCATCAGCGCCGCAAGTTATTATCGGAGCATCGTCAATGCGATGCCGGTACCCTTTTTTGTGGTGGATGGGGACCTTCGGCTGCTGGATTCCAACGCTGCGGCCGCCAAGTTGCTCAAATCCGAGATGGCGCATGTCCTGCATAAGCGCGGCGGCGATGTGCTGCATTGTCTGCATTCCATCGCCTCGCCCGCCGGCTGCGGTCATTCGAAGCAATGCGGCGATTGCATGTTGCGCAAATCCGTAAGCCTCGCCCTGAGCGGGGTGGTGGTCCACCAGCACAAAATCATCATGGAACTGCTGACGCCCACCGGCGGCGTCAAGCTGGACATGATGGTAACCGCGACGCCGCTGCAACTGGAAGGCAAGCGCCAGGTGCTGCTCAGCTTGGAAGACGTCACCGAGTTGCTGGACTTGCGCGCGGTCATTCCCATTTGTTCTCATTGCAAGTCCATCCGCGACGACCAGCAAGCCTGGCAGAAACTGGAGACCTACCTCCACACGCACCTGCGGCTGGATTTCAGCCACGGCCTGTGTCCCGAGTGCACGCAGGAACTTTTTCCCAATCACGCCGGGGAGAAAGCCGGGCGCAAGCATTCGCCCACGACGACGGGTTAGGTGACGCCTCCTCGCGCTTTTGGCGTAAAATTCACCGACCGCATCCGGTCCTTCCGGCCAGGCCGCCCCTACCCAGTTTTGGCTATTCAAAAGCCGTGGATTTTGAACTAGGCTGGGCCGACACACATGAGCCGCATTCTCGTTTTTGTCCTGACCGCGATGATTTGCCTGGCGACATTTGCCGGCCGGTCCGCCGAAACCATCTCGCTGGCGGACCGCTGGCAGATTGCGCTCGACCGAAAAGACGCAGGTCTGGCGGAGCGCTGGTTTGCCAAGGCTCTGCCGGAGAATCATTTCATCAAACTCCCCGGCATCCTGGAAGCCCAGGGCTACGGCGACCGGATCACGGCCCAGACGCCCTGGGTGATGTCGCTCTACGATCATTTCTGGTTTCTGAGGGCGGACTACGCGGCGTATACGAATGCCAGCCATGCGAAGGTCGCCTTTCTTTGCCAGCCGCAGCGGCATTACTTGGGCGCGGCGTGGTATCAAAAGGACATCACCATTCCGGCGGACTGGGGCGAGAAGCGGGTGACGTTGTTTCTGGAACGGCCGCATTGGAAAACTACGGTCTGGCTGGACGAGCGGGAAACCGGCTCGGAGATCAGCCTGTGCACGCCGCACGAATTTGATTTCGGCCGGGTGCCGCCGGGCAAACATCGCCTGACCATCCGCGTGGATAACCGGATGATTCTCCCGTATCGCGCGGATGCCCACAGCGTTTCCGACTCGCTGGACAATGCCTGGAACGGCATCGCCGGCCGGATGGAGCTGCGCGCGACGTGGCCGGTCTGGCTGGATGACGTGCAGGTCTATCCGGATCTGACGAACAAGTTGCTCCAGGTGACCGTCCGCATCGGCAATCAGACCGGCATCGCCGGCCAGGGTTCGCTGGCGGTCGTCAACGGCGACTGGCAGCCGAACGGGGTCTCGCGTCTGCCCGGCCAGCCGGTGGAATGGACGACGAATGGCGGCACCGGCAAAATCACCATCGCGCTGGGGAATGACTTCAAGCAGTGGGACGAATTTCAGCCGCACCTGGAAAAGCTCACCGTCGTGCTGCGCGGCAACCGGCCGGCGCCGGGGCATACCAACGATAGCGCGACAGCGTGCTACGACACGCGGCAAATCACCTACGGCCTCCGCGATTTTCATGCGGAGGGCAACCAGTTCATGCTGAACGGCCGGCCGGTCTATCTGCGCGGGACGCATTTTGGCGGTGATTTTCCGCTGACCGGTTACCCACCGACAGAGGTGGCGGCGTGGAAGAAAATATTCCGGACGTGCCAGGACTGGGGCCTGAATCATCTGCGGTTTCATTCGTGGTGCCCGCCGGAAGCGGCGTTCACGGCGGCGGATGAACTGGGTTTTTATCTCCAGGTGGAATGCGGGATGTGGAACCAGTTCACGCCCGGCGGCGAGATGGAAAAAATGCTGTTCACGGAAACGGAACGCATCATCAAATGTTACGGCAATCATCCGTCGTTCCTGCTGCTCTCGGCCAGCAACGAGGCCGGGGGGCACTGGAAAGAGTGCCTGCCGCAATGGGTGAAGTTCTTCCGCCACGAAGACCCGCGCCGACTGTACACCCCCAACACCGGCTGGTCGCTGATTGACGAGCCCGGGCCGGTCACGGGGGCGGACTTTCTCGCGGTCGGCCGCATCGGGGGAAACCGCGTGCGCGGCGAGAGCGGCTGGTTTGGCCGCGACTACGGGAGCTCCGTGCGGGGCGTGAATGTACCGGTCGTCGCGCATGAACTGGGGCAATGGTGCGCCTATCCCGATTTCAGCGTCATCAGCAAATTCACCGGTTTCATGCAGCCGGGCAACTATGAGATCTTCCGCGACTCGGCCCGGGCGAATGGTCTGCTGGCGCGCAACCAGGAATTTGCCCGGGCCTCGGGCCGGTTCCAGTTCGCGTGCTACAAGGAGGAAATCGAAGCCAATTTGCGCACGCCCGGGCTCGCGGGATTTCAATTGCTGGACCTGCACGACTACACCGGCCAGGGCACCGCGCTGGTGGGTTTGCTGGATCCGTTCTGGGAAACCAAAGGCTACGCGACGGCCGGGGAATTCAAGAAATTCTGCGGACCGGTGGTGCCGCTGGCGCGGCTGAAGCAGCGCACTTTCATCAGCACGGATCCGTTCAGCGTGCCGGTGGAAGTCGCGAATTACGGCCCGGAGCCGTTGACCGTGGACAGCGCCGAGTGGCAGATCGTGAGCGCTGGCCAGACCGTGATGGCCGAAGGCCGGTTTGACGTGAGCCGCATTCCGCTGGGAAAAAATCTGCCGCTCGGCAACATCACCGCCGACCTTGCCACGCTGCCGGCGCCAGCGAGCTACTGCCTGCGGGTCACGCTCCGGCAAGCATCGCCGGGCCAGCCAGGCAGGAACGACGGGGCGGGACGTGTTGTGAACGACTGGAACTTCTGGGTTTATCCGGCGGAGATTTCGGGGGCCACGCCCGCCGGGGTGCTGGCCACCAGTTCCTGGCCGGAGGCCGAGCAGAAATTGTCCGCCGGCGGCAAAGTCCTCTACACGCCGCGCCTCGCCGATCTTTCATGGGACAGTCCGCCGCTGGCGCGCGTGCCGATTTTTTGGAATGCGCTCATGGGGCCGACCTGGGGCCGGATGCTCGGCCTCTGGTGCAACACCAACTCCCCTGCCCTGGCGGGCTTCCCCACGGCCACGAGCTGCGACTGGCAATGGACCGAGCTGGTGCGCAATGCCCGCGCCATAAACCTCAACCGGCTGCCCCGCGGCCTGACGCCCATCGTTTCAGCGATTGATGACTGGAACCGCAACGACCGGCTCGGGGTGATCTTTGAAGCACGCATCGGCCGCGGCAAGCTGCTGGTCTGCGCGATTGATTTGGACAGCCGGCCCGGCGCACAGCAACTGCGGCGCTCGCTGCTGGATTACATGGCCGGTGATAAATTCGCACCGGCCACCGCCGTCAGCGCCGATGACTGCCGCAGTTTTCTTTTCGACAACCTGGTCATGCGCAAGCTGGGGGCCACGATCACCGCCAATGGCAAAGCCGCCGGGGAAATGACGGATGGCGATCCGAACACGTATTGGTGCAGCGCCGACGCCCGCGGCAACGGCCCCAAGCCGCCGCATGAAATCACCGTTTCGTTCGCGACCCCGGTGGCGTTGCGGGGACTCAGCCTGGTGCCGCGCCAGAATCATCGCGAACATCAGGGCGACATTCACGAATACCGGCTGGAACAAAGCGATGATGGAGTTACCTGGCAGGCCGTGACGCAGGGAGTGCTGGCTTCCACCTTCGCTCCGCAGACGATCAACTTTGGCAAAACGATCACGACGCGCCAGCTGCGGCTCACCGTCCTTTCGGGATTCGGCACCGACAAGGCCGCCGCGCTGGCCGAACTGGCCGTGATTTACGCCGGGCCGAAATTACCGGAGAACGCCGGCTCCTTGGAATATCAACGCGTTCGCACCGCGTCGACGGACATCGACGCAGGCGTGGAGACTCCCAGCCAGACCAAACGGCCGAAGCGACGGTAGCCATCTGCGGCACTGACCGACCGGGGCAACGGAGAGCGTTTGGATTACGCCCAGAGCTTGGCCGGGTAAACGCCCCGGGCAATCAACTGGCGGATGCTTTCCACCACCTGCGGGCGGTCTTCCCGATAGGTGACACCAAACCAGGAATCGGTGGTACGAAGCACTTGCACCTTGGCCTGACCAGCGATGACCAGGTCGTTCACCGTGCTGGGAATGTAGCACTCGGATTTCAGTTCGCCGCCGCTCTTTTTGAGGAACTCGTCAAACTTGACGCGCAGTTGCGGGAACAGCGCAGGCGTGAAGCCCCAGAAATTCATGGAAACCGCTTCGTCACCAGACAACTGCGTGACCACCCCTGCGCCATCGGTGTTTTTCGCCGCGCTGCCGTCGCGTTCGATTTTCATCATTTCGACCACCGAGGTGAGGTGGTTGCTGCCATCCACGCGGCAAATGCCCCGCGCCACGCTGCCGTGATCAGACAGCGTATTTTTCAGGATGAAACCGACCATCCCGTAATCTTGCGTGCCGGAAGTCAGGTGCCTGGCGATGAGTTGGTAGGCTTGCTGGCCGTAAAAATCATCCGCATTGATGGCGGCAAACGGTTCCTTGATGGCGTCCGCCGCCATCAAAATAGCGTGCGTGGTGCCCCAGGGTTTGGTGCGACCGGCCGGCAGCGAAGAACCGGCGGGCAGTTTATCCAGTTCTTGAAAGACGTATTCCACGGCGATGCGTTTTTCAAAACGCGCGCCGATGATTTCGCGGAACTGCGGCTCGATGTCCTTGCGGATCACAAAAACCAGCTTGCCGAAACCGGCGCGGATGGCGTCATAGATGGAGTAGTCTATGATGGTTTCGCCAGCGGGGCCGACGGGGTCGATCTGTTTAAGACCGCCATAGCGGCTGCCCATGCCGGCAGCGAGAACGAGTAAAGTCGGTTTAGTCATCGGGAGCAGTGTAATTTTCCGAGTGCGCCTGTCGAGAAAATCAAACGGCACAGCCAAGGTGGGTTGATTCCAAAGGTTGCCCGGACGCGGCGCGGTGCCGCGTCCGGGCAAAGAGTTACGGCGTCAGCAGCACGCGGTAGTAGCGCGCCGGCACGCTGCCGGGCAGGCTGTCGGTCTTGGGCGGACCGTTGTCAATCCATTGCACCGAGCTGCCAGTGCCAGTGATGGCAGGCAACGCCGTCTTCCAGGTCGTCAGATCCGGGCTGTATTGGATATAGTAAACCCGGTTGGTCAGGGTCTTGAATTCCACCAGCGGCGCACTGCCCGCCCAGGTTTGGAATTTAAACGCCATCTCAGTGCCAATCGGCGCCGGGGCTGACTGCGTCGGGATCAGATCGCAGATGAACGTCGGATTCGGCAGCGTATGACCATCCGGGACGAAATACTCAATGAGGAAGTCCACCGAAGCGCCGGGCAAAATCGGCTGATTATACAGCAGGTACGGCAGCCCGGCATTCGTGCCGGTCGCATTCCACACCCGCACCGCCGGCGGCAGATTGCTGATGGACAACCGGATGGCAGACATGGTCAGCGGGGTTATGTTGCTCACATGCACCTGCTGGAAGAGCAGGCCCGTCTGCCGGACGCGTGCAGAGTTGGTTTCCACCGGGAAGATGGAACCGACTGGCAACGGGATATGTGCCAGCATGGAAACGTTCACCACGGCGGAAGTGCCGGTGGCACCCACATCATCGGTGGCAATGGCCAGCAATTGATAGAGGCCGGGCGTCACATTGGTCCAGTTATACAAATAGCCGCTGGTGGCCGTGCCGAGCAGATTGGTGTGCTCATAGAAATCCACCTTGGTGATGGTGGCGTCAGGATTCGCCGCGTCCGCCAGGAGGCTGATGTTCTGCGGCACGACGAAGATGGATCCATTCGTCGGCGTAACGAGGTTTACCGTCGGCTCAGGATGAACCCGGACAGTGAACTGGCAGGTATTCGTATTACCGGAATGATCCGCCGCCGTGACAGTAACCGTGGTGGTGCCGGGCAGGAAGGTTGAGCCGGAGGCCGGCACCGAATTGACGATGGGGTTGGGATCGCAATTATCAACGACGGGCACGGCAAAGGTGATGTTAGACCCGGTGGTGCCAGCCGGGACAATGACGAAAATGTTTGCCGGGCAGGTAATTTCCGGGGCAACCACATCCGGGTCAATGACCACGTTGGTTGCCACCGATGTGCTGCAACCGGATTCATTGAAGACCGTCAGGCCCAGCACCACCGTGTTTGAGGCGCCGGCGGTGTAAGTGATGGTAGGCAGGTTCGTCGCACTGGTAATCGTGCCGTTGGCGATGGTCCACGCATAGGCTGAGGCTCCCGCCGGTCCGCTGGCAGTATTGCCAGTGGAATTGCCGCACAGGCTGGACGAGGACAAGGTTATCAGCGGTGTGGCCGGGAGTGCATTAATGGTGACATTCGTGCCCACGGTCGCACTGCAGCCGGATTCATTAAACACCGTCAGGTTGAGGGCCACGCTGCCAGCCGCACCGGCCGTATAAGTGATGGATGGCGAGTTCGTCGAGCTGGTTATGGTGCCGTTGCTGATCGTCCAAGCATAGGCTGAAGCTGCCGCTGGTCCGCTGGCAATGTTGCCCTCGGATAGCGCGCAGACGCTGGTCGGCGACAAGCCAATGGCCGGCGTGACGGGCAAGGCATTAATGGGCACCGCTATTTCACTGCCGGCGCTGCAACCAAATTCATTAAAGACGATCACTGTGAGGCCCACCATGCCGTTGGTGCCGGCGGTGTAGGTGATGGTTTGCAAATTAGTATCGCTGGTGATCACGCCGTTGGTGATCGACCAAATGAACGTCAGGCCAGAATCCAACTTCTTGCCAACCACCGCCGGCACAATGGATACAGCCGAAGCCGAATTACCGCTGGAACCAGCGCAAACTGCCTCTGCCGTATTGATTCCGGGTGTCGCGGGCAGCGGATTGATGGTCACATTGGTCGCGATGCTCGCGCTGCAACCATAGGTGTTGAGCACCGTCAGGTTGAGCGTCACCAGGCCGGAATCGGCCGCGGTGTAGGCAATGCTTTGCGCGTTCGTCGCACCAGTGATTGTGCCGTTGCTGATCGTCCACGCGTAGGCTGTCGCGCCCGCCGGGCCGCTGGCAGAGTTGGCTCCCGAACCGGCGCACACGCCGACCGGTGTGCTGATGAGCGGCACGGCTGGCAGCGGATTCACAGTGATGGTTGCCGAGCCGGTCAAGTCGTTCGCTTGATCCGCACTGCAATTGGCATCCACCAAGTTCGTGATGGTGTAGACCACATTCGTGGGCGCGCCCACCACATTCACAGGATTCACCACGCGGGTGGCCGGGCTGGCGTTGGTCGTTTGAATCAAGCCGTCGGACCACTGAATGGTCCAAGGACTGACACCGGTCAACGCCGCACTGATGACCGCACCATCGCCATTGCACAGCGTGGCGTCGCCACTGACCACCGCCGTCGGATGCGCATTGATGGCCACGGCTGTTTCATTGCCAGCACTGCAACCAAATTCATTAAACACGATCACTGTGAGGCCCACCATGCCATTGGTCCCCGCCGTGTAGGTGATGGTTTGCAGATTGGTATCGCTGGTGATCACACCGTTGGTGATCGACCATACATAGCTCAGGGACGCTGCAAGCTTGTTCACCACGCCCGGCAACATGCTGATGGCCGAAGCCGAATTGCCGCTGGAACCGGCGCAAACTGCCTCTGCCGTATTGATTCCGGGTGTAGCCGGCAGCGGATTGATGGTCACGTTGGTCGCGGTGCTCGCGCTGCAACCATAGGTGTTGAACACCGTCAGGTTGAGGGTCACCAGGCCGGAATCGGCCGCGGTGTAGACAATGTTTTGTGCGTTCGTCGCGCCAGCAATCGCGCCGTTGCTGATCGTCCACGCATAGGCGGTTGCACCCGTCGGGCCGCTGGCAGAGTTGCCTCCCGAACCAGCACAGACGCCGACTGGCGTGCTGATGAGCGGCGCGGCTGGCAGCGGATTCACGGTGATGGTTGCCGAACCGGTCAAGTCGCTCGCGTGATTCGCACTGCAATTGACATCCGTCAGGTTCGCGATGGTGTAGACCACATTCGTGGGCACGCCCGCCACATTCGCGGGGTTCACCACGCGGGTGGCCGGGCTGGCGTTGGTCGTTTGAATCAAGCCGTCGGACCACTGAATGGTCCAAGGGCCGACACCCGTCAACGCCGCACTGATGACCGCACCATCGCCATTGCACAGCGTGGCATCGCCACTGACCACCGCCGTCGGCAGACCGTTGATCGTGAACACAACTGGCGTGCGGTTGGTGTTCACAGCGTCTGTGGTCAGGTCACGCGCCTGGGCAAAATTGGTGTAAGTCCCCACGGCGGAATTCGTCGGCGTATAGGACGGTGAGTTGGTAAGTAAAACATTTCCCCCAGTCGCCGCGTCAAACCAGTCCACCACGGCGTTCGTGGCCACCGCCACCGTCAGCAGCGGGTTGGGCGTTTGGAAACAGACCGCCACCGTTGCGGTCGTATTAGTCGGCGCCATCGGCACCGAATAGACGGTTACCGTGGCCGAGCCGGACAAATCAGTTTCGCCGGCGATGCAGCTGGCATCTGTCAGCGCCGTCACGGTATAAACAAAGTTGGTTGGCTCGGGCAGGCTGTTGATCGGGTTCACGTAGTGTAACGCGGGGCTCGCGTTGGTGGTCTGGCTGAAACCATCCGACCAAGTCACGGTCCAAGGCGCGGTGCCAGTCAGCGCTGCAAGCAACGGCGTGGAACTGCCGGTGATGGTGGTGGCATTCCCGCTGACCAGCGCGGTTGGGTGGGCGGCAATGGCCACGTCCGTGCTGGTGCTGGCACTGCAACCTGAAGCATTAATCACCACCACCGCGAGGCTGACGACGCCGGTGCTGCCCGCCGTGAAGTTAATGGTCGGCAAGTTCGTGGCGCTGGTAATCGTGCCATTGGCAATCGTCCAGACATAAGTGTCGGTCGGTGCGCCCAACGGTTTCACCACGCCGGGTGCAAGGTTGGAAGCGGTGGCCGGGTTGCCGACGGATCCCGCGCAAACACTTTCGGCGACCAAGATGGTGGGCGTGACCGGCGGCAGGTTGATGGCGACGTTAGTCGAGGAAACTGTGGCGCAGCCATTGGTGCTGAACACCGTCAAATCCAGCGTCACATAGCCTTCACTGCCAGCATTATAACTGATGCTCTGGGCGTTCGTGGCTCCGATGATGAAACCATTGCTGATCGTCCAGGCATAACCAGCCACACCCGTCGGTGCGCCGGCCAGGTTGCCGATCGAGCCGGCACACACTCCGCCCGGCGCAACGGTGATCGTCCCATCCGGGGCGGCAAACACAATGTTCGTCGCGCTGCCGCTGGCGTTGATGGCGCAGCCGTTGGTGTCCGAGCCCGCAACCACTTGATAAATGGTGGTCGTGCTCGAACTGTTGGTAAACAACAGCGGGCTAAAACCCGTCTGGGTGCCACCGCTGTTGTTTAGCGTGACGGTATAAGGCGGATAACCGCCCGCCACATCCACCTGGACCACGCCCGCACCACCCGCGCAGAAGGACGCCCCGCCGCTGACGGTGGCCGTAATCGAGGGGCAGTCGATCGTGACTGAGCCGGTGGCGATGCCATTGTCCGCCTTGGCATCAGCCTGGCCCGTGCCTGCGATGTGACCCGCCGTGAAGGTGGCGGTGGCGGTGCCATTGGCCTGAATGTTTGTTTGAGCACCGGAAAGAGTGCCGAGCACTGGATTATCCCAAGTCACCGGCAATCCGATCAAAACGGGAATTTGCGCCGCCGTGAACAAAGTGCCCGCTGAATTCTGCAGGAAACTAGCCGTGAAGGTCGTGGTTTGAAACAACTGCACCGGGTTTGCACTGGCCGTGTTGCTGAGAACGAGGAACGGGCTGGTGACCGGCGGAGTGGCGCCGTTGCCCCTGACGTTGTCGCAACCGGAGACCCCGGGGCCGCCATTGCAACCCCACCAGTTGTTGACGGCATCGGTTTGGGCGCCGTTGCTGCCATGGTTGTAAAGCGCGCTGCCACCACTGGTGGCCACGTTCCCAGTGAGCCGGCTGCAGTTCATGATGACGGTACCTGAATCCACATAGATCGCGCCGCCGAGGCAGCCGGGGCCGCTGGCCCGGTTCCCGGTGAAAACGGAGTTCGTCACGTTCAGCACGCCGGTGTTGAGATAAATGGCCCCGCCAAAGGTATTGGTGGCCCCCACCGTGCTCACGACGTAATTGCCGGTAAAGACCGAACCGCGAATGTTATGAACGGAGCCAGCCATCGTGCGAATGTCAACCGCCCCGCCTCCATCTGGCCCGCTGCCGGAAGTGTTGGTCAGGCCGTTGTTGAAAAAGGCGGAGCTGGTAATCGTCAGCGCTGAATCAACCGCCTGGGCATAGAATTCAATTGCCCCGCCCTGACTGGCCGCGGAAGTGTTGTTGGAAAACACACAACTGGTGACTTTCAGGTCACCGCCGGCCATCTGCACCCCGCCGCCGGTCTGGCCGGTATAAGTGGCGTTCAGCACCTGGCAGTGGTTGTTGAGCACATAACAGCCCGTCAGGTTAAGCACATCCTTCGGCGTGGTCGTCGTGCTGCCGGCCAGAATCCCGGCGCCGCCAAAATTGTCAGCCGCATCGTGGCCGCCTTGGATGGTCAACCCGGAAATCGTGACCGCCGTGCTGCCGGCAGAATTCTGGTCAATGTTGAAAACCCGGTCAATGCCGTTGGCCTGGCTGACGATGGTGTCGGCGGCGGTGCCGGAGCTTTGAATGATGATGGTCTTGCCGCCGTTGGGGGCGACCAGCAATTCCCCCAGCGTGAGCGTGTAGGTCCCGGGGGGCACCGTAATGGTCGTCGTCCCGACTTGAGCGTTGGCCGCCTCAATGGCCGAGCGCAACGAGATATTGTTGGAGGCGTCGTTGGGGGAACTGGCGGGCGTGGTGGCATGCGTGTCGTTCGTAGTGCCGACAGTGAACGGCCCGGCGGCCAACACCCGTTCCAACGATGACAGCACCAGCCCGATGGCGATGGCCAAAATAATTTTTTTCATTCAGTAGTCCTGATAGTCCGTGATGATTTCCCGCTGATTAATGGTTCAACTTCTCGGCGGGAAAACCCCCTGCAGCGCAATGATAAAAGTCAGGCCGAGATAGGGCGGCATGTTGTTGTGCGGCTGGCTGCCCCCAGCGAGCCCCAACGCGAGCGGACTCATCTGGGCATTGCCCGTATTGTTGTAACTGTTGATGGGGGTTTTGCCGGTGTGCGCCTTGGCCCAGACCGCGCCGGCGGTGGCCGGGCTGTTCACGTCGCCCCCGGTCGTTTTGGCGTTAACGTTGTGCGTGTGCGCCGGCATCTCGGTTTGCAGGAGCGTGACATTCGGCTCGCCGCCCGTTTCGCCCACCAAGCGCTGGCTCAGTCCGGGCCCCTGGCTTTGACCGGCATGCAGTGGCGCGCTGCCTTGTAAATTCGGCAGTCCAAAAGAGGATTTGCCATCGCCTCCATAGTTGGTGCCGAGCAGCGAAAAAAGGGCGGTGTTTTGACTGATGGGCAGCAACTGGCCGTTGCATAGCGCCCAGCCGTTCGGCGCAAAGTTGCCGGCGAAAATCCGGATTTCAGCTACAAATTGGTCGGACATAACAGGTTTGTTTTGAGATCAGTTGCGTGAGGGGAATATCCCCTGTAAGGCGATGACGAAATTCAACGTCAAATAGGGCGACATGTTTTCATGGGGCTGACTGCCGCCGGCATTGGCGATGGCCGCTGGATTCATGGTCGCATCGGGCGTGGCCGCGTAGGCCGCCTGATTGCCATTGCCCCAAAAATTGTTCGTCGCGACCCCCTGGCTGGCAGCGCTGGAGCTGGCCACCGGCACATGCGTGTGCTGCGGCATTTCTGACTGGAGCAAGGTATGCGCCGCCTCGCCCGCACTCTCCCCCAGAACAATGCCGTTGCCGACATGTACCGGCAAGCGCCCCTGCAAATTGGGCAGCGCGAACGTCTGCACGCCGTTGCCACCATAGGTCGTGCCCAAAATGGAGAACAATGCCTGATTCTGGTTGATGGCCATCAGTTGACCGTTGCACATCGCCCAGCCTTTCGGCGGGAAGTTAAAACTAACGATGGAAATTTGTCCGAGAAAGGGTGTTGACATGAGGTGATCGTTTCTAGTTTTGCGACGGGAATACGCCAAACAGCGAGATGATGAAATTCACCGCGAGAAATGGCACCATGTTGTCGTGTGGTTGATTGCCGCCAACCGGTCCGATCGCGGCGGGATTCATCGTGGTGTCCGCCCCCAAATCGCTGTATTGCGCCCCGGTCCAGTTGGCCCAGACATTGCCGACGGGCGTGTTGCTGGTGGCGGCGCTGGAACTAACCAGCGCTTGGTGGCTGTGCGCCGGCAGTTGATTGGGGGTCAGCGTGACACTTTCTGCGCCGCCCAGTTGGCCGATGACGTAGGTGGACCCTTGGTTGCTCCCCTGGTGGATTGGCACCCGTCCGCGGAGGTCCGGCAAGGCAAAAGTGTTCTGCCCATCACCGCCGTAGGTTGTTCCGATCAGATTAAACAGCACCTCATACTCCGAAATAGACAGCAGCGTACCATCGCAAAACGCCCAGCCCAGCGGCGCAAAATTGCCGCCAAACATTCTGATTTCACCAACAAAGGGATTAGACATGATAGTTTCTTTCTCAGACCAAATTCTTGGCGGCCGGCCGGTTAAACACCGCCTCGTAGTGGTTTTGCGTCGTTCCGTTCACGCGGGTCGGCACGATGAAAATATCCAGCTCGCCCAGTTCCGAATGCCGCAGCGCATAGGTATTTTGCTCCAGCTTGGTGGGTTCCTCACTGCGGAACAACAGCGTGAATTTTTCGTTCTGCCCATCCTCCGCCAGGTGCGCCAGCGGATGCGTGGCTTCATTCTGTATGACCGCCACCAACTCCAGCCGGACGGCGGCCGCCGCCGAAGTCACGCTAAACACCGTCCCCTGCTGGGCGGCAAACGTCGCGAAGCCGGCCGCCACCGCCGGCCTGCCTCCCGTCACCGCTGCGGTCAGCACGGTCGGCAACCATCCGGCCGCCAGGGTCAGGGTTGAACAATTGAACAAAAATTGCCTGCGATTTTTCATGTTGGAAAACAAATTCGATTTCAGGTGTGCGGCGTCAAATACCATTCCGCCAGCACGGGTCGCAACCAGGCCTGACTAGACGGGTTGCACCCGCTGGTTTCATTTTTAAAATGGTTTTATGCCCCACACACTCCTGATGTCTAATAAAGTTTCTAACCGAAACTGCTTAAGTCCGTCAATTTGTTTTTGCATAAAACCATTTTTTGCCAGCCTGGAATTGCCAGCCACGGGCCGGGGTTTTACACTGGTACGATGCCTGCCCACCCTGTCGCGCCGACACCCGCCATCGCGCTCCGCCCGGAAACCCCGGCGGACGAAGCCTTTTTGCTGGCGCTTTACCGCACCACCCGGGAAGCAGAACTGGCCCTCACTCCTTGGGACGAACCCACCCGGGCCGCCTTCGTCGCCAGCCAGTTCCAAGCCATGCGCCGCGGCTATGCCGCGATGTTTCCGCAGGGACAGTTCGCCATCGTGCTGGCGGATAACCAACCGGTGGGGCGCATCGTGATCCACCGTGCCCCCGCAGAATTCAGTGTGGTGGACATGGCCCTCCTGCCGGCGCACCAAAACCAAGGCATCGGCACCCGCCTCCTGGAAGAGCTTCAGACGGAGGCCGCCCGCGCCCAAAAGCCGCTGCGCCTGCATGTGCTGAAACTGAACCGGGCGCTCCGCTTCTATTTGCGCCTGGGGTTCGTCCCCATCGCCGACGCGGGCATTCACGATCTGCTGGAATGGCGGGCGAAGGCCTGAAGTGGTTCAGTCCGCGCGGATCAGCCGGTTAAAAATCACCTGGTATTCAATCTGCCCGGCCTGTTTGCCAACCGGCACGAGAAACAAGCTGAACCGGCCAATCCGGTCGTGCCGGAACCAATAAGTGCCCTGCGGCAAAAATGGCGTCTCCGGCCCGGTGAAAAGCAACGAGAAGGCTTCCTGCGATAACTTTTCCGGGCCGCCAGGCGGTTGGATTTCAGTGGCCGCCGTCAACTCCAGTTCCACCGACCGCTCCGGGTTGAATTCAACCTGGAAGCGCGTTTGAATCAGGGGGGCAAAGCTGGCGAACGTCAGTTTTTCGACTAGTGGGTCACTCATTTGGCAACGGCCGAAACGCTAGGCCGGCGATTGCTCCAAGTAAAGCCCGGACTGCGTCATGACCGGATTTAACAATAAATAGAACGGTTTGTTTTGACAAGGCCGGCCGGAAGCGTTTTAAATTTCGGCGCGCGGGTAATGATTAATTCACTTGCCCCGCTGAAAATTTGTCCCAGGTAAAAATCGAATCAGGAAAACACATGACCACCCGAAAGTTTCATCGCACCATCGTTCCGCTGTCACTGCTGGCCGCCACCACGGGCTGGAGCCAGGATAGCGGCCTGCAAATGAAAGCCGAGCCGCCCATCTGGCGCGCCAACCTGGGCTACCGCGCAGGCTTCAACCTTAAACCCGGATTTAAAAATGTGGGCAGCTATGCCGCCGCCACCGATCCGGGCACCGACAGCGCAAAATCGAACCACACCTACGACGACGGCTATAATTTATTGGACAGTTCCGGCAACAACCATTTCGGCACGCCCGCCACGATTGTCTGGGGCTATCTTCACGACGGCCAGTACGATCCAACCGGCAACGGCGGCCAGGGTACGATCGCCATGCACAGCTCCTCCTCCACGGGGGCGAGTTCCGGCAGCCACGACGCCGATCTGACCTCCGGCATGGAACTTTCCTTCACCTGCGAAATTGAACAGAACCAGCACTGGAACTGGGGATTGGAGGCGGCGTTCAATTACACCGGCTTGAGCATTACCGATTCGCGCAACCTCGCCGGCAACACCACGCGACTGACCGACATCTACCAATTAAACGGTGTCGTTCCGGCGGCGGCGCCCTACTATGGCAGTGAAGCCAGTCCCGGCGCGTACTTGGGCGATCTGCCCACCCGTTCCTACGCCGTTTACGACCTGCCCGTCACCGGCTCGCGCAAGCTGGATGCCGATTTGTTCGGCTTCCGCTTCGGCCCCTACCTGGAACTGCCCATCACCAAAAAACTGTCGCTGACGCTCAATGCCGGCCTCGCCGTGGCCATCGTGAACAGCGAATACAGTTTTGACCAATACATCACCACCCCCGATTCCGGCACCTTCCATGCCGCCGGCTCCCACTCGAACACCGATGTCCTGCTGGGTGGCTATATTGGTGCCAATTTGGTGCTGCGCTTTTCCGACCACTGGTCGGCTTTTGGCGGCGCCCAGTGGCAGGATGTCGGCTCCTACACCAACGACCCGCGCGTGACCGGCGCCGGGGCCGCGACGCTGGATTTGCAGAATGCCATCTTCGTGAGCGTGGGCGTGGGCTACACGTTTTGAGGCGGCGCCGGGCGGGTCGGCGGGCCGGCCGGCGATCTTTTGGCCTTGGGCTCCCGGCCGGGAGCCACTAAATTGAAGCTGTGAGCCACAAAAGCGCCAGCATTGCGGAACTGGTCCAATCCTTCCAAGGCCGGGAGTTGGACGCCCACTATCTGGGTTACTTTGCGCTCTTCAACCAGCAGAAATTTTTTGAAGCGCATGAGGTGCTTGAAGAGTTGTGGCTCCCGGCCCGCCGCACGGCGGAGGGGGATTTCTACAAGGGCCTCATCCAACTCACCGGCGCGTTTGTCCACCTGCAAAAAAAACGCCTGCGGCCGGCCGCCGCGCTGTTCAAACTCGCGCAGTCGAATCTGGCAAAATATCCCTCGCCCCACGCCCGGCTTAACCTTACCGCCGTTGGCCTCCTGATTGACGGCTGGCAGTGGCGTCTGACGAAGGACGACTATCTGGTCAATCCGCTCGCCGCCGGCCAGCCGCCGCAGTTGGCGCTGCAAACATAAATTCCCATGAGCCGCCAACGCATTGTCATCGCCGGCGGCACCGGCTTCATCGGCCGGGCGCTGACGGCAGAATTTTTGGCCCGCCAATATTCCGTTGTCATCCTCACCCGTTCCCCCTCGACCCGCGCCGGCAACGACTGCCAGGAGCTGGGCTGGGACGGCAGGAATCCCGGCGGCTGGACGGCCGCGCTCGACGGGGCCGCGGCCATCATCAACCTCACCGGCAAAAACATCAATTGCCCGCATACGGCGGAAAACCTGCGTGAACTCACAGCGTCGCGTGTGGACTCGGTGCACGCCATTGCCACGGCCCTCGGCCAAATCCAGCGTCCGCCCGCCGTGTGGGTGCAGGCGGGTGCCACGGGTTTTTACGGCGACACCGGCGACCGCTCCGGCGATGAAAATTCACCTGCCGGCACCGGCGCGCTGGCGAAAATCTGCACCGCTTGGGAAAAGTCATTTCAACTGGCCGCCGCGCCCGCCACGCGGAAAGTGGTCCTGCGCATCGGGTTCGTGCTCGGCCGTGACGGCGGCGCCCTGCCCGTCCTGAGCCGGCTCACGAAACTGTTTCTGGGCGGGGCCGCCGGCAGCGGCCGGCAATATATCAGTTGGATTTACCTCGCTGATCTGGTGGCGATGTTTGTCGCCGCCGTGGAACAGGCGTCGCTGGCCGGCACATTCAACGCCGTCGCGCCCTGCCCTGTGACCAACGCCGAATTTATGCGGGCACTGCGCCACGCGCTGCACCGCCCATGGAGTCCGCCCGCGCCCGAATTTGCCGTGCGTCTGGGCGCGCGACTGCTGCGCAGCGAGGCCGCGCTCGCGCTCATGAGCTGCCGCACCTTGCCCCGGCGGTTCGCCGAATCCGGGTTCCCATATCGCTTTGCCGGGCTCGCCGCCGCCTTGGACGAACTGACCAGCCCCACGCCTGCCCTGGCGATCACGCCGCCGACAGAATCGCTTTAAAGCGTGTGAGCCGGGCTCATCCGTAAGCCGCAGCCATGAGCGACTAAACGGCGATCGCAACCGTTGTAACAGTGATGCCGGGCGGCTCACGCGTGGCTGACATCCAGACACTGGCGGACAATGAGGAGGAGCTGATTGGTGGTAAAAGGTTTTTGAATATAATTCTCCCCGGGCTTCAATTTCAGTTCCCGACCGGCGATTTCAGGGCTGTAGCCGCTCATATAGATGACCCGGAGTTTGGGCTGGTCAGCGACCAATTGCCGGGCCAGTTCCTGACCGCTCAAACCGCCGGGCATCACCAAATCGGTCAGGAGCAGGGCAATGTTTTCATGCTGCTGACGCCAGAGGCCGAGGGCTTCGACACCGTGCTCGGCTTCAAGCACCTGATAGCCTTGCCGCTTCAGGATGATGCGGGCGGGCGCGCGGACCGACAATTCGTCCTCCACCAACAAGATCGTTTCCGTACCGCCGCGCAGTGTCACGACCGGGGCCACGTTGCCGGGGTCGGCAGCGACCGCGTCGATGGCAGGAATAAACACTTCAAAGGTCACGCCACGTCCAGGCTGGTTATCCAGCTTGATCCACCCGCAGTGCTGTTTGACGATGCCAAACACGGTGGCCAACCCCAACCCCGTGCCCTTGCCGGCCGCTTTGGTGGTGAAGAACGGCTCAAAAATATGCGGCATGACGTCCGGCAGAATGCCGCCGCCGGTATCGCTGACCCGCAAACAGACATAGCGGCCCGGTGCGGCATCGGGATACAGCCCGGCGATGCTGGCATCAATCAGTTTTTCCGCGGTATCAATGCGCAGTTGACCGCCCTGCGGCATGGCGTCGCGCGCATTCACCGCGAGATTCATCAACACCTGATCCAGCATGCCGGCATCGGCATGGGTGAGCAACGGCTGGGAGTGGAGATTGAGCTGCAAATGGACATCCTCGCCGATGATGCGCCGGAGCATCTTGACGAGATTCATGACGACATCATTCAGATCCAAATCCCTCGACTGCATCACCTGGCGGCGGCTGAACAGGAGCAATTGGCGGGTGAGGTCGGCGGCGCGATTGGCGTCAGCGCGGATTTGCCGCAAACCCTCCACAGCGTCGGCGGAAAGTTGCACGGTCAGCTCGACCAACTCGGTCTGCATGATCAGCGAGGAGAGAATGTTGTTGAAATCGTGAGCCACGCCGCCAGCGAGCTGGCCAATGCCTTCGAGCTTTTGCGATTGCCGGAGCTGGTCCTCGAGTTGCACTTCGCGCGTCACATCGCGTTTGACGGCTGCATAGCTGACGATGGTGCCGGCGGCATTCCGCACGGGCGTGATGGTGGCATCCTCCTCGTATAACGTACGGTCTTTGCGCCGGTTAATGAAGTGGCCATGCCAGACCTCCCCCCGTTTCAGAGCGGCCCACATCTCCCGGTAAAAGGCGGCGGGTTGCTGGCCGCTTTTAAGCAGCCGGGTATGCTGGCCCAGGGCTTCGGCGCGGGTGTAGCCGGTGGTTTTTTCAAAGGCCGGGTTCGCATAAATGATCACGCCCTGCAGGTCGGTGACGACAATGGTTTCAGCACACTGCTCGACGACGGTCGCCAACTGCGCCTGTGAAGCCTCGACCAGCTTGCGCCCGGTAACATCCTCAATGACGCCGAGAACGAGGGTTTCCTCCGGATGATATTCAGCCACGGAATGAATATCGACAATGGCGTGGTCCGAGCCCCGCACGATCTGGAATTCCAAGTCGTAAGCGGCCCGCCCGGCCACCAGGTCGCCCATGGCGGCATCCAGAAGCGCGCGGTATTGCGGGAGCGGAAAGGCCTGGATGGCAGCGAGGTTCAGCGAGTCTGCCGGGCTGATCCCATAAATGCGGGCGGCTTCCGGGGAGATCCACACGGCACCGGTCACGAGATTGATCGTCCAGCCCCCCACGCGACTAATGCGTTGGGTATGAAACAACCACTGGCTCACCCGGCGGATCTCGGCTTCCATCTGCTTGCGTTCCGTGATATCGCGAACCGTGGCCTGCAACAGCATTTTGCCGTCCAGTTCCATCCGATGCAACCGCACCTCGGCGGGAAAAACTTCGCCGTTGAGGCGCCGGTGAGTCCATTCGAACAAATGCGAACCGACGTCCAGGGCGATCGTCATCATCTCTTTGGCCTTCTCCGACGAAACCCGACCGTCGGATTGTTGCGGCGGGGAAAGGTTGAGCGGATTCCGGGCGCAAAATTCCGCCTCGTCCGCGGCACCGAAGAACGCCAGGGTGGCCGGGTTGCCGGAAGTGAATCTCCCGTTATCGGCCGGATCCAGCGTCATAATGGCGTCGCGCGAGCTGGTGAAGAGATTGCGATATTTGGCCTCCGAGTCGCGCAGCGCCGCCTCCGCCTGCTTGCGCTCCGTGATATCCGTGACGGCGCCAAACATGCGCATGGGCCGGCCGGCGGCGTCACGCACCGCCTCGCCGCGCGAAAAGACCCAGCGATAACTGCCGTCCTTATGCCGCAACCGGTATTCAAGGTGGTAAGGCTTGCCCGCGGTCAAATGATCGCGGGTCACGGCCTGCACCACCGGCAGATCGTCGGGATGAACCAGATTTAAAAAAAAAGCTTTCAGGTTGGGCAACTCATCGTCTTGATAGCCGACGATCGCTTTCCAGCGGGGCGAGAAGAAATCATCATCCGTAAGCAGGTTCCAATCCCACAGCCCATCATTCACCGCCCGCTCGGTCAACACATAGCGTTCCTGACTCAGCCGCAGCGCCTCCTCCGCCCGCTTGCGCTCCGTGATGTCAAACACCACGCCTTGCGTGCCGATGACTTTGCCGCCGGGTTCCACGACCGGCAATTTTATCGTATGCTCGAAATGCTTCCGGCCATCGGCGAGCGTATATTCCTCATCCACCTCAATCGGCGTGCCGTTTGCCATGATCAACCGATGATGATCTTCGCCAGCTGCCGCATACTTGGCAACCAGTTCGGCGCTGTCCGCTTGTGCCCCGGCGGTGGCGGCGGCGACCGCCTGGGGAGTTTTACCCAAAAAATCCGCCGCCGACCGACCTCTGAGCCGACAGAAAGCAGGGTTCACCAGAACATAGCGTCCCGCCTGATCCTTTTGGAAAATGCCAATCGGCAACTGCGTGACCAGCGAACGATAAAGCGCCTGCGATTCCCGCAGCGCCAGCTCCGCGTGTTTGCGCAGGGTAATGTCGGAAACCGTGCCGGCCATGC
>Ga0302321_100000533_pt1 | contig 33210 bp, 30 predicted proteins | sample Fen_T0_1_FD_202505 | JGI IMG/M metagenome (GOLD analysis project Ga0302321, IMG submission 202505) | Peat permafrost microbial communities from Stordalen Mire near Abisko, Sweden - Fen_T0_1 | ecosystem: Environmental > Terrestrial > Soil > Wetlands > Permafrost | place: Sweden: Abisko... | reverse complement strand
TGACAACGTGTCTATCACGGTCAAGCTGATTGCCCCGATTGCCATGGAAGAAGGCCTGCGCTTTGCTATCCGTGAAGGTGGCAAGACGGTTGGTGCCGGTGTGGTTGCTAAGATTCTTGCTTAATTAGGGAACATCATGGCAGCAAAACAAAAAATCCGCATCCGCCTGAAAGCGTTTGACTACAAGCTGATCGATCAGTCTGCGGCAGAAATCGTCGATACCGCCAAGCGCACTGGTGCGATTGTTAAGGGCCCCGTGCCTTTGCCAACTCGCATGAAGCGTTTCGATATTTTGCGTTCACCGCACGTCAACAAGACCAGTCGAGATCAATTCGAAATCCGCACACATCAACGTTTGATGGATATCGTTGATCCAACCGATAAAACGGTTGATGCTCTGATGAAGCTTGACTTGCCTGCAGGTGTAGACGTCGAGATCAAGCTGCAATAAGTTCGCCAGCCGTTGACAGCAGATACGCTTGCGCAAGCGGTGATCTGTTGTTATACTCGCTGGCTCTGTTAGGGGTGGTGTGTGGAATGCCACCTCGCAGATTTTTATCAACCCTCTTTCACGTCAAAGCAGACTCGCCAATTGAAGTGAGTCTGGTGAAGGTTATGGAGAAAACAATGAGTCTAAGCAATCACATTGGATTGCTTGGTCGCAAAGTTGGCATGATGCGTCTGTTTACGGATGATGGGAACGCGATTCCTGTGACCGTGATTGATGTGTCAAACAACAGAGTGACTCAAGTTAAAACCCAAGAGAACGATGGCTATGTTGCTTTGCAAGTGACATTTGGTTCGAGAAAAGCTTCTCGTGTTACCAAGCCGGCGGCTGGGCATCTTGCTAAGGCGGGTGTCGAGGCTGGTGAAGTTATTCGTGAGTTTCGTGTAACTTCCGAGGCTGCTGCTTCGTATCAGGCTGGTGCTGTGTTGCCTGTGTCGGCAGTCTTTTCGGTCGGTCAGAAGGTGGATATTCAGGGGACCACGATTGGTAAGGGTTACGCTGGGACTATCAAGCGCCACAACATGAGTTCGCAGCGTGCTTCGCACGGTAATAGTCGTTCTCATAATGTTCCTGGGTCTATTGGTATGGCGCAGGATCCTGGTCGCGTGTTTCCTGGTAAACGCATGACCGGGCATCTTGGTGATGATTTGGTGACGACTCAAAATCTGGATGTTGTTCGGATTGATGAGGTGCGCCAATTGTTGTTGATCAAGGGTGCTGTTCCTGGATCTGCTGGCGGTTTTGTGACTGTGCGTCCGGCAGTTAAGGCGAAAAATGTTGAATCGAAAGGAGCGAACTGATGCAGATCGAACTCCTTAATGATCAGGGTCAGGTTGCGTCTGCAGTGGATGTGCCTGAGACGGTGTTTGGCCGTGCCTACAACGAAGACTTGGTTCACCAGGTGGTTGTTGCTTTCCAAGCAAATGCGCGTCAAGGAACTCGTGCTCAAAAAGATCGTGAGCAGGTTCGTCACTCGACCAAAAAGCCTTTTAAGCAAAAAGGTACAGGTCGCGCGCGTGCTGGTATGACCTCCTCGCCATTGTGGCGCGGTGGTGGTCGGATTTTCCCGAACATGCCGGATGAGAATTTTGCTCAAAAGATCAACAAGAAGATGTACCGCGCTGGTATGGCTTCGATCTTTTCTCAGTTGGCTCGCGAGGGGCGGTTGGCAGTGGTTGACTCGTTAACCGTTGAGTCGCCCAAGACGAAAGCGTTAGCTGCTAAGTTCAAGGCGATGAACCTGGATTCCGTGTTGGTGATTGCAGATGAGGTTGATGAAAATCTGTACCTTGCGTCACGTAACTTGGTAAACGTGCTGGTCGTTGAGCCGCGTTATGCGGATCCGGTGTCTTTGGTTCACTATCGCAAGGTTTTGATTACCAAGGCCGCTGTGGGCAAATTGCAGGAGATGTTCGCATGAGCCATGCTAATAAGCCAAATCAAAAATTTGACGAAGGTCGTTTGATGCAGGTGCTGGTGGCGCCGATCGTGTCTGAAAAAGCCACGATGGCTGCTGAAAAGAGCAATGCTGTGACTTTCAAGGTGCTTCAAGATGCTACCAAGTACGAAATCAAGGCCGCTGTGGAATTGATGTTCAAAGTAGAAGTCAAGGGCGTGTCTGTGGTGAACACCAAAGGTAAGACCAAGCGTTTTGGTAAGTCTGTTGGCCGTCGCGACAATGTTCGCAAAGCTTACGTGATGCTTAAGCCGGGTCAAGAAATTAACCTTGGTGGGGAGGCTGCGTAATCATGGCTGTTATCAAAATGAAACCGACTTCTCCAGGCCGTCGTGGCGTGGTGAAGATTTCGCGTGACCACCTGTACAAAGGCGCTCCGCATGCAGCATTGTTGGAGCCTCAATTCCAGCAAGCTGGTCGTAACAACAACGGCCACATCACGACCCGTCACAAGGGTGGTGGGCATAAGCATCATTACCGCGTTGTCGACTTTTTGCGCAACAAGGATGGAATAGCTGCCAAGGTCGAACGTATTGAATACGATCCGAATCGTTCGGCTCATATCGCCTTGGTGTGTTACGCAGACGGAGAGCGTCGTTACATCATCGCGCCGCGTGGCTTGGAAGTTGGTGCATCGATCATGAGTGGTGCGGAAGCACCGATTCGTGTCGGTAACACTTTGCCTATCCGGAACATTCCGGTCGGCTCGGTGGTTCATTGCATTGAACTCCAGGTTGGTAAAGGTGCTCAAGTCGTGCGCTCTGCAGGTGCTTCCGCGACGCTTTTGGCGCGCGAAGGTACCTACGCACAAGTGCGTATGCGTTCCGGTGAAGTTCGTAAGATTCACATCGAGTGCCGAGCAACACTTGGGCAAGTTGCCAACGAAGAACACAGCTTGCGCCAACTCGGTAAAGCTGGCGTCAAACGCTGGATGGGTATTCGTCCTACCGTTCGCGGTGTCGTGATGAATCCTGTGGATCACCCGCATGGTGGCGGCGAAGGTAAGACCGGCGAGGGCCGACATCCAGTGGATCCTTGGGGTAATCTGACCAAGGGCTACCGTACCCGAAACAACAAGCGCACGCAGGTCATGATCGTGTCGCGTCGCAAGAAGTAAGGGGTAGGTAATGACTCGTTCTCTCAAAAAAGGTCCCTTTGTTGACCATCATCTGGTAGCTAAAACCGAAAAAGCGGTCGCTACAAAAGACAAGAAGCCGATCAAGACCTGGTCGCGCCGTTCAATGGTATTGCCCGAGTTCATCGGTCTCACCATTGCCGTGCACAATGGCAAGCAGCATGTGCCTGTGTATATCACTGACCAAATGGTTGGCCACAAGTTGGGTGAGTTTGCTCTGACCCGGACTTTCAAGGGCCACCCTGCGGACAAAAAAGTCCAGAAGAAATAAGGAGGTGACCATGGAAACTCGTGCAACCCTTCGCGGCGTCCGTTTGTCAGTAGACAAAGGTCGTCTGGTAGCGGACTTGATTCGCGGTAAAAAGGTGGATCAGGCTCTGAATATTTTGCAGTTCACACAGAAAAAAGCTGCTGTGATCATCAAAAAGGTTTTGGAATCTGCCATCGCCAACGCTGAACATAACGATGGTGCCGACATCGACGAACTGAAGGTGAAAACCATCTACGTCGAACAAGGTGCGTCGCTTAGGCGCTTCACGGCCCGCGCAAAAGGCCGTGGCAACCAAATCAGAAAACCCACGTGCCATGTGTACGTGACGGTTGGTAACTGAAAGAGGCCAGGAAGTTATGGGACAAAAAATCCATCCAACCGGCTTTCGGCTGTCGGTTAGCCGCAACTGGTCATCTCGTTGGTACGCCACAGACCGCGACTTTGCGGGTATGCTGGCCGAAGACATCAAGGTACGTGAGTATCTGAAGGCAAAACTGAAGAATGCTTCCGTTTCGCGCGTTCTCATTGAGCGCCCTGCAAAAAATGCGCGTATCACAATTTACTCGGCTCGCCCGGGTGTTGTGATCGGCAAAAAGGGTGAAGACATTGAAAACTTGAAACGCGATCTGGGTCGTCAACTTGGCGTGCCAGTAGCTGTGAACATCGAAGAAGTGCGTAAGCCTGAAATCGATGCCAAGTTGATCGCTGATTCGATCACTCAACAACTGGAAAAACGCATCATGTTCCGCCGGGCCATGAAGCGCGCCATGCAAAATGCAATGCGTTTGGGTGCTTTGGGTATCAAGATCATGTCGTCTGGGCGTCTGAATGGTATTGAAATCGCTCGTTGCGAGTGGTACCGCGAAGGTCGCGTGCCGCTTCACACTCTGCGTGCCGATATCGATTACGGTACCTCCGAGGCAAAGACGACCTACGGCATCATTGGTGTCAAGGTGTGGGTCTATAAAGGTGACACGTTGGGTCGTAATGACCTGCCTGCCGTTGAGCAACGCACGGAAGAAGAACGTCGTCCTCGTGGTCCGCGTCGTGATGACCGCAATGGTCGTCCTGGGGCTGACCGTACGGGACCACGTGGTCCGCGTCGTCCGGTCGGCAGCAATGCCGCGCCTGCCGATGGCAGTGACAAACCCGCCGAAGCCACTGGTGCTGACGCTAACAAACCCGCCGTTCAGCGCGTCCGCAAGGTAGCCGCGCCAGCTGCAGCAGCTGACGGTAAAGGAGAATAACTATGTTGCAACCCGCTCGTCGCAAGTACCGCAAAGAGCAAAAAGGCCGCAACACCGGTATCGCGACCCGAGGCAGCTCGGTCGCATTTGGTGATTTTGGCTTGAAGTGTACTGATCGTGGCCGTTTGACGGCTCGGCAAATCGAAGCCGCTCGTCGTGCTATTTCTCGTCACGTGAAGCGTGGCGGTCGTATCTGGATTCGGGTGTTTCCTGATAAGCCAATTTCTCAAAAGCCTGCTGAAGTGCGTATGGGTAACGGTAAAGGTAACCCAGAGTACTACGTGGCTGAAATTCAGCCCGGCAAGATTGTGTTCGAGATTGTCGGTGTGACCGAAGAGTTGGCCCGTGAAGCGTTTCGTTTGGCGGCAGCCAAGCTGCCTCTGCGAACCACTTTTGTGGCGCGCATGATCGGCCAGTAATCAGGAGCAAATGATATGAATACGACTGAATTACGCCAAAAAGATGTTGATGGTTTGAAGGCTGAAATCAAAGAGTTGCAAAAAGCGCACTTTGGTCTTCGCATGCAAAAGGCCACACAACAACTCAACAACACAGCCACGATTCGCATTGCGCGTCGTGACATTGCTCGCGCCAAGACCATTCTGGTTGAGAAGCAAGCAGCTGATAAATCCGCCAAATAAGGAGCGATAAATGACGGAAGCTAAAACATCCCTCAAGCGCACCTTGATTGGCAAGGTCGTCAGCGACAAGCGCGCCAAGACCGTGACTGTGTTGATCGAACGTCGCGTTAAGCATGAGCTGTATGGCAAGATTGTTGGTAAGTCCAGCAAATACCACGCTCACGATGAAAAAGGCGAGTACAAGTTGGGTGACACGATTGAGATCACCGAAAGCCGCCCTATCTCGAAGACAAAGAACTGGGTTGCGACCCGTTTGGTTCAAAAGGCAGCTATCGTTTAAGGGTAGCGCGCCATCCACGCCAGTTGCTGGCGTTAGTTCACAAAAAAGGCCCATGTTCTGGGCCTTTTTTTATGCGTGCTCGAGATGAAGACCATCAGCGTCACGATAGATGCTCAGTTCGGCCGCCATACGATAGACTCAGGCCAGCCAACGCGTAAACAACCAAACTAGTGCAGCGCAAGCTGTCAAGATGACCGCAGCCTTGCCACGGTTTTGCGCACGGTCATCCGATCCGGTAACGTTGGTGTCCACTGTCTTGTTGCCTGTGATCATGGGCTTGACCAAGTTCTCACCCTTGCGCACGAAATACAGCGCTATGGCGAGCACGTGGAGTGTTACCAAGGCGATCAATATCAGCTTGCCGATTTCCGTGTGGTAGTAAGTGGCCTTTGCGACCCAGTTGGACGAAGCGAATGCGACAAGAGGGCCAGTGGCAGAAATCTCATCGTCGCTGAACAGGCCGGAAGTCAGTTGCAACGCTAAAAATCCAAGCAGGGCGAAGACTGACAGCGCGCCTAAAGGATTGTGGCCAACTTCGGCCTGTGGGTCAGACTTGCCCCGGATGTGTGCCCAGATCTGCCCTGGGCGAAACAAGAACGAACTGAAGCGGGACCAGTGCCCACCAACTAGGCCCCATACTAATCGGAAAAGCAGTAAGGTGAGAGTGATGTAACCCAGTCTGAAGTGCCAATCCATGGCGCCACCACCAATTTGCGCTGTGATCACCGCCGCTACGACACAGACGGCCAGCGCCCAGTGGAACAGGCGGGTGGGGGCGTCCCACACTCGCACGATATATTTCATAGACATTTCAGTCATCCTTATCGCGGATATTTAGCAGGAAAACCATAGAATGAACATGGTCGTATTCAGTTTAACCTCTGGAGTCATGCCATGAAAAATCTAAGCACTTTTGTTCTCGCCGCCTGTGCCGCTTGTGTTGTCGTTCCGGCTTCTGCGCAGTTCGCCAAGTCGGAAGACGCCATCAAATACCGTCAGAGTTCCTTCTTTATCATGCAGCAGAACTTTGGGCGGGTAGCTGGCATGGCCGCTGGAAAAGTCCCATTTGATGCCAAAGTTGCGGCCGACAGTGCTGCTGTTTCAAATTTTGTGTCCAAGTTACCCTGGGTCGCTTTTGGACCCGGCACCGATAAGGGCGAGAGCAAAGCCAAGCCTGAGATATGGTCTAACAAAGCGAAGTTCGATGATGCCGCGAACAAATTGCAAGCAGAAATGGTGAAGCTTGAAGCAGCAGCTAAAACTGGCAATTTGGACAACATCAAAGTAGCCGTGAATGCGACAGGCGGCACATGCAAATCCTGCCATGATGACTTCAAAAACAAGTGATTCATACACGGGCTGATGACGGTTGTTTCCAAAGGCATTGATGACGGAGATGAACCGCGAAATTTCGACATCCGAGTGGCGGTCAGACCGCATGAATCGCCGCCATTTCAGCGGGCTGAGCGCGGTGTGCGTGGCCTTTCTGGCGGGGGCGGTTCCAGGCACAAGCGTGGCTTTGACCTTGATCGATGTCTCGGAGTCCCAAGCAACGCGGGCTTTGAAGGCCGCGCTTGATATTGGTGTTCGTTCTGCCGTCACAGCGCTGGGGCAGAACAACGGTTTTCTCCGCAATGCCAACGTGCGCATTCCCTTGCCAGGGTATTTGGAGGACGCCGCGGGTTTACTGCGTCGCTTAGGCGAGGGAGCCAAATTGGACGAGTTGACCGCAGCCATGAATCACGCCGCAGAAGCTGCGGTGCCATTGGCTCGGGGCTTGTTGGTGAACGCGGTCAAGTCGATGACTGTGCAAGATGCCAAAAGCATCCTCAGCGGTGGCGAGACCTCGGTGACGCAGTTTTTCGCCGCCAAAACAAGAGAACCTCTTCGCGAGAAATTCTTACCCATTATCAAAACGACAACCCAGCGCGTGAGCCTGGCCGAGAAATACAACCGAATCGCCAGCCAAGCCGCTGGTATCGGTTTGCTCAAGGGTGATGACGTCAATCTGGAGGGATACGTCACAGGAAAAACGCTGGATGGTTTGTACTTCATGATTGGCGAGGAAGAGAAAAAAATTCGCCAAGACCCAGTTGGAACCGGCAGCGCAGTGCTGCAACAGGTTTTGGGTGCATTGAAAGAGCCCTAGCACGCCATAAAACGGCTGTACAACTCACAAAGTCATAATCAGGTGGATACTATGACAAGCAGGACACCTATCGGACATCCCTGAACCATCCGGCGCTATTTCCACCCTATGAACAACGGCATTTTCATCATCGCCCATGCGCCCCTGGCAAGTGCCTTGAGGCAATGTGTGCTGCATGTGTTTCCAGACGCTGCAACCTCGTTGGCGGTCCTGGACGTGCAGCCGAACATGCCTGCCGATGAAACGTTGGCCTCCGCACGGATGACGATGTCGATGTTGAATGCACCGTTCACGTTGGTATTGACGGATTTGTTTGGCGCGACACCGTGTAACGTCGCCCAAAAACTGGTGGACGGTGCGACGTCCAGACTCATTACCGGTGTCAATTTGCCCATGTTGATGCGTGCAGTGACGTACCGACAAGAATCCATTGACGCCCTGGTGGCGCGGGCGCTCGCCGGTGGCACACAAGGTGTCATGCAAGTGGCCGTGACAGCACCCCAAAATCAAAAACGAAGAGCATATGACCAAAGCGACCACGACTATCAGCAATAAATTAGGACTGCATGCCCGCGCCTCGGCCAAACTGACCAAATTGGCCGGTAGTTTCCCGTGCGAAGTCTGGGTGGCGCGAGGTGACCGCCGCGTCAACGCTAAAAGCATCATGGGCGTGATGATGTTGGCCGCCGGGCAGGGCGTACAGGTGGAGGTCGAGACCTGCGGCGAACGCGAGCAGGAAGCCATGGAAGCCTTGCTGGCGCTGATTGATGACAAATTTGGCGAGGGCGAGTAAATGGGCCGGGTGACACAGCCATGACTTTCTCAATCCAAGGACTCGCAGTCGCCCGCGGCATTGCCATCGGGCGCGCTGTGCTGGTCGCGTCAAGCCGTCTGGATGTTGCCCATTACTTTATCGAGCCGACACAGATAGCGTCCGAAATCAACCGCGTGCGCGATGGCCGCAATGCGGTGATCACAGAAATCCAACGCTTGCAGACCAGCATCGCCCAAATGGGCCCCAAGGAAACGCCACACGAGTTGGCCGCCTTGCTGGAAGTGCATTTGTTGCTGCTGCAGGACGAGCAGCTGACACAGGGCGTCAAACACTGGATCCAAGACCGCCTCTACAACGCCGAATGGGCGCTGACCAGCCAGTTGGAGGTGGTTGGCCGTCAATTTGACGAAATGGAGGATGAGTACCTGCGTGAGCGCAAGTCTGACTTGGAGCAGATCACCGAGCGTATCTTGCGCGCGATGCGGGGCATTTCGTCACCGTTGATTCAGCCGCTTGGGCGGGGTGGGCGCAAAGCCGCGCAACAAGACTTGCTGTTGGATGACACCGTTGATGTGCCGCTGATTTTGGTGGCGCATGATTTGTCCCCGGCGGACATGCTGCAGTTCAAGCAAAGCATCTTTGCGGGCTTTATCACCGATGTTGGTGGCAAAACCTCGCATACCGCGATCGTGGCGCGCAGTCTGGATATTCCCGCCGTGGTAGGGGCTCGGCTGTCAAGCCAACTGATTCGTCAGGACGACTGGATCATCGTTGACGGCGACGCCGGTGTGGCGGTGATTGATCCGTCTCCCATCATCTTGGCTGAGTACGGTTTCAAACAGCGCCAGGGCGAGCTGGCCCGGGGCCGTTTGGCGCGCTTGCTGCACACACCCGCGGTCACGTTGGACGGCCAGAAAGTGGAACTGCTGGCCAACATCGAGATGCCTGACGATGCGGCGGTTGCGATTCGGGCCGGTGCAGCAGGCGTGGGCTTGTTTCGCAGCGAGTTCCTGTTCATGGGCCGCCACGGCAAACTGCCCAATGAAGAAGAACAGTACCAAGCTTACCGGCGCGCGATCGAAGGCATGCAAGGCCTGCCGGTCACGATTCGCACCGTGGACATTGGTGCCGATAAGCCACTGGATGACAACACCCGTGACATTGGCCACCTCAACCCGGCGTTGGGCTTGCGCGCGATTCGTTGGAGCTTGTCTGAGCCGGCCATGTTTTTGACCCAGTTGCGCGCTATCTTGCGGGCCGCCGCACACGGGCCGGTGCATTTGCTGATTCCGATGCTGGTACACGCCAGCGAAATCCGCCAAACCATGGCGTTGATTGACCACGCCCGGGTGCAGCTGGACAACCGAGGCTTGAGTTACGGCACGGTGAAGATCGGCGCCATGATCGAGATCCCGGCTGCGGCTTTGACGCTCAAGGTGTTCCTGAAGTACTTTGACTTTTTGTCGATAGGAACCAACGACCTGATCCAGTACACCCTAGCCATTGACCGGGCCGACGAGTCGGTGGCGCACCTTTACGACCCGCTGCACCCGGCGGTTTTGCGCTTGGTGGCCAGCACCATCGAAGAGGGGCGTCTGCAGGGCAAGACGGTGAGCGTCTGTGGCGAAATGGCGGGCGACACCAGCCTGACCAAACTGTTGCTGGGCATGGGTTTGCGCAGCTTCTCCATGCATCCGGCGCAGATTCTGGCGGTCAAACAAGAGGTGCTGCGCGCTGACACCAGCAAACTCACCCCCTGGGCGTTGGAAATCCTGGAAGACGACGAGCCTGCCCGGCGCCTCCAGCCGCGCGCCTGAGTTTCAAAATAACCAGAACAGCAGCGGTATCAGCAGCGATGCGAGTACCGCCTGCAGTCCCAGTGCCAGGCCGGCATACGCGCCAGCATCCGCATCGTTTTCCAGCGCGCAAGCAGCGCCAATGCCATGCGCTGCGGTGCCAAAGGCAAAACCTTGGGCCATCCAGCCGTGTGCTGTTTTGGGCACCTTGATCCAACCCATCAGCGCATTGCCACTCAAGGCACCAACCATGCCGGTGATCACGGTAAACACGGCGGTCAGTGCTGGGATGCCCCCAATCTTGTCGGCAATGCCCATCGCCACCGGTGTGGTCACCGACTTGGGTGCCAGCGACAACACCACATCATGAGGCAGACCCAGCGCCCAGCCCAAGGCCAGGGCCGAGCTGCTGGCTGCGGTGCCGCCAACCAGGGCGGCCAGCAGCAGTGTTCGCCAGTGCATTAGCAGCGCCGTGCGCCGCTCCCAGAGCGGCCAGGCCAAAGCCACCACCGCCGGGCCCAGCAAGAAATGGATGAACTGTGCGCCCGAGAAATAAGTCTGGTAATCCTCCCCGGTCAGGGTCAGCAGGCAGGCCAACACAACCACTGACCACAGCACCGGGTTCGCCCAAGCCGCCTGATCTAGACGGCTATACGCCGCTTGCACCAGCACATAGACCATCAGCGTGGCGGTCAGGCCAAACAGCGGTGTGGCCGAGAGGTAAATCCAGAGGTCGACAAACTTAGGCATCGTGCGCACTCCGGGCATAACGCACCACCAGCGCCGTTGCTGCCAGACCGGCCCAGGTTGACAGCACAATCACCACCAACATGCGCAGACCGTAGTGCGCCAGAAGCCCCAGATGCGTCATCACGCCCACCCCCACCGGCACAAACAGCAAGGACAGATGCGACAACAAATAACTGGCGCAACTGGCCACCGGCAGACGCACCGTCTGCCAGCGCAAGGCCAGCAGCAACAGCAACATGCCGATCACCGGGCCGGGGATCGGCAGTGACAGCCCACGGGACAACAGTTCTCCCAGCGATTGCATGACTAAAAGCCATGCCAGCCCTTGTATTGATTGCATAGTTTGCTATTAAAAACGTGAAATAGTGGGGTGACTGAGCTGGCCATTGCGCACCAGCATCTTGCCGTACTCGGCACAGCGTTGCAGGGTCGGGATGACCTTGCCGGGGTTGAGCAGGCCAGGCGGGTCAAACGCACGTTTGAGACCAAACATCTGCTCGTTTTCTTCTGCACTGAACTGCACACACATGCTGTTGAGCTTTTCGACGCCAACGCCGTGCTCGCCGGTGACCGTGCCGCCCATGGCGACACTGGTTTCCAGGATCTCGGCGCCAAACAGTTCGCAGCGTTTGAGTTGATCGGCGTCGTTGGCATCGAACATGATCAGCGGGTGCAGGTTGCCGTCGCCCGCGTGGAACACGTTGGCGCAGCGCAGGCGGTATTTTTTCTCCATCTGCTGGATGGCCAGCAGCAGATCGGCCAGGCGTTTGCGCGGGATGGTGCTGTCCATGCACATGTAGTCGGGGCTGATGCGCCCGCTGGCCGGGAAGGCGTTTTTGCGCCCGCTCCAAAAGCGCAAGCGCTCGGCCTCGTCGCGGCTGACGGCGATGGCGGTGGCACCACAGCCGCGCAGCACCGCACTCATGCGCTCAATGTCTTCGGCCACTTCTTCGGGCGTGCCGTCGCTCTCACACAGCAAAATCGCTTCGGCCGTCAGGTCGTAGCCGGCGTGGACAAAGTCTTCCACCGCTGCGGTCATCGGTTTGTCCATCATTTCCAGGCCCGCCGGGATGATGCCCGCGCCAATCAGGCTGGCCACGGCGTCACCGGCTTTGCGCATGTCGTCAAAACTGGCCATGATGCAGCGCGCCAACTGGGGCTTGGGGATGAGCTTGACGGTCACTTCGGTGATGACGGCCAGCATGCCCTCGGAGCCAATCACCACGCTGAGCAAGTCCAGCCCAGGGCTGTCCAGCGCGTCGGAGCCCAGGGTGAGCTCGTCGCCCGCCACGGTAAAGCCCTTGATCTTGAGCACGTTGTGCAGCGTCAGCCCGTATTTCAGGCAGTGCACGCCGCCCGAGTTTTCGGCCACATTGCCGCCGATGGTGCAGGCGATCTGGCTCGACGGGTCGGGCGCGTAGTACAGGCCGAGACCGGCGACAGCCTCGCTGATGGCCAGGTTGCGCACGCCACATTGCACGGTGGCGGTGCGGGCCTTTTTGTCGATCTTGAGGATTTTGTTGAACTTGGTCAGCGACAAGGTCACCCCCAGCGCATGCGGCAAAGCGCCACCGGACAGGCCTGTGCCCGCGCCGCGCGCCACCACCGGCACGCCCAGGCGGTGGCAGGTGCGCAGCACGGCTTGCACCTGGGCCTCGTTCTCGGGCAGGGCCACCACCAGCGGGCGCTGGCGGTAGGCGGTGAGGCCATCACATTCGTAGGGGGTGGTGTCTTCGGCCTGCCAGAGCAGGGCGTGCGCAGGCAAATTGGCTTGTAGCCCTTTGACTACCTGGGCCTGCTGCTCTGATCTTTGTAGCGGTGTGGAGGGGGAGGAGGCAGCAGTGCTGTTCATGGGTTTTCTTTGGCGGCGCAGTGCGGTCAAGGGGGAGACTCTAAACCTTTGTGGATGCTTAAGGTGTGACGATTTTTACAACAGCGGTTGAAATAAAAACACTCTGGAAAACATAGCTGTTCCCCCTTTATTTATAAGGGCTAGAGGCACTTTTGGCATACAACTTAGGCCGGGCTGGTTTTGAGCCATTCGGCAAAGGCGGCACATTCCCAGCGGTCCATCATGCCGGTGCGCCAGCACAGGTAGTGCGCGTGGGGGCTGGGCACGTTGGTGCTGAACACGCTGCTGTGGCCCAGGCGCACCAGGGCGCCGTTGTCGAGCCAGGGCTGGGCCAGCTTCAGGCGAATCAGGCCAATGCCCATGCCAGCGGCAGCGCCGTCACACATCAGGCCGATGTCGTTGAACTGGGAGCCGTCCACCGGCTCGGGCCAGTCCAGGCCGTTCGCTGCAAACCAGGTGCGCCAGGGCTCCAGCGGGCTGCGCAGCAGGGTTTCACCGGCCAAGTCCTGCGCCACCTCGAACGGCCCGTGTTCGCGCACATAGGCGGGCGAGGCCAGCGGGGTCACATCGTCCTTGGTCAGGCAGGTGTACTCCATGTCGGCGTAGCGGCCGGCGCCAAAGCGGATCGTCAGGTCGGCGTCTTCGGCCACCACGTCCAGCAAAGGGATCGAGACCTGCAGCGTCAGGTCAATCTCGGGATAAGCCTCGGTGAACTGGCGCAGGCGCGGGATCAGGATCGAGCGGGCAAAAGTGGGTGTCACCGCCAGGCGCAGCTTGCGTTTGCCCGGCGCCAAAGCCGAGCTGGGGAAACGTTGCAGCATCGCCAACCCTTCGCGCACATGGGCGAGGTATTCCACGCCCTCGATGGTCAGCGAAAAATCGGCGCGGCCAAACAGTTTGGTGCCGATGATCTGCTCCAGCTGTTTGACACGGTGGCTGACCGCGCTGGGCGTGACACACAGCTCCTCGGCGGTCTGGGTCACGCTGCGCAGGCGCGCCAGTGCCTCAAAGGTCAACAGGCATTGAACGGGGGGAATGCGGGCGGCAGACATGCCAACATTGTGGCAGGCGTGGCGGCGAAACGAGCGGACCAGGGCGGCTGGCCTACAGCGCGGTGCCGGGTTTGGCGATGTCGAGGTAGAGCGCCTTTTTGCTCATGTCGGTGTCAGAGTCGGCGTAGCGCAGGGCAATCGCCTGGAACTCGCCCTGGAGGGTGAGAAAACAGTCCACCATGTCCGGGTCGAAATGTTTGCCCCGGCCCTCTTTGATGATCTCCACCGCCCGCTCATGCGGCATGCCCTCTTTGTAGACCCGTCGGCTAATCAGGGCGTCGTACACATCGGCCACCGCCATCAGACGCGCCGCGACCGGAATGGCATCGCCTTGCAAGCCCGCCGGGTAGCCGCTGCCGTCCCACTTTTCCTGGTGGAACAGGGCGATGTCCTTGGCCATGGTGAGAAATTCAACCCGGGTTCCCAGGGATGCTTCGGCGTGGGCGATGGCATCGCGTCCCAGGGTGGTGTGGGTTTTCATGATCTCAAACTCGTCGGGCGAGAAGCGCCCGGGTTTGAGCAGGATGCGGTCTGGGATACCCACCTTGCCAATGTCATGCAACGGCGCTGACTTGAACAGCATCTGGATGTTGTGGTCGGTCAGGAAAGCGCTAAAGCGGGCGTGGCTTTTCAAGCCCTCGGCCAGCGCCTTGACATAGTGCTGGGTGCGCCGGATGTGGTTGCCGGTTTCGGAGTCGCGGGTTTCCGCCAGTGAGGCCATGGCCAGAATGGTGACGTCTTGAATGGCGGTGACCTCTTCGGTGCGGCGGGCCACCTCGTGCTCCAGAAACGCGTTCTTGTCGTGCAGGAAGCTGTTTTTCTCTTTCAGGTAGTCATTTTTTTCCAGCAAGAACTCGTTTCTTTCGCGCAGGAAATCGGTGCGCGCCTTGAGCGAGAGTTGCGCGGCAACCCGCGCCAACACGATCGGCGGGTTGATCGGTTTGGTGATGTAGTCGACCGCGCCGAGCGTCAGGCCCTTTTGTTCATCCTCCATGTCGGAGCGCGCGGTCAGGAAGATGATCGGAATGTCGCGCGTGGATGCTTCGGCTTTGAGCTGGCGACAGACTTCGTAGCCGTCGATGTCGGGCATCATGATGTCAAGCAAGATCAGGTCTGGCGGCTGGTCTGAGAACGCAATCTTGAGCGCCCGCTCGCCATGGTTGGCTGCCCGGACCTGGTAGCTGTCTTTGAGCAGGCTGGACATCAGCGAGAGGTTTTCGGGGGTGTCGTCAACCACCAGAATTGTGGGTTTCCCAGTGTGGACAGAGGTGTTCATGGTCGGGTGTTGTTGTCAGAGAGAAATATTGGCCTGCGTTGCTGCAGAGGACAGGGCGCGCAAGGCCGCTTCAAAATCAAAATCTTCCACGGCGGTTCTGATTGTGCGGTAGTTTGTGCCCAAGGCCGCCTCAAATAAGGCGGCGTTGGCTTGCAGTACATCAGCCGCCTGCGGGTCATCGTAGGCCAAAAGCGCTTGCAGCTTCTGGCAAGCTTGCTGGAGTTGCGCCGGGTCTACCGTGTTGCTGTCTGGTTTGACCGCTTGCTGCGGCAGCCGGTCTTGCAGCTGAGCCAAAAGTGCCGTCAGCAGGTTTGCTGCGGGCGCCAGCAAGGTTTGCACGCTGGCCGGGGGCGCCTGCTCACGCAGTGCAGTCTCTATCTTTTCCATAGCGGCCTGCAGTGTGCTGGCGCCGATGTTGCCTGCCAGTCCTTTCAGGGTGTGCGCCAGTCGTTCGGCGGTGGCCGTGTCGCCCACTTGCAAGGCTTGTGCGAGAGGCTGCAGGCCAGCTTGTTGGCCCTGCACAAAGCGGCGCAGCAGGCTCAGGTACAGGGGTTTTTTGCCCATCACATGGCGCAGCCCCAAACGGATGTCCAGGCCTGGCACATCTTGCGGGATGTCCTCTTCCACGGTGCCGCTTGCGGACAAGGGTGTTTGCGGGTTCGCCGCCGTCTGGCCCAAACCCGCGCGTGGGCGAATCCAGCGCGCCAATGCCCGCCAGAGATCCTGCGGTTCAATCGGCTTGGTGACAAAGTCGTTCATGCCGGCGTCCTGGCAGCGTTGGCGGTCGTCCTGCATGGCGTTGGCCGTCATCGCCACCACCGGCAGGTCAGCGCCCCAGGGCGTTTTGCGGATTTCCAGGGTGGCCTGCACGCCGTCCATCACCGGCATTTGCATGTCCATCAAAACAATGTCATAGGGGCTGTGTTGTTGCATGTGCGCCAGCATGGTCAATGCGATTTGGCCGTCGCCAGCCAGATCCACCGCAAACCCGGCATCCCCCAGCAGCTCCAAAGCAATCTGCTGGTTCATTTCGTTGTCTTCAACCACCAGGATGCGGGCGCCGCGCAGCGGGGCGAGCAGGGTGTCCATGGCCGATGGGTCGCGTGCCACAAGCGTCATCCCGGTTTGGGGTGCGCTGTGGCCCAGCAGGCGCAACATGGTGTCAAACAACAAGGACGCCCCCACCGGTTTGACCAGAATGTCATCAATGCCAACGTCATGGGCGCTGCGAATGACCTCTTCTCGTCCGTAAGCGGTCACGATCACCAAGCGTGGCAAGGTCTCCAGCCCCAAGCCTTGGATGCGGCGTGCTGTTTCCACACCGTCCATGCCGGGCATTTGCCAGTCCAGCAAAACAAAGTCAAAAGCCTGTGCCTTGCTGGCCGCCTCTTGCGCCACACGTTCGATGGCAGCCGCACCACTCTGGACGGACTCCACGGCAAATCCGAATGAACCCAGCAAATCACAGAGCACGTGCGCGGCATGTTCATTGTCATCCACCACCAGGAGCCGTTTGCGCTGGAGGTCATGGCGCGACAAATGCATGCGTGCTTTGGCCTCGCCCACACCCAACCGGGCGGTGAACCAGAAGGTGGAGCCAACGCCAGGTGTGCTTTCAACACCCACCGAGCCGCCCATCAGCTCGGCCAGGTTTTTGCTGATGGCCAGGCCCAGGCCGGTGCCACCATATTTGCGGGTGGTGGAGCTGTCGGCCTGCTGGAAACTCTGGAACAGGCGCCCAATTTGCTCTTGGGTCAGACCGATGCCGGTGTCACGCACCTCGAAGCGCAGCAGGCCCGGGTTGGATGGCCCTTCGGCCAGGCGCACCACGATGCTGATGTCGCCCTGATCGGTGAATTTGATGGCATTGTTGGCGTAGTTGATCAGCACCTGGCCCAGGCGCAGCGGGTCGCCGATCAGGTTTTGTGGCACATCGGGCGCCACGTCACAAATGATCTCCAGACCTTTGGCGCTGGCCCGGTCCACGATGACGGTGGCCACGTTTTGCAAGACCTGATCGAGCTCGAACGGAATGTGCTCCACCGTCAGCATGCCCGCCTCGACCTTGGAGAAATCCAGAATGTCGTTGATGATGCCCAGCAGTTGTTGACCGGCCAGCTGGATCTTGTTGACGTAGTCGTGCTGGCGCGGCGTCAGCTCGGTTTTCATGGCCAGATGCGACATGCCAATGATGGCGTTCATGGGGGTGCGGATCTCGTGGCTCATGTTGGCCAGGAAGTTGCCTTTGGCCAGGCTGGCTGCATCGGCGGCCTCTTTGGCGCGCTGCAACGCTTGCGCGGCCTCGCGCTTGGGGGTGATGTCTTCAAACACCCAGACACTGCCCCAGTCTGGGTGCTCAACGTCCAACGCCCGGCCATGGACGCTGGCCCAGAACAGGCTGCCATCTTTGTGCCGGTACTGGCGTTCGTAAGAGGCCAGCTCGCCCTTGGCAATGGCCACATAGGCCGTGTTGCCGACCTCCTCAAAGGCCTCTCTGCTGTCGTTGAGCACCTCGGTGGATTGGCCCAGCAATTCGCCGGGGTCAAAACCGAACATTTCCTCCATGGCGCGGTTGCAGCGTTTGATCTGGCGTTTGACCGCAAACAGCACGCCCAGGCTGACCGCTTCAAAAATGACTTTTTGTTCCTGCGCGGCTTCGGCAATCGCGCGTTCTGCCGCTTTTTGGTCAGCAATGTCGACAAAGGTGCCGACCAGACCAGCCGGTGTGCCGTCTGCGTGGGCAAAGCCAGCCACGAAATAGAGGGTCTCGTGCAGACGACCGTCGGCAAACGGAATCAGCATTTCACGGCGAACCCAGCCGAATTGGGCCACGGTGGCTTCATCTTCTGCCTGGTAAGTTTCACGGTCTGCCAGGGGCAGGTAGTCGAGGTCAAGCACCCGTTTGCCCAGCAAGTTCTCGCGCCGCACGCCCATGCATTCTTCATACGCGCGGTTCACACCAAGAAAGCGTGTGTCCGCTCCTTTGTAAAACACCGGGTAGGGGATGGTGTCGATCAGCACACTCTGGAACCGGGCTTGATCCGCGAGTTGGTCTGCCATCTGCTGGCGCTCGCTGATGTCTTCAACGACCCAGATCGTGGCTCGGTCAAACCCTCGGACCGTCACCCGTCGACCGGCCAGACGGCCATGGAAGTGGGTGCCGTCAACGCGGTGGTAAATCCCCTCTTCAACCACCCGGCAACCTTCATCGAGTTGCGGCACGGCGCGGGCATTAAAGGCGTTCTGCGCCTCAACGCTGCCAAACAGGAAGGCTGCACTGTGGTTGATCAGGTCCTGCGGCGGGGCACCCACCATGGTGGAAAAACTTGTGTTGATCTGCCGGATCAAGCCATCGGCAGAAAACACCAAGCCCGATGGGATGTTGTCAAACAGGACTTTCTGCTGCGCCAACACCTCCTGTACTTTTTCGTCCCGCTGCTTGAGCGCATCAATGCTTTGGATGAAGCCTGTCCACACAATGCAGCCATCGCCCTGCTTTTTAGGCGATGCGGTCAGGTTGACCCAGTGCCAGTGGCCGGGTTCGCGCTCAACGCGCAGATTCTGGTCGCAAGGCGCCAGCGATTCTGCGGAGGCGTCAATGCAGCGCTTGAGCGCGCGCATGTCTTCGGGGTCACCGCGCCGGATGAACAGGTTGATGTCGGCCAGCATGGACGGCACGGATTCGCCCCACAACGCTTCAATCTGGTGGCTCAGATAGCTCAGGGACAGGTGGCCCGAGAGGTCGCGGTGCGCCCGAAAAATCGCCAGTGGCAGGGCTTCGGTGATTTGGTGCAACTCATCCTGAACCACCCGCAGTGCAGCCTCTTTCTCCTGATGCGCCAAGGCGCTGGCCAGTGCCATCTGCTCTTGCATGTGTTGCGCTTGTTCTGCAATGCGGCGGCGTTGCTGGCGCAACACGGCCAGCGCAAACAGCAGGGTGAGCACACACAAAAACGCCGTCAAGGCCACTGACACCTGCAATTGCGACTTGATCTCTTTGGTGCGGGCATCCACCAGCAGGGCGGAGGTCTGCCCGGCACTGATGGACAGCTCCCGAATGGGTGCTTTGAGCGCGTTCAGGTCGCGTCGGAGTTCCCGCAGTGCCTTCACATCAGTGGTGGATGACGCCGACAAAATGCCATCTGCCTGTTGGACAAATCGCTGGATGCTGGCTTTGGCTTCGTCAAAAGACGCGGCATCACTGATCAACTCGCGCATGCCGGTGCCTTCCAGCGCCGCGACCCGGCTGACGAAGATGTCAAAACGCAACTGTAGGGTGTCGGCGGGCAGGTCTTTGGGGGCAAGCAAGCGCAAGTCCAAGGCGTTGCTCAAGCGCAGGTATTCACTCTCCAATTGCAGGAAAGTCCACAGCGCTTCACGGTCATTGCGCAACATGACGCGCTGCAAACTGTTGACCTGGCGCACCTGTAAAACAGCAATGGCGACATACAGCGTGGCCAGCCCTGCGACAAACAGCCACAGCAGCTTGTTGCGCTTCATCAGTGAACGACCCAGCATGCCTGTGTTGCCTTAATTGATGTGCAGGTGGGCGACTTGCCAGGCCGAGCGGTTGTAATACACCTGAGTCTGCAACTCAGGCACGGCGTCAAAGGGATACACCACGAACAAGGGGCCTTTGTCACGCACCGCCATAGGCTTGCCGTTCATCAGATGAGCCAGGATCACGTCGTACTTGATGGCGTCGTCCAGGGGGATCTCGGTCTTGTAGTCGTTGAGTGCGTAAGCCGTGATGGTTTTACCCTTGGCGCCCACCGCCTTGAGCACATCGCGCAGCAGCGGGCCGGTAAATTCAGCGCCGGCGGGGTACCACGGCGACTTGGTGAAGACGCTCCGTTGCGGTAGTTGGTTAAGCATGGGGATGCTCAAAACAGCCGTTTTGCCCTCGTTGACCTGACTGAGCTGACCACTCACGGTCAACACCACCGCGCCCTTGGGTTTTTCAAGCGCTTGCGCACCAGGCAGGCAGCCCAGCACACACGCCACACCTAAAGCGACTTGAACGAACGGTGTGCATTTTTTGAAAATACTGAAGAAATTCATAGCCACCCCTATCAATGTGTGTCGTTGGAAGTGTATCGCTCGCCTGCAGAGGGCTGCGCCTTGTGGTCCGTCTGAGGGGACCTCAGGGCAACGGGTCCTACAGCGACAGATAGCGTTGTTCCAGATGTGCCCGAAAGTGCGCGGGGTTAAGCGTTTCGCCGGTGGCGTTTTGCACCAGTTCATCGGTCGACCAGCGGCTGGCCTGGTGCCAGATGTGCTGCTGCAACCAGTCAAAAACGGGTGACAGGTCACCTGCGGCCATGCGGGTGTCGAGGTCAGGGTGGGCGCGCCGGATGCTGGCAAAAAACTGTGCGGCATACATCGCGCCCAGCGTGTAGCTCGGGAAATAGCCAAAACTGCCGCTGGTCCAATGGATGTCTTGCAGGCAGCCATCTTTGAAGTTGCCACGCGTATCCAAGCCAAGGTACTGCGCCATTTTGTCGTCCCAAAGGGCAGGGATGTCCTCGGGCTCGATCACCCCGTTGATCAGATCCCGCTCAATCTCATAACGCAGGATGACATGGGCCGTGTAAGTCAGCTCGTCGGCGTCTATTCGGATGAAGCCTGGCTGCACCCGGGTGTACAGGCGTGCCAGGTTGTCGGCCTCGAAGGCAGGCTGTTGACCCAGGTGTTGGCTGACCCTTGGCGCGATGTGGTGCAGAAACGTTGCACTGCGGCCCAGTTGCATCTCGAAAGAAAGGCTCTGGCTTTCGTGGATGCCCATCGAGCGGGCGCGTCCGACGGGTAGGTGCCGCCTGTCTGCGGGCAGGTTCTGCTCGTAACGGGCGTGGCCGGTTTCGTGCACGATGCCCATCATGCTGCGCATGAAATCGGCCTCGGTATAACGGGTGGTGATGCGCACGTCTTCGGGCACGCCGCCACAAAACGGGTGCGCGGACACATCCAGCCGACCCGCCTCAAAGTCAAAGCCGAGCAGTCCCATCAGATCAATGCCCAGCGCCCGTTGTCGCTCAATGGGGAAGGGCCCGACAGGTGTCTGGACGCTTTCCCCTGACTGTTTTGCCAGAACCTGTTGCACCAAGTTGGGCAACCATGTTTTGACATCGTCAAACAAGGTATCGATGTCAGCACTGCGTGTGCCGGGCTCGTACTTGTCCATCAATGCATCAAAGGGGCTGATGCCATGCGCCTGGGACAGGATGCGCGCTTCTTCTCGCGAGTTTTTGACCACCTCCCGGAAATTGGCCAGAAATCCTGCCCAGTCGTTGTTCGGACGCTGGGTGCGCCAGGCGTGTTCGCAGCGTGAGGCAGCCAGGCTTTGGGCTTGCACCAGCCTCTCTGGCAGCAGCGTGCTCAAGGTCCAGTCGCGCCGCATTTCCCGCAGATTGGCTTGTTGCAGGGCGTCCAGCGGTTCGGTGCTGGCGCTCTGCAGCAGGCTGGGCAAGTGCACATCAGCGAGCATCTGGTGCATCACCACCTGCAACTCGGCCAGCGCCGCGCCGCGGGCGGCATTGCCTTTGGCTGGCATCATGGCCGCCTGGTCCCAGCCGGCCAAGGCACCCAGGTGGTTCAGGTGGTACAGGCGAGTGAACGTGTGGGTCAGGGTCGAGTAGGCGGGTGTGTTCATGGCGTGGGTCTCCTGAGTTTGGGCGCGGCGAACAGGCGCAGGGCTGTGCTGGCATTTTGGCATCGGGGTTGCCGCCGATTTGGCCCATCGGGTCGACCGATAGAATGCCTTTTTCCATTCACTCCCCTGTTGCCCATGTCTGAACGTCTTGCCGTGCTTTCGCAGTACCTGTTGCCTAAACAGGCCCTCACGGCTCTGGCGGGCAAGGTGGCCCGTTGGCAGGGCGGCTCGGTGACCACTGCGCTGATTGACCGGTTTGTCAAGCGTTACCGGGTCAACATGGCCGAGGCGGCAAACCCGGACATCACCAGCTACGCCACCTTCAACGATTTCTTCACCCGCGAATTACAAAGCGGTGCGCGTCCCTTGGCGCAAGCCGAGCTGATTTGCCCGGTGGATGGCGCCATCAGCCAGTTGGGTGCGATCCAGGGGCAGCAGATTTTTCAGGCCAAGGGCCACAACTACAGCTGTACCGCCCTGGTGGGCGGCGATGCCAGCCTGGCGGCCCAGTTTGCCGATGGTCACTTCGCCACGCTGTACCTCAGCCCGCGCGATTACCACCGCATCCACATGCCGTGTGATGGCGTTTTGCGCCGCATGATTTATGTGCCGGGCGACCTGTTCTCCGTCAACCCGGCGACCGCGCGTGGTGTGCCGGGTCTGTTTGCCCGCAATGAACGTGTGGTGTGTGTGTTTGATGGCGCGCGCGGGCCGTTTGTCTTGGTGCTGGTGGGCGCCACCATCGTGGGCAGCATGGCCACGGTTTGGCATGGTGTGGTGAATGCCAAACGCAGTGGTCAGTTGGCGCAGTGGCACTATGACGATGAGAGCAAAGTATTCAAGCAGGGCGAGGAGATGGGCCGGTTTTTGCTTGGGTCTACGGTGGTGATGTTGTTTCCCAAGGGCCCGCTCACCTTCAATCCCGGCTGGCAGCCGGGCGGTGCCATTCGGCTGGGTGAGGCCATGGCCAGCACCACGCCGTCTGACCAACTGGCCTGAAGTCCGACCACCGCCCGGCGCGGCGTCACACCCTGGTGCCGCGTCAGCCTCTGCGGTTGTTCGGCACCTTGTGGCGGTGAGGCCGCGCTTCAGTTGGCGCGCAGGAACTCAGCCACCTCTAGCAGCACCAGTTCGTTGTCATCTGCCTTGTTGGGCTCGCGGCTGCTGGAGAACGGCAGGTTGTTGTCGTTGCCGACCACGATGTGGGTGTCATCCACGATATCCACGTTTTCAATCGTGAAGAAGGGGAAGGTCAACACCCCGTCGTTCAGCGGTTTGCGTGCCAGCTTGTGTGGGTCGGCGATGGCCATCAGGTCAATAAAGCCGATCTTGCGCAGCGGGCCGCCCACATTGGCCTCACTCAGCTCCACCTTGTAAACCCGTTTGAACTTGGCCAGGTCGGAGAAACAATCGCTGCGTTTCTGGCCCTCGGGGCAGGCTTTGTCGGCCGTGCCTTCGCCGTTGTCGCGCTCGATGATCAGGCCGGTGGTGTCGCTGATCATGTTGAAGTCGCCAATGGCGTGGTGGTTGGCCTCCAACACATACTTCCAGTGGCGCCCCGTCCATTGCTCGGCCTTCACGTCAAATTCAAGCACACGCAGGTACTGCTTGCCGTCCAGCATGTCTCTCGTTTTGCCAGCTTCGTCCCACAGGGCACCTTCCAGCAGCGCATACAGTTTGCTGCCGTCTTTGGAAACGGCCATGCCCTCAAAGCCCTTGGAGCGGTTCACCTGGAACTTGACCTCTTGGTTGGGCGCACCGGGTGTGGTGACTGCGGGATGGTCGGGGGAGCGCACCACCTTGCCGTCAATTAGCGTTTCAAACACCGCCAGCACTTTGCCTTTGAGGTAGGCCTTGATCAAAAACGGGCCAAATTCGTCGCCAATCCATAACGCACCACCCGCAAATTGGAAGCTTTCGGTATCAAAGTCCGAGCCGGTCAGGTAACGCGCCTTGGTGCTTTCATGCACGATGCGAAACGGCACTTTTTTGTCGGGGTCATGCAAAAAGAGGGTGTTGATTCGGTTGAACTTGCCAGTTTTGAAGTCCACTTTGTAGTGGTTGAGGTACAGCGCAAAGTCGGATGAGTTGGCCTTGGCGCCTGCGCCGTTGTCAGTCAGGATCCAGAAACTGCCGTCGGGCATGTGTTTGATGCCCGAATGTCCTTGTAATGGCTGGCCCTTGAAGGGCAGGGAGATCCCGGTTGGGCGCCCCGCTGACAGGCCTTCCACGCTGGCCAGTTTGTCCACTCGGGTACCGGTGGTGAATTTGCCACTGGTGTGCAAGTCAACGGGGGCGTCCTTGGGTGCGGCAATAAAGCTGGCGGCAGGCAGTACCGCGTGGCCCGCCAGGGTGGCCGGGTAGGCCTGTTGCGCCTTGGTGGACAACGAAAGGGTGGTCAGCGCGATCGCAGCCAAGCCAGCGTGCCATGTTGAGTTTGGGGTCATGGTGGTGATGACATTCGTGGTTAAAACGCCACTATGTCGGTTCACCATGACGGCGCCGTGAAGCTGACCGGAACTCAGGCGTTTGGCCTGAGCTGCTTCAATTTATTTAAAGATCACTGTTTTGTGACCGTTGATCAGCACCCGGTGTTCGCTGTGCCATTTGACCGCACGAGCCAGCACTTGGCTTTCGGTGTCGCGCCCCAGGGTGGTGAGATCTTCCACGGTTTTGCTGTGGTCAACACGGGCCACATCCTGCTCGATGATTGGACCTTCGTCCAGATCCGCGGTCACATAGTGGGCCGTGGCACCAATCAGTTTCACGCCGCGGTCATGCGCCTGGTAGTAGGGCTTGGCACCCTTGAAGCTGGGCAGGAACGAGTGGTGGATGTTGATGGCGCGACCTGACAACTGCTGGCAAAGGTTGTTGGACAGGATTTGCATGTAGCGCGCCAGCACCACCAGTTCTGCGTCTTCGTTCTGGATGATCTCCAGCTGTTTGGCCTCGACCTGCGCCTTGGTGGCCGCCGTGACCGGCAGGTGGTGAAACGGCACGTTGTAACTGGCCGCCAACTGGTAGAACTCGCGGTGGTTGGAGATGATGGCGCGAATGTCCAGCGGCAGCAGCCCGCTCTTCCAGCGAAACAGCAGATCGTTAAGGCAATGGCCTTCTTTGCTCACCATGATCACGGTGCGCATTGGTTGGGCCTGGGCGTGCAACTGCCAGCGCATCTCAAAGGTCTGGGCCAGGCTGGTCAGTTGGGCCTTGAGCTCGTCATAACTGAGTTGCGCACAGGCAAACTGCACCCGCATGAAAAACAGGCCAGTACTCTGGTCGTTGTATTGGGCGGCTTCTTCGATGTTGCCGCTGTGTTCCAGCAAAAAGCCGGATACCGCATGTACCAGACCCAAGCGGTCAGGGCAGGACAGGGTGAGGATGTAGACAGGGTTCATAGGGGCGATATTGTCGCAGGCGCAGCGTGGGTCTCTGCCAGACCCGAACCATGCCGGTCAGACGCGGGCGAGATCTGGCGTCGGTCGACCTGGTCTTTGCAACACCAGAGGGGTCAGGGGCGTGCAGTAAGACCGCTCAAGCTGATGCGATGTGCTGTTGCTGTTTACAAGCTGGCGGCAGCATGGCAGCATGGCATACCGAAAACGCAGGGAGGGGCCGACATGACGAAGTGCGACACATTCGACACCGTAAGTGCAAGGGGTCCTTATTTGGCCATGGCTAGATAAGCCTGTTTGAGCACATGAATCCGATCCACGGCATGCGCAGCTTTGAATCCAAGGTGTTGGTCGCGTTCGCTGTTTCGGTACTTGTGGTTGTTGGTATGGCGGCTTCCACCTGGCAACTGGCCAAAGATGCTGTGGCGGCTGATCGCTGGGTCATCCACACGCGCGACGTGCTCAGCGCATTAGCGCGTACCGAACTCACCACCTTGCAAAGTGAATACAGCACCCAGGGATTTCGGTTGACTGGCGACCTGACCCGACTGGCTGAGCGAGACGTGGCCGTGGCCGCGCGTCAAGCCAACCTGGAAAGACTCACTGAGCTGATACAGGACAACCCCACACAACAACAGCGAATGGTGCAATTAAAGGAGGTTATTGCGCAGCGTTTGGCCATCGCCCGGCAAGTCGAGGTGTTGGTCAAGACGCAGGGCCTTGCTGCGGCCAATGTGTATGTCCGAACGGCACCCCTTCAAGAGACACGGGTGCGGGTTGCCCGGATTCTTGCTGAAATGGACGCGGATGAAAGAGCTTTGCTGAATCAACGCCTCGCCTTGCAACGGACAAGCCGCGAGAACCTCGTTCGGCTTGGGTTTTTGGCCGCTGCCGCGCTTGGTTTGCTCTTGCTGACGACGTTGGTCCTGATTCGTCGTCAGTTGCGGGCTACCCAGGCGAGTCAGCGGGCCTTGGCGGAGAGTGAGGAGAGTTACGCTGCCACCGTGTTGTCGATTGGTGATGGTGTGGTGGCGACGGACACCCAGGCACGCATCACCCGAATGAATCGCGTGGCAGAACAGCTCACCGGCTGGACCATCAAGGAAGCACGGGGCCGCCCCATCGAGGAGGTGTTTCACATCGTTCACGAGACCACCCGGGCGCCAGCCGTCATTCCGGTGAAAGAGGTTCTGGCCAGTGGTGAAATTCAGGAAATTGCGAATCACACGTTGCTTATTTCGCGCCAAGGCACTGCGTGCCCTATTGCCGACAGCGCTGCCCCGATCCGGGATGCCACCGACACCATTCGGGGCGTGGTGCTGGTGTTCAGAGATGTGACCCGAGAGCATCACGCCGAGCAGTTGATTCGCGAACAGAATGAGCTGCTGGAGCAGCATGTGCAGTCCAGAACCCAGCAGCTGCATGAGAGTGAAGCCCGCTACAAAACGGTGTTCCTGACCAGTCCTGAACCGATCATCCTGACCCGTTTACCCGAGGGCTTGTACCTGGATGTCAATGACGGTTTTGTTCACACATTTGGATGGATGCGGGAAGAGGTGGTGGGTAAAACCGCCACTGATATCGCGATCTGGAAAGATGCTGGAGGCAGAGCTGAATTTATCCGGCTTGTCACTGAGCAGGATGGGTGCGAAAACTTTGAAGCGGAGTTTGTCGCCAGGTCAGGGAAAGTTGTGACCAGCCTTGTTTCAGCCAAATGCATCACCATCCAAGGGCAGTCCTGTATGTTGTCTGTGGTGCGTGATATCACCGAGCGCAAACGCATGGACAACGCGCTGGTTGCAAGTGAGAAAGAGTTTCGCTTGCTGGCAGAGGCCATGCCACAAATTGTCTGGGTGTGTGATGCGCACGGCAACAGCATCTACGTCAACCAGCAATGGGCAGACTACACCGGTTTGAGTGCGGATGCGTACTTCGCGCAAGGATGGCGAACCACCATGCACCCCGATGACCTGCAGCGGGACAAGCAAGCCTGGGACCAAGCAGTCCGTGACCGGGGCGCCTATTCACAGGAATGCCGTCTGCGCCGTTTTGACGGCCAATACGGATGGTGGCTGGTCAGAGGCGCTCCCGTGAAGGACGCTCGGGGCGAGGTGATCAAATGGTTTGGCACCTGCACCCACATTGATGAAATCAAGCGCACGGAAGTGGCACTGCGACAGAGTGAAGATCGCCTCAACTTTGCCATGGAGAGAAGTCAGATGGCGACCTGGGACATCGATCTGGACAGTGGTGTTGTGCAGCGCTCAGACGGGCATGACCAGATTTTTGGGTACACCTCCAAGCTGTGGACTTGGTCGCATGCGGCTTTCCTGGACCATGTGCTGCCACAGGACCGTGCAATGGTGGCGGAGAAATTCCGGGTGGCTGTTGATACCCGGACTGACCTGAGTGTGGAGTGCCGCATCCAGGCGGTGGATGGGACGCTACGTTGGGTGTGGACCTGCGGTGGTTGCCGAACCGACGTCGATGGACGTGTGCACATGGCGGGCATTCTTCAGGACATCACCCAACGCAAACATGCCGAAGAAGAACTGTGGCGATACCGCGACCATCTGCAGGATCTGGTGGCCGCACGTACCCATGAATTGGACGAAGCCAGAAAAGTCGCAGAAATGGCCAGCCTAGCCAAGAGCCAATTCTTGGCCAACATGAGTCACGAGATACGAACCCCGCTGGGTGCGATATCCGGCATGTCGCGTCTGCTGCGCCGTGAGGCATTGAGTCCTGACCAGCTGGATCATCTGGACAAGTTGGAGACCGCCGCCGCACATCTGAACAGCACCATCAATGACATTCTGGATCTGTCCAAAATTGAAGCGGGCAAATTTGATCTGCTCAATGAGCCTTTGCAACTCGATCGGCTGATTGCGGAGGTGGTGGATATGTGCCATGAACATGCCAGGGCAAAGAAGCTCCAGATCAGCGGCTCATCGGGACCCTTGCCTGCGCATCTTTATGGCGACCCGACACGGTTGCGGCAGGCATTGCTGAACTACCTGGGCAATGCCGTCAAGTTCACCAATGCGGGCACCATCCGGTTGCATGCGCAAGCCATTGAGGAGACGGATGGAGATGTATTGATTCGCCTGGAGGTGCAAGACACCGGCATCGGCATCGATAAGGACAAGCTCGGCAAATTGTTCCAAGCGTTTGAGCAGGCTGACAGCAGCACCTCGCGTCGATATGGCGGAACCGGTTTGGGCTTGGTCATCACCAAAAAACTTGCCCTGGCGATGGGGGGTGACGCCGGCGTGACCAGCAGTCCGGGCGCGGGGAGCACCTTTTGGTTGACCGTCAGACTGCGCAAGGGATTGCCTGTTGATCGGCCAACCTCAGACCTGCCCATCCAGAACCCGGTGGATCGCCTGCGAACCGATTTCTTGGGAAAACGGGTGCTGGTGGCGGATGACGACGACTTCAACCGGGAGATTGGCAAGATCGTGTTGGAAGATGTTGGTTTGACCGTCGATTTGGCGGAAGACGGTCACCGTGCCGTGGAGATGGCTCGGCAGACACATTACGACCTCATTTTGATGGACATGCAAATGCCAACACTCGATGGCTTGGACGCCACTCGGGCCATTCGTCAGTTACCCGATGGTTTGTTGATTCCGATTGTGGCCATGACGGCCAATGCCTTTGCCGAAGACAAAGCCCACTGTCTGGCAGCCGGTATGAACGACTTCATCACCAAACCGTTTGACCCCCAAATTCTGTACAGCAAGGTACTGCACTGGCTGATGGTCGATCAAGCGGTGCCCGAAGCGCGGGCTTCGGATGAAGCCTCGTATGGGTGACAGGCTCTGCGCTCATTCCTGATGCGCATAGGGGTCCGCCGCGTCATCCGCTTGCCGCCATTTTTTTTGAATATCCAGAATCTGCGGTTGGATCAGGAAGAACAATTCGACCAATTCTGGATCAAAGTGCGAGTTGGCTCCGTCCTGAATCGTTTGCATCACCTTCTCATAGGGCCAAGCGTCTTTGTAGGGCCGCTCCATGGTCAGTGCGTCAAAAACGTCTGCGATGGCCACAATCCTCGCCGACAGAGGGATCTGGGTTTTTGACAAGCCTTTGGGGTAACCGCTGCCATCCCATTTTTCATGGTGGTGGAGGGCGATCTCAGCTGCCAGTTCAAATACGGGCGCGTGGCTCTTGGACAGGATGTCATGACCAATCTGTGAATGGGTTTTCATGACGGTCCATTCGTCTGGCGTCAGCTTGCCCGGTTTAGCGAGAATCTCCCGGGGAATGCCGATCTTGCCGGTGTCATGCATTGGGGCGGCCAATTCCATCATGCGGCAGTCATCTTGGCTCCAACCTTTGGCCCTGGCCAGCTTGGTGGCGAAGTCAGCCATGCGCCAGATATGCACACCGGTGTCGTTGTCGTTGTAATGCCCGGCATCTCCGAGCATGGAAATGGCGTCCCGGTAACTGTTCTCAAGTTGACTCAGGCGAACGAGTGAGAGGTGAGCCTTCACGCGTGCTTTGACAATGGCAGGCATCACGGGTTTGACAATGTAGTCCACCGCACCCACCTCAAAGCCATCGGCCTCATTGCCAACATCTGAGAGTGCTGTGATGAAAATGACCAGAATCGCTTCTGTGCGTACGTCCGCTTTGAGCGCGCGACAGACGGCATACCCGTCCATGCCCGGCATGGAAATATCCAACAAGATGAGTGACGGGTGATGCTTCAATGCTGCAGCGATGCCGCTGGGGCCATCTGTTGCAAAGACCAAGGGATAGTCTGGCGCCAGAATCTGACGCATCACGGCCAAATTTTGTGGCTCGTCATCAATGATCAATATCGGACCCATAGGCGTGCATCAATCCTCAAGTTTGACGTTGTACTTCCTGGCAAGGGCACGAATTGCCATCTTGCAGGCCCTGAAATCGAAGTTCTCTAGTGCCTCTTGCAGGGGCGCCAGATCTTGCGCTGAAACACTGGCGCGAATGTCTTTCAGCAAGGGTTCCACATTGGCTGGCGAGTCTTCGTCAAGGGCGATGAGCGCTTGTTGAAGTAGGGTGCGCAGCCCTGTCGATGAGACGCTGTGAATTTGTTCTGTTTGTACATCAGTCTCTTGACTGATGTAAAGCTTGATCTCAGCAAAAGTACTCAACATGGCCGTTTTTAACGCATCCAGGGGTTGAGATGTGGGCAAATCCGTCTTTAGCGCACTTTCAAGATCTGCCGCTGCGTTAGCGATACCGGGTAACACCAGGCTGCCTGCTGCACCGCGCAATTTGTGGACCTGTGCTTTGGCGGTTGAAGGTGCTGCGCCATTCAGACCGCTGACAAAGTTGGCATAGTCACTCATGAATTTACGCAGGAAAGACGCATAGACGGCAGCGTCTCTCCAGGTTTGCAAGGCCTGATCAATGTTCAGCCACGCTGGCTCAGCAGTGTTTACATCTGTCGTGGGCAAGGCTGTGGGGACGGTTGTTGCTGTGTTTGTCGGCGGTGTATGCCGGGTCAATTTCAGGATGAGATCAACCATGGTGTTGACGTCAAAGGGTTTGGTCATGTAGTCGGTCATGCCCGCCGCAAGGGCCTCTTCACGGCAGGACTCAGAAATCCCCGCTGACAACGCCACCACCGGGGCGCCAGCCAACGCAGGCAGTTCCCTGATTTTTCGGGTGGTCTGATAACCGTCCATCACAGGCATTTGCACATCCATCAGGATGATGTCGACCCCGGTGTTCTGGCGCAGCCATTCCAGCGCGTTGACGCCATCCGCAGCCGTGTCCACGGATGCCCCCTCGCCCTCCAGAATCAGTTTGGCTACATCCAAGTTGAGCTCACTGTCATCCACGACCAAGACGCGCAATCCTTGAAGTCTCATGAGTTTGAGGGCGGCCAGTTGCAGCGGCTCAGCACTGCTTTTTTGCAGCAGTGTCAGCACCTCGGTTCTCAGTCCCAATGCGCTCACCGGTTGCGCTAAGCGTATGTCCGCCGCCTCCTCTGCTGTGTTGTCCATGGGAACGCCTGTTGTGCTGGATGTGGCGTCCTCTGTCAGCAAAATCGTCACAGGCTGGATGCGGTCTGCGCTGTGGGCTTTTGCCTGGCGCATCACCTCCACCGCCAGCGCTTTATCCGGCCCCGCGTGTACCAAGAGCACGTTGACAGCGCTCTTTTGTGGGGTGTGCTCCGCCATGGCTTGGCCCACATCTGTGACACGTTCAATCGCCACAGCGCTCCAGTCGAGGCTCTGTACCGTTCGTGTCAACGCCGCTCTCGACAGAGGGCGCTCATCCACGATCAGCACATGAAAACAGGCCGAGCTTGCCGCATCTTTGGTCACAGAGGCATGTTTGGGGAACGTCAGCTCAAACCCGAAGGTGCTGCCGGTATCAACGACGCTGTGGAGGTGCAAGTCGCCCCCCATCAGCGCGACCAGCTTATGGCTGATGCTCAGCCCCAGTCCTGTGCCGCCATACTCACGCGTTGTTGAGCTGTCGGCCTGTTCAAAAGGGGCAAAGATGTGTGTTTGCATGGCCAAAGGCACACCAATCCCGGAGTCCTGGACCCGGAACTGCAAGGTGATGGACGCCTGATCCTCACCGATTGTGTCAATGAGCAGCGCCACATAGCCTGTTGGCGTGAACTTGATGGCGTTGCTGATCAGGTTCATCAGCACCTGCAATAGCCGCAACCGGTCTCCCACCAGTGTTGGAAGTGGTTGTGGCGGTGGCGAAATCGCCAACTCCAGGTGTTTGCTGCTGGCATAAGCGTTCATGAGCGCGGCCAAGTGGTCCAACATATCCAGAAAATCAAACTCGGCGGCGTGGATGTTCAAATGCCCCGCCTCGATCTTGGAGAAGTCCAGAATGTCGTTGATGACCGCCAAAAGGGTGCCGCCAGTGGTCCTGATTTTTTGGACCAACAAGCCAGCATCTGGGGGCAGTTGTTTTTGCTCCAGCAAATAAGCCAGACCCAGGATGCCATTCATCGGGGTACGGATTTCGTGGCTCATGTTGGCCAGAAAAATGCTCTTGGCCACGGTGGCGTCTTCCGCTCGGCGCTTGGCGGTCATCAATTCGGTCATCTCCGCCAGTGCCACTTCAAGCCGATCTTTCGCAGCACGCACTTCCCGTTCAGAGTTGATCCGCTGGGTGACATCCCGGGCGGTCACCACCGCCCCCAGAATAGCCCCCTGTGGATCGCAAATGGGCCCAAAGGTGTAACTGCCAAACCACGATTCACCGGTGTCTTTTCTGCGGACCATGAACTCCACACTGCTGGAGCTTTCGCCACCCAGCGCTCGCATCACCGGCCACTGCTGCACCGAGACCCCCGCCCCGTCGAGGCTGAACAGTTCAAGCAGGTCGGGGTACGCGGCCAGTGTGTTGGCGCAATGCGCTTTGCTCTCGAAGCGGTGGAAGGTGGCAAAGGCTTCGTTGAAATGGGTGAAGTTGCGCTCACCATCCACCATGAAAATGGCATCCGTCATGGCCTCCATGGCCGCTTCGAGCTTGGCTTTGCCGGCGATAGCCGCCTCTTCGGCCTGTTTGCGCTCCGAGATGTCGGTGATCGTCCCCACCCATTCGTCCACCACCCCGCCTGCGCCTTGCAGAGGAACGCCTCGAACAAGAAGCCAGCGCCACACACCGTCAGATCGGCGCACCCGATACAGGCTCGAGTGTTCAATGGCCGGGTCCTGCAACCCATACCAATAGCTGCGGGCGGTATCGCGATCTTCGTCATGCACCGCGGCCAGCCAGCCGTCACCGTTGTCGGCAGCCATTTGCGCCTCACTTTGACCGGTGAACTCGTGCCACCACCGGGTGTCGTCGGGCGTCATCCCATCCGTACCATGTTTTCTGCGCCAAACAGATTGGGTGGTGGCAAACACCAAAGAGCGAAAGCGGTTCTCACTTTGTTTGAGCTCCGCATCCAATTGCTCACGCTGCTGTACCAGCGCCCGGAGTTGGTCACGCTCAGATCGGACCAACTCAT
>Ga0302321_100000531_pt1 | contig 33235 bp, 19 predicted proteins | sample Fen_T0_1_FD_202505 | JGI IMG/M metagenome (GOLD analysis project Ga0302321, IMG submission 202505) | Peat permafrost microbial communities from Stordalen Mire near Abisko, Sweden - Fen_T0_1 | ecosystem: Environmental > Terrestrial > Soil > Wetlands > Permafrost | place: Sweden: Abisko... | reverse complement strand
CGGCGCTGGTCGCGGCCTGCGCCGGCCCGCCGAACACGCGCGCGAGCTTGACCTTGAGCTCGCCCCACGCCTGCGCGATCGACCGCACCAGCTTCTCGTCCACCACCGCGGCGGCGGCGAGGCGATCCTCGAGCTCGTGGCACCAGCCGGAGATCTGGGTCAGCCCGACCATCGCGCAGTTGCCCTTGAGCGTGTGCAGATCGCGCTTGAGCACGTCCGACCCTGGCGTTCCCGCCTCGGCTTCGATCTGCTGGATCAGCCGATCGACCTCGTCGGCGAGCTCGGCCGCGCCGGCGCGGTCGCGCGTGGTGCGCTCGATCATCCGCAGCAGATCGCGCTCGGCGGCCTCGGCGCGCTCGCGCGCGAGCTCGGCGGTCTTGTCGGTGATCACCACGAGGGTGTCGGCGACGCGCCCGTCGCGGATCGACGCCTTGTATTCGATCCGGTAGTTGCGGTCGGCGATCACGAGCTTGGTCGGGAGCTGATCGAGCGTGAGCTCGATCGGCAGCTCGTTCTCGATCACGCTGGCCCAGCACAGGTCGAGCCACGCCGCGGTGGTGGGATCGTGCGGCGCGATCGCCTCCCACAGCCGCTGTCCGGGCTGGTACGCGCCGAGCAGCCGCGTCGCCATCGCCGAGCGCTCGGCGGTGAGCGTGCCGTCGGCGTGCATGCTGAGAAACCCCTGATCCATGCTGTCGAGCAGCGTGGACATCTCGCGGTTGCGCCGCCCGATCCGGCCGGCCAGCGCGAGCACCACCATCACGGCGGCGGCGATGCCCGCGAGCGAGATCAGCCCGGCCCAGGCCGTGAGCGTGGCGGCCTGGGCGGACGCATGGGCGGTCCGCAGGCCGACGGAGAGCTGGGCGAGCGGCTTGCCCTTCGAGACGATCGGGTAGCTCGCGATCAGCGTGTCGTCGCTGCGCCACAGCCGGGGCGCCTGCGTGATCGCGCTCGCGGCGATCCGCGCCGCGCGCTCCGCGCTCGGACCGCGGTACGCGATCGGCTTGCCGTCCGGCGTCACGGCCAGCGCGAACGCGAAGTCGGGGTCGTGCTCGACGAAGCCGAGCCCGTCGTCGACGCCCGCTGGATCGTCGACCGCGATGCTGGGCCCCGCCACGTTGACGAGCAGGCTGGTCAGGGCCTGGGCCTTCGCCTCCAGCCCCGCGACCGCGGCCCGGCGCTGGCTGACGACCGAGTACAGCGCCTGCAGCGCACCGGCCACGACGAGGGGTGCGAGCGCGCCGGCGATGAGCTTGCTCCGGAAGTAGCTGGGCCCTGGCGCCATCTCAGCCTCCGATCTTGATCGCGACCACGGTGCTCGGCAGGTGGCTCGCGCCCTGCGGGCTGACGATCCCGATCATCCCCGGCGACGCGCCGACGCTCTGGATCACCTCGTCGTCGGACGCCGCGCGGCTCGGCTTGGTCATCTCACCCTTGAACACCTCCTGGTGGATCTTGGCGAGCAAGGTCTTGGTGGCGATCCCGAAGATCTGATCGACGAACTGCGTGAACGGAGCGTCATCCTCCGGCCGCACCACGACGACCACGGCGGCGCCGCCGAGCGTCTTGGACTTGCCCGTGTACAGCGCCTTGAGCTCCGCGCGCGACAGCGCCGAGGTCGACGCCTTTGCGTTGCAGATCACCACGAAGCCGTCGGCGATGGCGAGCGAGCTCGGCGAGCGAGCGAGCCCGAGCGCAGCCATGACCGCGAGCACCAGCACGAACGAAGCACGTTTGGACATGACGACCTCAGAAGGCGAACGCGACCTGCGCGGTGAGGGTGAACAGGGGATCGGCCCCCGGGGTCTGCGAGAACGTCACGGCGGCCTGGCCCTTGAGCGCGATGTTGTCCGACGTCGCGTGCTTCACGCCGAGCGACGCGATCTGGTAGCTGTCATCGGCGGTCTTGGCGTAGTAGGCGTCGCCCTCGCGCGGGAACCGGGTCCACTCGTAGCGCGCATACGGCGTGAGCTTGTCGAACGCTCGCCCGGCCTCGCCGAACGCCGCGTACGTGCGCGGCCGCGCGCCGGTGCCGAGCTCGGTGTTCTGCACCATCACGGCTTCGGTCACGAAGTGGAGATCGTGCTCGAAGTACGCGGCGTGAACGCCCACGATCCACTCGTGGATCCGGCCGTGCGCTCCCTGGGGACGATCGGCCAGCCCGCTGGCCACCGGGCTCGCGGGAACGCTATCGAAGTAGAGGTTGCCGCCGACCACGAGCCCGTCGAGCAGTCCGGCCGGCTCGTAGCGCAGCCGCAGGTTCAAAGACTTGGGGCGATTGGCGTCGTGGTTATTCTGGATCTCGAACGGATCCGCGGCGCGGCCATTGGCGAGCTCGACGTCGTAGTGCACGTGGTCGTCGCCGATCGCGAGCCTGCCGTCGGCGTGGATCCCCACGTTGTGCGCGGGGATCAGGCCACCCGCATCTTCGAACTCGACCATCGTGGGTCGCTGGACCGGCACCATGAAGTAGGTCCCATGGTGAAACGCGTCGTTGTAGTAGCCGATCGCGCTGTGGAACCTTCCGACCAGGACGCGCAGCCAGTTGCGGTAGAGATAGCCGATCTCCACCCGCTCGACATCGATCGCGAACGAGTTCTCGTCGCCCGCCTCGAACATCGCCTCCGCGAGGAACAACCAGCGATCGACCGTCGTGGTCGTGAACAGATCGAGCTTGGCGGCGCTGAACCCATCCGAGGTCTCCGCGCGGGTCCCGGTCGTCTTGAGCACGCCATCGATATCGCCGTAGATGCTGATCGCGCTGTCGCCGCGCGCGGGCGACAGCGCGCCCAGCGCCAGGCTGACCGCGATCGCGCTCCCGTACTGACACCGCCTCGCGGCCCTCGTCATATCTCCTGGGTCGGCCGGCGGACGGGTAACGTGAGGCCGGTCGCCGTGAATTGCGGCTCAAAGAATCGCGCAGGGTGGGCGGCTCATCGGGTGCTCATCTGGGCGCTCATCTGGGCGCGGTCGCCGAGGCCGCGCGCCGGCGGCGGGGCTCGACGCTCCGGTGGGGATCGCCCGCGGGCCCCCTGGTGGGGTGGCGGGCCGTGCGCTTGCCGTGGGCGAGCGTCGCATGGGCAGCGGCGAGACGCGCGACCGGGACGCGGAACGGCGAGCAGCTGATGTAGTCGAGGCCCAGCCGGTGGCACAGGTCGATGCTGCGCGGGTCGCCGCCGTGCTCGCCGCAGATCCCGACGTCGAGCTCCGGGCGCGTGGTGCGGCCGAGGTCGACCGCGATCCGCATGAGGTGGCCGACGCCGCGCTCGTCGAGCGTGGCGAACGGGTTCTCGGGCAGGATGCCGCGTTGCAGGTACTCGGTGAGGAACCCGGTCTCGGCGTCGTCGCGCGAGATCCCGAACGTGGTCTGGGTGAGGTCGTTGGTGCCGAACGAGAAGAACTCGGCGTTCTCGGCGATCTGGTCGGCGGTCAGCGCGGCGCGCGGGATCTCGATCATGGTGCCGAACGCGTAGTCGAGCCGCTGGCCGGCACAGGTCAGCACCTCGCGGGCGACCTCGTCGAGCATGGTCTGCTCGAGCCGCAGCTCGTTGCTGTGGGCGATCAGCGGGATCATGATCTTGGGGTGCACGCGGATGCCGTCGCGCTGGCACGCGCACGCGGCCTCGAAGATCGCGCGCACCTGCATCTTGACCAGCTCGGGCATGTGGATGCCGAGGCGGACGCCGCGCAGCCCGAGCATCGGATTGTCCTCGCGCAGCGCCGCGACCGCGCCCAGCAGCGCGCGCTTGGTCGCGAGCTCGCGCTCGAGCGGGACCGGGTCGCCATCGTGCAGCTTCACCCGGGTCTCGAGCACGGCGACGTCGCGGGTGATCTCGTCGTAGCGCGGCAGGAACTCGTGGAGCGGCGGATCGATCAGGCGGATCGTGACGGGCAGGCCGTCCATCGCGCGAAACAAGCCGTCGAAGTCGGCGCGCTGCATCGGCAACAGCTGCGCCAGCATGTCGTCGCGCTCGGCGTCCGTGGTCGCGAGGATCAGCCGCTGGACCAGCGGCAGCCGCGAGGTCTCGAAGAACATGTGCTCGGTGCGGCACAGCCCGACGCCCTCGGCGCCGAGCTCGCGCGCGCGCACGGCGTCGCGCGGGTAGTCCGCGTTGGCCCACACGCCGAGCTCGCGGACGTCATCGGCCCACGCCAGGAGCTCGCGCAGGTACGGATCGTCGAGGCTGGGATGGATCGTCGCCACCTTGCCCAGGAACACCTCACCGGTGGTGCCGTCGATCGAGATCCAGTCGCCCTCGCGCAGCGTGGTGGTGGCGGCGCCGCGCTTGACCTGCACGGTACGCGCGTCGGCGTCGACCTCCATCGCCAGGATGCCGACCACCGCCGGCTTGCCGAACTGGCGCGCGACCAGCGCCGCGTGGCTGGTGCGCCCGCCGCGGCTGGTGATCACGCCGCGCGCCGCGAGCATGCCGTGGACGTCGTCGGGCTTGGTCTCGGCGCGGATCATCACGACGTCGCGCTTGGCCTTGGCCCACTGCTCGGCGCGGTCGGCGTCGAACGCGAGCTCGCCGACGGCGGCGCCCGGCGACACGTTGAGGCCGGTCGCGAGCAGCCGGCCCTCCGCCCGCGCGGCCTTGACCGCCGCGGGATCGAGCTGCGGGTGGAGGAAGAAGTCGACATGCTCGGGCGTGACCCGGATCAGCGCGTCGCGGCGGCTGATCCGGCGCTCGTGGACGAGCTCGACCGCGATCCGCACCGCGGCCCGCGCGGTCCGCTTGGCGTCGCGGGTCTGCAGCATCCACAGCTTGTCGCGCTCGATCGTGAACTCGATGTCCTGGACGTCGCGGTGATGGCGCTCGAGCAGCTGCGCGATCCGGACCAGCTCGGCGTAGGCCGCGGGCATGTCGCGCGCCAGCTCGCCGATCGGCTTGACCGCGCGGGTTCCGGACACCACGTCCTCGCCCTGCGCGTTCATCAGGTAGTCGCCCTCGAGCTGGGGCTCGCCGGTGGAGACGTTGCGGGTGGTGGCCACGCCGGTCGCCGAGCCGGCGCCGAGGTTCCCGAACACCATCGCGACGATGTTCACCGCCGTGCCGAGGTCATCGGGGATGCCGGCGGCGCGCCGGTAGTCCTGCGCGCGCTTGCCGCGCCAGGATCGAAACACCGCCTCGCTGGCCTCGCGGAGCTGGACGTGGGGATCGAGCGGAAACTCGCGGCCGGTCTGGCGGCGGATGATCGCGCGGAACTGCTGGGTGATCTCGCGCAGCTCGGCGGCCGGCAGATCGGCGTCGTTGGTCACGCCGCGGCGCTGGCGGGCGTCGCGCAGCACCGCCTCGAACGGCTCGTCGGCGACGCCCATCACGACCCGGCCAAACATCTGGACCAGCCGGCGGTACGCGTCCCACGCGAACCTGTCGTCGCCGGTGAGCCGCGCGAGCGCCGCCGCGGTGTCGTCGTTGAGCCCGATGTTCAGCACCGTGTCCATCATCCCGGGCATCGAGAACTTCGCGCCCGATCGGCAGGACACCAGGAGCGGATTGGCGGACCCGCCGAACTGCTTGCCGGTCGCCTGCTCGAGCTGGGCGAGCGCCTCGAGCGCCTGGTCCCACACGTCACCGGGCAGCTCGCCGGCCGCGAGGTAGGCCCGGCACGCCGCCGAGGTCACCACGAAGCCGGGCGGCACCGGGAGGCCGAGCCGGGTCATGTCGGCGAGGTTGGCACCCTTGCCGCCGAGCAAGCCCTTCACGTCGTCCCAGCCATCGCATCGCTGCTCCACGCTCGCGAGTTGATCGAATCGATAGATCCATCGCTGTTTGGTCGGCACGTCCGGGGGTATTGCAAGAAGCATTGTCAGCTCCCGGCGACGGGTTCGCGCCGATCTCCGCGCCGGGTTCGCGCAGATCTCGCGCGCGCGGGCCCGCCCTGCGCAAGAAACTCGCCGAGTCGGCGTGCGGCCCGCGATCTGGCGGGCACCTCGCTTGCACAAACCGCGGCCGATGCTCGAGATCAGGATCCATGGACGCGGCGGGCAAGGCGTGGTGACCGCCGCCGAGCTGCTCTCACTCGCGGCGTTTCGCGAAGGCCAGTACGCGCAGGCGTTCCCGAGCTTCGGCTCGGAGCGCATGGGCGCACCGGTGACGTCGTTCTGCCGGCTCGACGCCGAGCCGATCCGCTTGCGCGAGCCGATCGATCGCCCCGACGTCATCGTGATTCAGGACCCCACGCTCCTGGCATCGCACGACGTGCTCGCCGGCCTGTCGACCGACGGCTGGCTGCTCGTCAACTCGAGCCGCGGCTTCGCCGAGCTCGGGCTCGCCGACTGGGTCGCGCAGTTCCGGCCCGGCCGCGCGCGCTGCGTGCCGGCCAGCGAGCTGGCGCGCCAGCACCTGGGCCGCCCGCTGCCCAACGCGGCCCTGCTCGGCGGCCTGGCCGGGCTGACCGGCGCCGTCGGCATCGACTCGATCACCAGCGCGATCCGCGAGCGGTTCGCCGGCGCGGTGGGCGAGCGCAACTCCGCCGCCGCCACCGCCGCCTTCACCCTGTCCCGCACGGAGCCCGTCCCATGCTGAAGCAGCTCGAATGTTCGCGCGCGATCGCCGAGACGATCGCGCGCTGCCGGCCCCAGGTCGTGTGCGCGTATCCGATCACGCCGCAGACCCACATCGTCGAGGCGCTCTCGGAGCTGGTCCGCGACGGCTCGCTCTCGCCGTGCGAGTACATCAACGTGGAGAGCGAGACCTCGGCGCTGTCGGTCGCGCTCGGCGCGTCGGCGACCGGGGCGCGCGCGTACACCGCGACCGCCAGCCAGGGCGCGCTGCACATGGCCGAGGTGATCTACAACGTCGCCGGGCTCGGCCTGCCGGTGGTGATGACGCTCGGCAACCGCGCGGTCGGCGCCCCGATCAACATCTGGAACGATCACTCCGACGCGATGGCGCTCAAGGACGCCGGCTGGATTCAGCTGTTCGCCCGCGATGCCCAGGAGTCGCTCGACCTCCACGTGCTCGCGTTCCGGCTCGCCGAGGAGCTGTCGGTCCCGGTCATGGTGTGCGTCGACGGCTTCGTGCTGACCCACTCGGTCGAGCCGCTCGACGTGCCGTCTCAGGAAGCGGTCGATCGCTTCCTGCCGCCGTATCAGCCGGTGCAGGTGCTCGATCCGGCGGATCCGGTGTCGATCGGCGCGATGGTCGGCCCCGAGGCGTTCACCGAGGTGCGCTACCTCGCGCACCACAAGCAGCTCCAGGTGCTCACGCGCCTCCCCGAGCTCGCCGCCGAGCTGGCCCAGCTGATCGGCCGGCCGTCGGGCGCGCTGTTGCACCCGTACCGGCTCGACGGCGCCGAGACGATCGTCGTCGCGATGGGCTCGGTCACCGGCACGATCGAGGTCGCGATCGACGAGCTGCGCGCGGCCGGGCTCGCGATCGGCGCGGTCGCGCTGTGCGCGTTCCGGCCGTTCCCGCTCGCCGCGCTGGCCGAGGCCCTGGCGGACGCGCGCCGCGTGGTGGTGATCGAGCGCAACCTCGCGCCGGGGCTCGGCGGCGCGCTGGCGTCCAACGTGCGCATGGCGCTGCGCGGCCGCGCGATCCCGGTCCACACGGTGATCGCCGGGCTCGGCGGCCGTCCGGTCACCCGCGCCGCGCTGCGCCCGGTGTTCGAGTCCGCGGCGCGCGACGCGCTCGACGATCTCGTGTTCCTCGATCTCGACAACGCCGCGATCGATCGCGAGCTCGCGCGGAGCGGCGAGCGCCGGCGCTCGGGACCTGCGGCCGAAAACCTGCTGCGCGACGCCCGGAGGCCGCGATGAGCCAGACCGTACGATTCTACCAGACCGCGACGTTCACCGTCGGCAACCGCCTGCTCGATCCGGCGCGGCGCACCGTGCAGGCCTCGGCCGAGCGGGCCAACGCCATCACCTCCGGGCACCGCGCGTGCCAGGGATGCGGCGAGGCGCTCGGCGCCCGCTACGTGCTCGACGCCGCGATGCGCGCGACCGGCGGCGACCTGGTCGCGGTCAACGCGACCGGCTGCCTCGAGGTGTTCACCACCCCGTCGCCGCAGACCGCGTGGCAGCTGCCGTGGCTGCACTCGCTGTTCGGCAACGCCGCGGCGGTGGCCACCGGGGTCGCCGCCGCGCTCCGGGTCCAGGGCAAGCGCACCCGGGTCATCGCGCAGGGCGGCGATGGCGGCACGACCGACATCGGGTTCGGCTGCCTGTCGGGCATGTTCGAGCGCAACGACGACGTGCTCTACGTCTGCTACGACAACGAGGGCTACATGAACACCGGCGTGCAGCGCTCGAGCGCGACGCCGCCGGCCGCGCGCACCGCGACGACGCCGGTGATCGGCCCCGAGGGCGGCAACGTGTTCGGCACCGGCAAGAGCCTGCCGCTCATCGCGATGGCGCACCGGCTGCCGTACGTGGCCACCGCGACGGTCGCCGACCTGCACGATCTCGAGGCCAAGGTGACGCGCGCGATGACCGTGCACGGCGCGCGCTACCTCCACGTGCTGGTGCCGTGCCCGCTCGGCTGGGGCCACCCCACCGACGAGACGATCCAGATGTCGCGGCTCGCCATCGAGTGCGGCGTGTTCCCGGTGTTCGAGGCGGTGAACGGCGAGGTCGAGCGCGCCACCCCGATCCGGCGCCGGCAGCCGATCGAGGCCTACCTGCGGCCGCAGAAGCGGTTCGCGCATCTCTTCGCCGGCGACGCGGTCGACCCGCGAGTCGCGCGCCTGCAGGCGCTCGCCGACGACAACATCCGGCGCTTTGGCATCGGAGGCCCCCCATGAACAAGCCGTTCGCGATCACGCTCGACCGAGGATCGAGCCGTCTCAACCACACCGGCAGCTGGCGCACGCTGCGGCCGGTCTACGTCGACCACTTGCCGCCGTGCAACGCGACCTGCCCCGCGGGCGAGAACATCCAGCGCTGGCTGTTCCACGCCGAGACCGGCGACTACCGCGCCGCGTGGGAGGCGATCCTGGCCGACAACCCGCTGCCGGCGACCATGGGCCGCGCCTGCTACCACACCTGCGAGACCGCGTGTAACCGCGCGCGGATCGACGAGGCGGTCGGCATCCACGCGGTCGAGCGCTTCCTGGGCGATCTGGCGATCCGCGAGCGCTGGCCGGCGCCGCCCCCGGCGCCCGCGACCGGCAAGCGCGTGCTGGTGGTCGGCGCCGGGCCGAGCGGCCTGTCGGCGGCTTACCACCTGGCGAGGCTGGGCCACGCGGTCACGCTGCGCGACGCGATGCCGCAGGCCGGCGGCATGATGCGCTACGGGATCCCGCGCTACCGCCTGCCGCGCGAGATCGTCGACGCCGAGATCCAGCGGATCGCCGACCTCGGCGTGACCTTCGAGCTCGGCGCGCGCGTCGACGACATCGCCGAGGCCATGCGCGGGTTCGACGCGTGCTTCGCCGCGGTCGGCGCGCACCTCGCCAAGCGGATCGACATCCCGGCGCCCGACGCCAGCCGGATCCTCGACGCGATCGGCGTGCTGCGCAAGCTCGAGCAGGGCGGCGACGCGCCGCTCGTCGGCCGCCGCGTGGTGGTCTACGGCGGCGGCAACACCGCGCTCGACCTCGCGCGCACCGCGCGCCGCATGGGCGCGGCCGACGCCGTGATCGTGTACCGCCGCACCCAGGCGCAGATGCCCGCCCACGACGACGAGCTGCGCGAGGCGCTCGAGGAGGGCGTGACGATGCGCTGGCTGTCGACCGTCAAGCAGCTCGGCGAGGGCGAGATCACGATCGAGAAGATGCGGCTGGGCGACGACGGCAAGCCGGTCCCGACCGGCGAGTTCGAGACGATCGCCGGTGACACGCTGGTGCTCGCGCTCGGCCAGTCCGTGGACCTCGACGCGCTGCGCGCGGTGCCGGACGTGCGGCTCACCGCCGACGGCTCGGTCGAGGTCGGACCCGATCTGATGACCGGCCACCCGGGGCTGTTCTGCGGCGGCGACATGGTCCCCGCCGAGCGCACCATCACCGTCGCGGTCGGCCACGGCAAGAAGGCCGCGCGCCACATCGACGCGTGGCTCCGCGATCGCCGCGTCGAGCCGGCCGCCAAGCACGCGCCCGCGACCTTCGAGCGGCTCAACCCCTGGTACTACAGCGAGGCCGAGCGCGTGCACCAGCCGCAGCTCGCGCTCGCGCGCCGCCAGGGCACCTTCGAGGAGGTCCACGGCGGGCTGGACGAGCAGACCGCGCTGTTCGAGGCCCGGCGCTGCCTGTCGTGCGGCAACTGCTTCGAGTGCGACAACTGCTTCGGCGTGTGCCCCGACAACGCGGTCGTCAAGCTCGGCCCCGACCAGGGGTTTCGCATCGACCTCGACTTCTGCAAGGGCTGCGGGCTGTGCGCCAAGGAGTGCCCGTGCGGGGCGATCGAGATGACCCCCGAGCAGGTGTGAGCGCCGAGGCGCAACGCGAGACCTCGCGGTCAATCCAGGCGGAACTGCTGGGCGGCCGATCCGTTGCAATCCCAGATCTGCAGTAGATCGCCCGGCTGCTGCTGGTTGCTGGGATCGTCGAGGCAGCGGCCCGATCGCGCGTTGCGAAGCACCCCGGGCGAGACCACGGACCAGCGCTGGGCGTCGGAGCCGTTGCAGTCCCACAGCTGCACGCGCGTGCCGTTCGTGGTGCCGCCGTTGACCACGTCGAGGCACTTGCCGAACACGCGGATCGTCGCGTCGCCCGGGGCCGACCAGCGCTGGGCGTCGCTCTGGTTGCAACCGAACAGCTGGACCGCGGTGCCGGACGCCGGATCGGCGTTCGCCACGTCGACGCACAGGCTGCCAGGGCCCACGACGGGGCCGGGCGGCAGCTGCCAGGTCTGGGCTGCGCTGCCGTTGCAGTCCCAGATCTGGAGCTGCGCGGCGCCGGGCACGGTGTTGCCCCCCGGCACATCGAGGCAGCGCCCCGAGGCCGGGTTCACCAGCGCGCCGCCGGCCTGCCGGGTCCAGACCTGCCCGGTCGACCGATCACACGTCGCGAGCACGACCGCGGCGCCATTGCCGGTGGTGTTGCCCGCGACCTGCAGGCACTTGCCGAGCACGTGGACCGAGAGATCGGGTGCGTAGCTCGCCAGCTGCGCTGCCGTGTGGTTGCACGTCATGACCTGCAGCGCGGTGCCATCGGCGGTGCCGCCGCCGCGCACGTCGAGGCACAGCCCGCCGACGCCGAGCACTTCGCCCGCCGCAGGATTGGCGGCGGCGCTGCCGGTCAGCGAGATCGTGTGCGGCGCGGTCACCGGCAACGCGGCGGTCGTCACGGTCACGGTCCGCCGGTTGGCGTTGTACGCCCAGGCGGTCTCCGCGACCTGGACGCCATCGACGGTCACCGCGGTCGGCGCGACCGTGTTCGACAGCCGCAGGGTGTAGGCGCGCGCGGCCGGCGCGCCCGGAAACGTCCCCGCCGTGGCCGCGATCGCCAGGGTCCGCGTCGCGTCGGTGAAGCGCAGCGACGTGGTCGCCGACGCGGTCACCGGACCCTCGCCGGCATCCTCGTACAGCGAGAACTGACCGTCGGCGCCGGCGGCCACCGCGAGCGTCAGCTGGGTCAGCGGGCGCTGCGCCGCGTGATCGACATAGTCGGTGCGGGTCGGCAGGATGCCGCCGGCCTTGAGCAGGACCGGCATCCGGGCGAGGCTCGCGCTGATCGAGACCGTCGTCGGCCCCGTGTACGTCGTGCCGGTGAAGTAGTCGGTCCAGCTGCCGGTGGGCACCCAGACGGTCGCCGCGGCGTTGCCGTTGGCGTCGCTGGGCGACGTGATCGGCGCGACCAGGACGGTGTCGCCGTAGAGGTACTCGTTGGTGGCGGCGTACGCGGCCTCGGTCGTCGGGTAGTTCAGGTACATCGGGCGCACGATCGGGATGCCGGTCGCGTGGGCCTCGTGCGCGAGCGTGTACGTGTAGGGCAGCAACGCCTCGCGCAGGCGCAGGAACGTCGTCGCGCTCGCCGCCGCCGCCGCGCCGTAGTTCCAGGGCAAGCGATCGCCGTGGTCGGAGTGCAGGCGATCGATCGGCTGGAACGTGCCCAGCTGGACCCAGCGCGCGTACATGTCGTCGGCAAGGTGGCCGCCGTGAAAGCTGCCGATGTCGTGGCTGATGTTCGACAGCCCGGCCGCGGCCTCGTTCGCGGTGAACCGGACCTCGGCCGCCAGCATGTCCCACGTGGCCGGCGTGTCGCCGGTGAACTGCAGCGTGTTGCGCCGCTCGGACCACGGCCCGATCGCGTAGTTGCCATCGTCGGACGCCTGCTCGGACCCGCCGAGCCGCGCGAACGAGAACCCGCGCAGCCCGCGGGCCGTGCCGCGGTCGGCGTACGCTTGATTGATCACGTTATCCGGCGCGACCTGGAGATCGGACGCGGTCGACGCGCCGCAGCTCGTACAGTAGTCCAGCCACCACGCCCGCACGCCCTGCTGCTCGAACGGCTGGTGCAGCCCGAAGTAGGCGGCGAGCTGGGCCGGCTGCGACCAGTCGAAGCGATACGTCGGGTCCGACGATCCCAGATCCTGCGTCAGCCCGCCGGCCAGGCGATTGGCGGCCGCGAATTGCGGATCGTTGCCGGCGATCGTCGGGTGAATATTCAGCGTCACCGACAGCCCCTGCTGCGCCGTCCACGCCATGAATCCAGCCGGATCGGGGAACAGCGCCGGATTCCAGTTCCAGCCGTTCCACTGGCTGGGAGCCTTCCAGTCGGTGTCGACGACCAGCCAGTCGATCGGCACGAAGCTATTGCGAAACTGTGGCAACAGCGTGTTCTGATAATCCGCTGCGGTGTACGCGAAATATCGCGAATACCAGACGCCGTAGGTCGATTGCGGCAGAAACGCGATCCCGCCGGTCAACGCGTTCAGGTCGGAGAGCCCCTGGCGATAATCCTGACCATACCCGAAGAAATAGCCATCCTGGTACACGTGGTTGCCGTGCGACGGGCGATCGCTGACCCCGTGGCCTGCGTCGAGCAGCGCGGTGCGCGAGTCATCCAGCAGGTACCAGCCCTGGCGATCGAGGATGCCGGGGTGCGTGGGCACGGGCAAGGTCGCCGGATTGTCGAGCGATCGCGACCAGCCGCCGAGCGTGTCGGACGGCCCGGCGCCATACCCGGTGCTGGTCAACGCGACGGAGGCGACCGGGAAGCTGGTCGACGACGCCGGGATCACCGCCAGGCTGTCGACGTTGATCCGGCCCGAATCGCTCGCGCCCTGCACGACGCTGATCGCGTTGGTCCCCGCGGCCAGCGTCACCGTCGCCGTGGCCACCGCCCAGTCGTTCCACGACGCCGTGGGCGCGAACGTCAGCACGGGGCCCGCGGCGCCGTTGATCCGGGTCGACAGCGTGCGCTGGGTGCTCTGGCCATCGCTACCGACCGCGTTGGCGTAGCGCACGGCGAGCTGGTAGCTGCCGGCCGCCGGGACCGCCGACACGTCCTGCGCCACCAGGCTGCCCGGGGACTCGAAGCCGGCGACGAAGCCCGACCCGCCGTGCCCGGTATGATCGTAGGCGGTCGCGGCGCGCCCGCCGAGCAGCGCGTTCTCGGCTTCACACGGCGTGGCGATCGCGCAGTACGATGGAAATGCGGGCGCGGCGATCACGCTGGTGGCGGCCAGCACCACCGCGACGTTATCGGGCGTGAACGGACCGCTCGCGACCCGGTACCGCAGCGTCAGCGCCGCGGTCCGGATCTCGCGGAACCCATCCGCGGTCACCGCCGTGGTGAACGGCGGCGGCGGCAGATCGCGATGGACCGCGGTGAACGTCGTGGCGTCCTCGAACCCGAGATCCTCGGCATATTCCATGCGGATCAACGTGGGGGTCAACACGGTGAACCGGGCGCTGCCGTCGACCACCACCGCGGACGCCGCCGCGAGCTGCGCCGCGGACTGCGGCGTCGTCGACTCGGTGGTCGTCGCACAGCCGATCAGGGCAGCGCACCATAGCGATCGTCGTGATATCGACCTGATTGTCACTGCGTCATCCTCCTGGAGGTTGGAAACAAGGTTGGCAAGCCCTGGCATCCTAGGCGATGACGCGCGCTCGGCGAACCCGTCCGCGGCCCTACAACCTGGGTGATGAGCGTGTCAGCTCAAAACTAGGTCTGGTGCACTACACAATCTCTCTTCAGACTCTCTTCAGACCACGATGACGCGACGAGTTACCGAGGCGCTGCCGTGTCGCTCGTGACAAACCGGCCAGTCCCTGACAGTCACGTTTCCAGCTGGGTCGCAGCACTCGATCACCGGCTCCACGAGTGAATCTCTCGCGTCCGAGGTGCGGAAGCCCGACCCTGTGGCGTGGGCGCAGCGCGGGACGCACACCGCCACACGCGCGCGCCGTGCGAAGGACGCTTGTACGAGTCTTCCCCGGTGGTTCCCGACCGAGCGCGAGCGAACCTCTCCCTGCGATCTCGAACGAACCTCGTACGAGCGGCCCCCGCCGGGGCAGACAGCGCGTATTTTAGCGGTCGAGTTCGATCTCGCGCAGTTTGTCGTCGTTCGGGCTTTCCCCCTCTTCATCACGGAACCTGCACGGAGTCATGGATGCCAGCGCGCTGGGTGATCGTGGCGTTTTGCGTCGAGCTCGTGGCGAGCGCGCAGGCGCTCGCGCTGGATCGCCGCCGCGCCGTCACGCAGTACGCGCACGCCCACTACGAGGCCAAAGACGGGATGCCCCACGGTCTGGCCAACTCGATCGCGCAGACGGCGGACGGCTACTTGTGGACCGGCAGCGAGGAGGGCCTCGCGCGGTTCGATGGCGCGGCGTTCACCACCTTCGACCATCGCAAGACCGATGGCATCCCGGCCAACGCGTTCGCGGCGCTCGCGGTCGACGCCGCCGGCACGCTGTGGGCAGGCACCCGCGACCACGGCGTCCTGCATCTCCAGGACGGCGAGTTCCACGCGGTCGTGTGGGAACCCGGCGCCGACGCCCTGCAGATCCGCACGCTCGCGTTCGATCGCAGCGGCGATCTCTGGGTCGGCACGCGCGAGCGCGGCCTGGTGCAGCTCCACCTCGGCGTGCTCGCCGCGGCGCTGACGACCGGCACCGGGCTGCCGAGCAACGACATTCGCTCGCTGCTGTTCGCGCGCGATGGCACGCTCTGGATCGGCACGTTCCGCGGCCTCGCGCGATGGCGCGACGGCCGGCTCCAGCGCGGCCCGCCGGCGCTCGGCGACGTCGCGGTCGACGCGATCGCCGAGGATGCCGAGGGCGCGCTGTGGTGCGCGACCGGCAACGGCCTCGCGCGGATCCGCGGCGATACCGTGGAGCAGGTCGCCGATCGCCGGCTGCCGGCCGACGATCTTCACCAGCTCCTGTTCGACCGCGACGGCAACCTGTGGATCGGCACCGGCAACGGCGTCGCCCGCCGAACCCCCGATGGCCGCATCGAGCTGCTCGCCCTGCCCGCGGCGATGGTGCTGGCGCTGTTCGAGGACGCGGAAGCCAACCTGTGGATCGGCAGCGAGAAGGGCCTCGATCGGCTGCGCGATGGCGACGCCGTGCCGTTCGGCGCCAGCGAGGGCATGACCGACGAGCCGGTGTTCGGCGTTCGCGAAGATCCGACCGGCGCGCTCTGGATCGCGTCGGCCGTCGGCCTGCTGCGCGTCGCGCCGGGGCAAACGGCCGCGACCACGGTCACCGATGGGGGCACGATGTACTCGATCTACCCCGACAGCCACGGCGACATCTGGTTCGGCGCGCGCGATGGCAGCGTCGGTCGCTGGCACGATGGCCGGTTCGCGTCGCTGGGCCGGCGCCCCTGGGAGCGCGTGCGGGCGATCGCCGAGACCCGCGAAGGAATGTGGTTTGGAACCAACCACGGCCTGTACCGGTTGCGCGGCGATCGACTCGACGCCGCCGAGCTCGTGCTACCGGGGCCGATCATCAGCGCGATCTTGCCCGACGCCAGCGGCGCGCTGTGGCTCGGCGCCGAGGCCCAGGGCCTGCTGCGCTGGCAGGACGGCAGGCTCGCCCCGATCCCGCCGGGCGGTCCGCCGCCGACCAGCGCGGTCGCGATGGTCCAGGTCGACGCCGACGGGACGCTGTGGGCCGGCACCGAGGGCAGCGGCCTCTGGCGCCTGCGCGACGGTCGGTGGTTCGCCTTCACCTCGAAGGACGGCATGTTCGATGACCTGATCTGGCGAGTCCTCGATGACGGGCTCGGCAATCTGTGGATGTCGTCCAACCGCGGGATCTGGCGGGTCAGCCGGGCGCAGCTCGACGCCAGGGCCGCCGGGCAGCGCGACCGCGTCGACTCGGTGGTCTACGGCGAGGCCGACGGCATGCGCGATCGCGAGTGCAACGGCGCGGTCGAGCCTGCCGGCTGGCGCACCCGCGACGGTCGGCTGTGGTTCCCGACCGGCAAAGGGCTCGCCGTGTTCGATCCCGCGCACCTGCAACCACCCCGCCCGCCCAACGCGGTGATCGAGAACGTGCGGGTCGATGGCAAGCTGCAACCACTGGCCTCCTCGATCACGCTGGTCCCCGGCAGCAGCCGCCTCGAGATCGACTATACCGCGCCTGCCCTGGCCAGCCCGGAGCGTCTGCGATTCCACTATCGACTCGACGGCTTCGATCGCGACTGGAACGACGCCGGCGCACAGCGCGTCGCGCAATACACCAACCTGTCGCCCGGCACCTACCAGTTCATCGTCGAGGCAGCGAGCGATGGTCGCTGGGGCAGCGCGGGCAGGCTCACCGCCATCCTGCGGCCGCTGTTCTATCAAACGCGCTGGTTCGCCGCGCTGGCGATCGTCTCGCTCGTGCTCGCGATCGTCGCGGTGCCGCTGTTCCGGGTGCGCCAGCTCCGCGCGCGGGCGCGCGAGCTCGACCACCGCGTCCAGGAAGCGGTTCGCGAGCTCAAGGTGCTGTCCGGCCTGCTGCCGATCTGCGCGTGGTGCAAGAAGATCCGCGACGACCATGGCTACTGGAGCAAGATCGAGGCCTACCTCGGCGCCCGCACCGACGCGCAGTTCACCCACGGCATCTGCCCCGACTGCGACGCCAAGCTCGCCGCCGAGGACGAGGCTAGCGAGCCCGATGCCAACCAGGGCGCGAGCCGCGCGCCGCCGCCCGACAGCGACCGCAAGGACGACGCCGCTCGGTGAGCGGGTCCGGCCCGTCCCGGCGGCGGGTGCGGCACGCGCCGCGCGGACGGCAATACCAGGCATACGTCGCCGCGCCCGATCATCCGCAATCGTCCCATTCCATGCGAGCTAGCGACAACGTCGCTCGCGGCGGCGGCGCACCGCCCACATCGTGATCGCAAGCGGGCACCTGGACCGACGTGATATAAGCCGAGGCGAGATGGTGAGTTGGTGTACTCCGATGAGCTCGAGGTGCCCGTGATCCCCGACCCGCGCCCCACCCCCATGGACGCGACGCGCACCCGCTCGGTGGACAGCGACGACGTCACCCTTGCGGTCGGCACCACCGACCGCGACGTCCTCCCCGTACGTGACCACGGGCGATACGAGCTGTTGAGCGAGCATGGCCGCGGGGGGCTGGGCCGGGTGTGGCGAGCCCGCGACCGCGAGCTCGGCCGGATGGTCGCGCTCAAGGAGACCATCGACGGCGACGAGCACGCGCACCCGAGGTTCGTCCGCGAAGTGCTCGCGACCGCGCGCCTCGAGCACCCCGGCATCGTGCCGATCTACGAGGCCGGGAGCTGGCCCGACGGGCGACCGTTCTACGTCATGCGCCTGGTCGCCGGTCACACCCTCGCCGAGGTGGCGCGCGGCGACCGCACGCTGCACGATCGCATCGCGCGGCTGCCAAACGTGATCGCGGTGGCGGACGCGGTCGCCTATGCGCACGCCCGGCGAGTCGTGCACCGCGATCTCAAGCCGTCGAACGTCCTGGTCGGCGAGTTCGGCGAGACCGTGGTCATCGACTGGGGGCTGGCCAAGCCGCTCGCGCCGATCGCGCCCGGCGCCACGTCCCCCGACGCGGCCGCGGCGCCCCCGGATCCAGATGCCGCCGGCGCGCTCGCCGACGCGGGCGCCATGCCGGCGACGCAGGCGGGGCGGCTGGTCGGCACACCCGCGTTCATGGCGCCCGAGCAAGCGGCCGGCGGCGCGATCGAGGAGCGCACCGACGTCTTTGCGATCGGCGCGCTCCTCTACTTCGTGCTGAGCGGCAAGAAGCCGTACGAGGGAACCAGCGCGGCCGACGTCCTGGCCCGGGCGCGCGCGGGCGATTTCCCCCCGCTGCCCGCCGTCGAGCCGCGCGTCCCCGCGGACCTCGCCGCCATCGTCGCCAAGGCCATGGCCGTGGCGCCCTCCGAGCGCTATCCCAGCGCCCGCGAGCTGGCGGCGGACCTCAAGCGGTTCCAGGCCGGCAACCTCGTGGCCGCGCACGACTACTCGATCGGCCAGCGGGTCGAGCGCTGGATCCGGCGCAACCGCGCGCTGACGATCGCCGTCGCCGTGTTCGTGATGGTCGGGCTCGCCGGCGCGACGGCGTTCGTGCGCCGCGAGCAAGGCCTGCGCAAGGCCGCCGAGGATGCGCTGGTCCGCGCCGACGACAGCACCCTGGCGCTGCTCGAGCAACAGGGCCGCACCGAGCTCACCGCAGGCAGGCCGCTCCAGGCCGTGGCGTACCTCGTCGAGGCCTACCGGCGCCGCCCCGCCAGCCGCGTGCTCGCGGCGCTCGCGGCCCAGGCGATCCGGCCGCTGGCGCGGCTGTCGCGAAGCTACGTCGGCCACGCGCACGACATCCCGTACGTCGAGTTCAGCCCCGACGGCGCCCGCTTCGTCACCGCCAGCACCGACGGCACCAGCCGGATCTGGCAGACCGAGCGCGGCGGCCTGCTCGCCACGCTGCGCGGCGGCGACAAGCTCGTCGAAGCGGCCACGTTCAGCCCGGATGGCGCGCACGTCGCCGTGGCCGGGGATCGCGTGCGGCTGTTCACCACCGCGGGCGCGCCGCTCTGGAGCACCGAGGTGCGGGCCGCGTGGCGGCTATGGTACGCGCCCGACGGCAAGCGCATCTTCGTCGGCACCCACAGCGGGCGGCTGGTGGTGCTCGACGCCGCGACGGGCGCCCTGGTCGCCGAGGCCCACGAACACCAGGATCGCCTCGAGTCGCTCGCGTTCACCCCCGACGGCACGCGGTTCGCCATCGCCGGCTGGGACCACGCCGTCAGCCTGTGGGACGCCGCGAGCGTCACGCTCGTGCGCCGGCTCGCCGATCACGAGCACTCCGCCACGAGCGTCGCGTGGAGCGCCGATGGCCACTACCTCGCGTCCGCCGATATGGAAGGCGAGATCCAGCTGCGCCGCGGCGATACCGGGGAGCGCCTGCGCTTCATCCGCTTGCCCGCGTCGGCGCGGGAGCTTCACCTCTGGTTCGACGGCGACGGCCAGACCTTGCTCGCCACCGCGCAGGATGGAAGCATCCGCCGCATCCACCTCGCCAGCGGCGTGGTGCTCGACGAGTTCGACAGCCGCGCGTTCGGCAAGCTGATGGCCAGCGCGCTGGCGGCCGACGGCCACACCATGGTGACGACCGGCGTCGCCGGAAAGATCTCGGTCTGGGACCTCGGCGCCGGCACCAGCGTGCGCGTGCTCGCCCACCCTGCCGACGAGCGCGCCGCGATCTACTTCTCGGAGCTGACGCACGACAAGCGGCGCTTCGTGACCGCGAGCGAGGACGGCATCATCCGCGTCTGGGACGCCGCGACCGGCGCGATCCTGCGCCAGGCCGCGGTGCCCAACGCCGAGAGCGTCGCGGTCGACGGCGAAGGCCGCCGCGTCCTGGTCGCGACGCACACGCGCGACCAGCCGGGCGTCGTCCTCGACGTCACGACCGGCGCCACGATCGCCACCCTCGAGACCGACCACCGGCTGGTCAGCGGGGTCGCGAGCTCGCGCGATGGCCGCGCGTTCGCCCTCGCCCTGTACGACGGCTCGGTGCGCGTGCTCGATGCGGTCACCGGCGCCCAGACCGCGCGGATCGCCGTCACCCCCGGGCGGCTCTCCGCGGTGACGTTCGACCCCGACGGCAACCCGGTCGCGGCCGGCGAGAGCGGCGAGGTCTGGATCCTCGACCGAGCCACGGCCACGGTGAAGCGCTCGTTCGCCGCTCACACCACCTGGATCCAGGACCTCGAGTACAGCGCCGATGGCAAGCGCCTGGTCACCGCGGGTCGCCAGGACCACACGGTGAAGGTCTGGGACGCCGCGACCGGCGCGCTGCAGCTCACCTTGGCGGGCCACAAGAACAACGTGATGCGGGCCTCGTTCAGCCCCGACGGGGCCTGGATCGCGACCACGGGCGTCGACAACACGGCGCTGGTCTGGAGCGCCACCACCGGGGAGCTGGCCTGGACCTTCGTCGGCCCGGCCTACACCGCCGAGTGGAGCGCGGACGGCAAGCAGCTATTCACCACCGGCATCGACGGCTTCATCGCGGTGTTCGCGCTCGGCGAAGATCCGCGTCCGCCGAGCGCCCTCGCCGCCGAGCTGGCCGCGCGGTCCCCGTGGGCGCTCGTCGACGGCCGCCTGCAACCGCGATAGGGCCGTAGGACCAAATGTCCCCGTCGCTGGTCCGCTCGCGCTGGAGATTTGCAGCGCAAGGTCGGGTTGGACGAATTCCTGTCACGAAGACTCTGCAGGATGCTGTATCGCTGAGCGTATGAGCTCCACGATCAGCATCACTATCGAGAATGACGCCCCCATCGTGATCCCGTTCAGCGCGGGCATGAACGCGCAAGACGCGCTCGAGACCGCCTACAATCAGATCCAGAACTCCGCGGCGTTCTCGTTCGCGCTGCAGTTCTACGGCACCTATCAGGGCCCGCCGTACGGGCCGCTCGGCTACATGGTCATTGGCCTCAACGGGGTCTACGATCTACCGACCCAGAACACCTACTGGGCGTTCTATCTCAATGGCGCGCTGGCCACGCAGGGCATCGACAGCACCCTGCTCGCTCCAGGTGACGCGATCGGGTTCCAGAACGAGGCGTACTCCGAAGCCAGGCACCGCGGCACGCACGTCGAGGCCAAGCACCGCCACCACCATCGCCTGGCGCGGCCGCACGCGGTGCAGCCCTCGCCGTCCTCGCCCTCCTGAAGATCCGCCTGGGTCGCCATCTTGCCCTTGGGGGCTCCGCGGCTGCATCGAACAAGAGCCAGGTGATGCATCGACGGCCTCCGACTCGATTCGAGCAGATCGCGACGCCCGATATCCTCCTGACAGGAGAATATGTACTTACATTGGAGCACACTTCACGGGCGAGCTTGCGTGCTCGGCGTAGCTCCCGTCGATTCGATCATTGAACCGCGCGGGCCGGCGGCGTGGCGGCGTGGTCCGGCGACGGCGGCGTGGCCGCGCGAGCCGCGATGATGGCCGCCCGGCGCGCCGGGTCGGCGTTGCCGGCGAAGTAGTACGCGTCGAAGAACGCGAGATCGGCCGCGAACTGCGCCGGGGGGACGCTCGCCGCCCGCGCGGCGTAGTCGTCGAGGTAGCGCGGCATGTCGACGACCACCGCGCCCGGCTTGGCGCGCACCGCGGCGATCAGATCCGGCCGGTACTGCGCGAGGAAGAAGGCGTGACCGTCGAGCACCAGCCGCGTGAGCTCGCCGTGCGCCGCGTCGTAGAGCGACTCGACCGCCAGCGTGGCGCCCTTGGCCCGCACGTAGGCGGCGGTCGCCGCGTGCTCGTGGCCCGGCCGCGCCCGCGCGGTCACCGGGGCGCGCGCGAGCTCGCGATCGATCAGGCCGTGCATGTCCACGATGTGGAATCGCGTGCGCCACGCCAGATATCCAATGTTGTAACACGCGTACGATAGCTCGGGGCCGGCGTCGGGCAGGTAGGCGTGGAGCACGTCGGCCGAGTCGGCGTAGCGCCCGCCCAGCGTCAGCGGCGACAGCGCCGTGACCGGCCAGTAGGTCCGCTCGTCGGTCAGGTACCACCGCATGTGCTGCGGCTTGTGGACCGTGGTCGGCAGGCAGGCGAGCGCGAACGGCGCAGCGAGCAGCGCGGCCAGGACCGGGCGGCGCCGCGCGCTGCGAACGCCGACCTCGGCCACGACGAAGATCAGCGGCAGCGCCGAGACCACCAGCCGGCCGGTCATGAAGTCGCCGCCGATCCGCACGACGTAGAGCAGGTACAGCGGCACGGCGACCACCACGATCTGTCCGAACACCGTGCGCGCCAGCCGGACCGCGCCGAGCGCGAACGCGGGCATCACGCCGAGCGCGCCGGCGACCAGCGCCGAGACGAACGCGTACCGCAGGCCCTGCGAGTAGTACGCGCCACCGCCGGATTTGGCGTAGAACGTGTTGGGCAGCGGATCGCCGTAGTAGCGCCAGCGGATCACGAAGTACGGCAGGTAGACCACGACGAACGGGGCGGCGTAGCGCGCGAGCCCGCGCACGGTCGGCTGCCGCCACCACGCCGCCCCGCCGGTGCGCCGCAGCGCGGCGAGCGCGCGCGCCGCGAGCACCGCCGCGATGGCGACGTAGAACACCGCGTGATCGGGGTGCGCCATCGTCGCGGCGATCGCGCAGCTCCCGGCCGCCAGCGCCCGGCCGTCGTGCGCGGCGAGCGCCGCCGCGAGCACGAGCAGGGCACAGAACACGGTCTCGAGGCCGCCGGTCGCGAACGACACCATCGGATACGACAGCGCGGTCGCCAGCGCGGCGAACGAGACGATCGGTCGCTCCGGCGCGAGGCGGCACACCGCGCGGTACACCACGACGATCGCGGCGGCGTACGACAGCAGACCGAGGCCGAGCGTCGCGAGGGGCAAATCGAGGCCCAGCCGCCCCAGGCCGGCGATCAGCGCGACCCACAGAAAATTGGTGTAGCCCTCGACCCGCTCGCCTGGATTGAACACCAGGCCGCGGCCCTCGATCCAGTTGCGCGCGTAGTCCAGCGAGATGAACGCATCGTCGGAGAACCACAGGTTGTGCCAGGCGCACGCCAGGCCACCCCCGACGATCACCACCACGACCGCCAGCGCGGCGATCCCCGGCCGTGGCAGCCGGTCCAGCGCGCCGCGCACCGGCCGGGACGACCACGCCGCCACCGCCACCGCGGCCACGGCGATCACCGGCCACCACGGCGCGAGCGCCGCGGCGTAGCTGTAGAGCGCGCTCAGGTACACGGGCCCGAGCCTTATCACATGCCGGGCCAGGCCGGGCCGGGCCAGGCCGGGCCAGATGCGACGGCGCGCAGGTCCTCGCCCGGCGCCGCCGCGGCCCGTGCCTCCGGCCGTCGTGAGCGGGCGGTCGAACGATCGGGCCGCGCGTGCCCGGCGGTCGGACAAGGTAGGTATCGCGACCGCAGGACTTGCAGCATGCGATGCTGTCCCTGACACCGGATCTCAGCCCGCAGGCGCGACGCAGGAAACCCAACATGCGAGGCTTCCGCATGATCAGAATCGTGCTCGCGCTGGTCCTGGTGTGCAGCGTCGCGTTCCGTGGCTTCGCCACGCCGGCGTGCGCCGCGTCCACGGTCACGATCACCAACACCACGCCGGGTGGCGCGCAGGTCAGCCGGTTCGATGTCGATGGCAATGCGCTCGACGCCCACGATGGCTCGCTGTTGCAGGTGGGGGGCGTGTTCTACCTGTACGGGACGAGCTACGCGTGCGGCTACCGGTACCAGCAGAACTCGAGCTTCTGTGGTTTCAAGGTGTACAGCTCTCCGGATCTCGTGCACTGGACCGACCGGGGCTACATCGTCGCGCCCGGCGCCTGCCAGTATTGCTTCCGGCCGCACGTGATCTTCAATGCCGCCACAGGCCGGTATGTCCTGTGGGCCGACGGCGGGGGGCATTACATGGTCGCCACGAGCACCGCGCCCACGGGCATCTTCACCCCGCAGCCGGACCCGACGCTTCAGGTCGGCGGCTTCGTGGATGAATCGCTGTTCGTCGACTCCGATGGAACCGGCTATGTGATCCACAACACGACGCAGGTCGCCGCCGGGCTCACCGCCGACATGGTCGTGGAGCAGCTGACGCCCGACTACCTCACCACCAACGGCAAGTTTGTCCGGCTCGGCCTGGGCGATGTCGAGGCGTTCACCGTGTTCAAGCGCGACGGGATCTACCACGCGCTGATGTCCGACCCGAGCTGTGCCTACTGCTCGGGCGGCACCGGCGAAATGACCGCGACGTCGATGCTGGGGCCGTGGTCGGGCGCCTGGTTCGACCCCAACGGCGTCCACCAGAGCGGTGCGGCCGAGCCGCGGTGGCGGGCCCGGATCGTCAACGCCGACAGCTGCGGCGGGCAGCCGCTGGCCAGCCTCCCGATCTCGGCCGCGGACGGGTCGATCGGCTACTACTTCCTGTCCGACCGGTGGAACAACCGCGCGGCCAACGAGTCGCTCGCCAACCTGTTCATCGGGCCGATGTCGTTCGACAGCGCCGGCGTGCTGCAGGGCATCCAGTGCACCGCGAGCTTCGCGCTGTCGTTGCCGACCGCCGCAGGTGCCTACAACAGCCCGCCGGACCTCGACCAGCGCAGCGGCTTCGAAGGCTTCCGTCACTACTGTGATATCGGCGGTAGCGTGGCGCGCCAGCAGCGCTTCACCGCGTCCCGCACCGGCGCGCTCAGCGCCGCGTCGATCACCACCTTTCAGGGCGGCGATCCCAACGCGCCGCTGACGCTCGAGGTCCTCGACGCTGCCGGCACGCTCCTGGGCAGCACCGACTTCGCGGTCGCCAGCGTGCCGTGGGCGCCGGCGGTCATCACCGCGCATCCCGACGTCGCGGTCGTCGCCGGACAGTCCTATCTGCTGCGGCTGCGCTCCGCCACCACCACCGGTTGCTACGGCTGGGAGTACAGCGACGCCGACCCCTATCCTCGAGGTGTCGAGTCGTACAGCGTCGACCGCGGCGCGTCGTTCACCGAGGAGTCCGGACGGGATCTGAAGTTCACCACCGACGTCACCGCCGCGCCGGTGTTCATCCCCGATGGCGTCCCGGATGGGTTCACCCGGTGCGCGGGGGAAGCGCAGCGCTGCGGGTTCTCCGGCACCCGCGTCGTCGCGTACGGCGCGGGCACGTCCGCCGGGGCCTACCGGTACCGCACGGCCACGGGCGGGATCGACTGCGGGATCGTGGCGTTCGGCGGCGACCCGACGGTCGGCATCCTCAAGGCGTGTTACGTCGCACCGGACGGTGGCCCGAGCGGGTACACCGCGTGCGCCGCCGAGGGCGGCACCTGCACGGTCAGCGCGCCCACCCTGGTGGCGTATGGCGCGTTCGGCGCGTTCGCGTATCGCCTCGTGCCCGCCGGCGCCACGGCCTGCACCAACGCCGCGTTCGGCACCGATCCGATGTTCGGCGTCGCCAAGCGCTGCTACCTGGCGCCGGCAGGCGGTCCGCCCGGCGGAGCGCTCTGCGCCTCCGAGGGCGGGACGTGCACGCCCGGCAGCGCGCGGGCCGTCGTCTACGGCGCGCGGGGCGCGTTCTACAGCCGATGGCAAACCGGCCCGGTGAGCTGCACGTCGGCGAGTTTCGGCGGCGATCCGATCGCGGGCGTGGCGAAGGCGTGTTACGCGCGCTGACGCTCGCGCCTACCGCGACCGACGCTGCGGGGCGGCGGACGGGTTCGCTGGAACCGATGCGGCCGCACCGCGGAGGTCGCGCTGCCCGCGCACGGCCGCTTGAAACGCGCGCGGGTTGATCCACGCGAGCGCTCGGAACTCGCGCGAGAAGTGCGCCTGGTCGGCGAAGCCCAGGTCGTGCGCGAGCTCGGTGAGGCTCGTGTCCGGCGCGGCCTCGATGCGCCGGCGCGCGTGTTCGAACCGGATCACGCGGGCGAGGGTCTTCGGCGACATCCCGACCTGCGTCCGGAACTGGCGCTCGAGCTGGCGGAGCGACACGGAGGCCCGCTCGGCGAGCCCGAGGATGCTGCCGTGGCCGCGGGTGTCACACAGACGCGTCGCGACCTCGATGGCCGGGCTCGGTGCAAGCTCGACCGCACGAGCGCGCTCTGCGACGAACTGTTCGAGGACGTCGATCGCGTCGTCGAGCTCGCCCTGGGCGAGCAGCCGCGCGATGCGCGTCGCGAACCGCGCGGGCACGAGCGCATCCACCAGGCCGTCGTTGACCGGCAGCCGGCCGAACAGCCGGATCGCGCCCCACACGTAGAAGTTGACGCCCACGATCCGGGTGCGACCGAGCGCCACGAGCCGAACCGGTCGCGTCGTCGGGTGGTCGACGAACACGGCGGACACCGGCACGAGGCGGCCCGCGGCGCCGCTCGGGTCCGGCGCGAACCAGCAAGCGCCGTCCAGAAACGCAAGGCTCAGCGTGTGCCCTGGATACAGGTGAACCTCGCGGGTCGCGGGCGCGTGGCCATCCTCGAACACGTGAAAGCACCGCACCAGGTGTGCCAGCGAGCGAGCGGGTTCGCGTGTCCAGTGCAACATCCACCAACGGCCACCACGGGCCACAACGGGCTCGCGGCCGTCCCGTAGGCATAGCCGACGAGCCCCCTGGAGGCGAGGTCGGCTCGATCCCGCGACCCCGGTGGACCCGCGCCAGGTTGCGCCGCCCCGGCGCACACCGTAGATTGCGCCGTCATGCCGACGCCCGAGCTGCCGACCGAGATCGCGAAACGCCGTACGTTCGCGATCATCGCGCACCCCGACGCCGGCAAGACCACGCTCACCGAGAAGCTGCTGCTGTTCGGTGGCGCGATCCAGCTGGCCGGCGCGGTCAAGGCGCGCGGCGATCGGCGGCGCGCCCGCAGCGACTGGATGAAGGTCGAACGCGAGCGCGGCATCTCGGTCACCACGTCGGTGATGACGTTCGAGTTCCAGGGCTGTACCTTCAACCTGCTCGATACCCCCGGCCACGAGGACTTCAGCGAGGATACCTACCGCACGCTCACGGCGGTCGACTCCGCCGTCATGGTGATCGACGCCGCGAAGGGCATCGAGACCCAGACCCGCAAGCTGTTCGAGGTCTGCCGGCTGCGCGACGTGCCGATCACGACGTTCATCAACAAGATGGACCGCGAGGGCCGCGACCCGTTCGAGCTGCTCGACGAGATCGCGCACGACCTCCAGCTCGAGATCTCGCCGGCGAGCTGGCCGATCGGCATGGGTCGGGAGTTCCGCGGCTGCTACGACCTGTTCGCCGACCAGCTCATCCTGATGGAGCGCACCCGCGGCGAGTACCTCCAGGAGGGCATCACGGTGTCGGGCCTGGCCGATCCCAAGCTCGACCAGCTGCTCCCCGAATCGGCGGTCGCCAAGCTGCGCGAGGACGTCGCGATGGTCCGCGGCCTGTGCCCGAAGTTCGACCTCGAGTCGTACCGCGCCGGTCACCTGACCCCGGTGTTCTTCGGCAGCGCGGTCAATAACTTCGGCGTCCGCGAGCTGCTCGACGGGCTCGCCAAGCTCGCCCCGCCGCCCAGGTCCCAGCCCGCCCGCGAGCACCCCGTCGCGCCGACCGATCCCAACGTCGCCGGCTTCGTCTTCAAGATCCAGGCGAACATGGATCCCAAGCACCGCGATCGCATCGCGTTCGTCCGGCTGGCCTCGGGTCACTTCACGCGCGGCATGCGGCTCACCGTGCCGCGGACCGGCAAGTCACTCGGCGTCCACAACGCCATGCTGTTCCAGGCCAACGAGCGCGAGCTCGCCGAGGAGGCCTGGGCCGGCGACATCATCGGCATCCCCAACCACGGCACGCTGCGGATCGGCGACGCGCTCACCGAGGGTGAGACCCTGCACTTCACCGGCATCCCGAGCTTCGCCCCCGAGTTCCTCCGCCGGGTCCGCGCCGACGATCCGATGAAGGCCAAGCACCTCGGCCGCGCGCTCGAGCAGATCGCCGAGGAGGGCGGCGCGCAGGTGTTCAAGATGTTCCTCGGCTCGGACTTCATCGTCGGCGTCGTCGGCGCGCTGCAGTTCGAGGTGCTCGCCGACCGGATCCGCTCCGAGTACGACCTGCCCTGCCACTTCGAATCGACCTCGTTCGAGGTCGCGCGCTGGGTCGACGCCCTGGACCCCAAGCTGATCAAGCGGTTCGCCGACGCCAACCGCGACAACATCGCCGAGGATCACTCGGGCGCGACGGTGTTCCTCGCCCGCAACGAGTGGCAGCTCAACCGCGCCAAGCAGGACTATCCCCAGCTCCAGTTCCTGCAGAACCGCGAGCAGGCCCCGCTGACCCAGGCAGCCGTCTAGCCCCCGTCGGTACCGCGTCCAGGCATCGTCCAGTCCTCGGGCGCAGCGACCCGCCGCACCCGCGTGCTAGCTTCGCGGCGCGTTTCGTCCTCTGGCCCGGGAGTTTGCCGCATGCGTCTGTCGCGATCTGCCATCCTGTTCGCCGCCGTCGTCGGCGCCACCGCCGCCCAGGGCGGCGCCACCGCCCGGGCCAGGCCCGTGGTCGTCACCGCGGCCAAGCTCCTCGACGTCGCCAGCGGTCGCGAGGTCGACAAGCCGCAGATCGTGATCGTCGACGGCCGGATCACCCAGGTCGGCACCCAGGGCGACGCGGCGCCGGCCGGCGCGACCCGCGTCGACTTGCCCGGGGTCACGCTGCTGCCCGGCCTCATCGACATGCACACCCACCTGACGTCGTCGCCGCTGTTCGCCGGCTACAACGCGCTGCTGTTCAGCGATTCGTTCTGGCCGGTGATCGCGACCAGCCACGCGCGCGCGACCCTCGAGGCCGGGTTCACCACGGTGCGCAACGTCGGCTCGCGGGACTACGGCGACGTCGGGCTGCGCCAGGCGATCGAGGGCGGCTTCGTCGTGGGGCCGCGCGTGGTGACCGCGACCTACGCGATCGGCGCGACCGGCGGCCACTGCGACGAGACGTTCTTCCCACCGTCGATGGCGCAGAAGAGCCCGGCGGTGATCGACAGCCCCGAGGCCGGCCGCCAGATGGTGCGCCAGCTCCACAAGTACGGCGCGCAGGTGATCAAGATCTGCGCGACCGGGGGCGTGTTCTCGCACGGCGATACCCCGGGCGCCCAGCAGCTGACGCTCGCCGAGATCCAGGCGATCGTCGACGAGGCCCACATGACCGGCCTCAAGGTCGCCGCGCACGCGCACGGCGCGTCCGGCATCAAGGCGGCGATCCAGGGCGGCGTCGATACCATCGAGCACGCGAGCCTGGTCGACGACGACGGCATCCGGCTCGCCGTCCAGCGCGGCACGTACTTCGGAATGGATATCTACAATACCGACTACACGCAGGCCGAGGGCAAGAAGAACGGCGTGCTCGAGGACAACCTCCAGAAGGATCGCGACATCGCGCTGATCCAGCGCCAGAACTACCAGAAGTCGCTCAAGGCCGGCGTCAAGATGATCTACTCGACCGATGCCGGCGTGTATCCCCACGGCCAGAACGCCAGGCAGCTCGCCACCATGGTCAAGTGGGGCGCCACGCCGCTGCAGGCGATCCAGTCGGCGACGATCAACGCGGCCCGGGCGCTCGGTCAACCCGGCGACGTCGGACAGATCAAGCGCGGCGCGTTCGGCGATCTGGTCGGCGTCACCGGCGACCCGCTCAAGGATGTGACGGTGCTCGAGCGGCCGGTGTTCGTCATGAAGGGCGGCGAGCCCGTGAAGCGGCCGTAGCTCGCGGCCGGGCGGCCCGCGCCGTACGCGGAACCTCGCTTCATGGGTGCCAGGGGTTCCAGGGGTGCCAGTCGACGGTGAGCAGCGCCGTGCCGCGCTTGCTATCGGGCTGCGCGCCGAGCAGGCGCAGCCAGCCGGCCTCGGCGCCGAGATCGAGGGCCTTCGTGATCCGCGCGGTCACGCCGAGCGCCAGCGGACCGTGGTAGCCATCGCCGATCACCGCGAAGTCGGCGTCGAACCCGGTATGCAGCGCGATCGCGACGCCCCCCGCCGGCTGCACCGTGAGCCACAGCGGCACCGACAGCGCCGCGCGGTTGCCCAGGCGGTGGTTGGCAAGCGGCAGGCGAACGTAGGGATCGCTCGCGATCGCGAACCGGCCCTGGGTCCAGCGCACCAGCGCGCCGAGCGTGGTCGCCGGCTTGAACGGCTCGACGTCGCGGATCACCATGCGCACCCGCGGCGCGACGGCCAGCGCTCCTGCGAGCGCGCCGTACCGGACGTCGATGCCGCTGCCCCGGTACAGGTCGCGGCAGGTCGACGCGTCACTCTGGCGGACGCAGAACGTGGCGCCGGCGTCGATCCGATCTAGGCTCGCATTACTGTGAATCAAGCCGAGCGTCCAGCGGTGCGCGATGCCCCACCACGCATCGGGCGCGAGCGACAGCGGCCGGGCGACGTGCATCGCCTCGAGGTTGCTCTCCACGGTGAGCCGCAGCTCGAGCGCGCCGTCCTCGAGCACCAGCGGGCGCGCCACGAGATCGTCGGGCGAGGCCTCCGCACGCACCGCCCCCCCGAAAGCTCCGGCGAGGAACGCAGCCGCAACCGTGAATCGCACCGGCGCACGCTAGCACGCGGCGCCTGCGCGCCCGCCATCGCGGCCATCCTGTTGGTCGCCTGCCAGGCCGACGTCGGCGAGATCGACGGCGTGTTCTACAACGGCGACGGCCGGCTCGTGCACTGCGGGATCGACCTCGATACCCGCGCGCACAACACGATCCACAGCGTCGATACCGGGCTCGATCGCGCGCGCGACCGCGGCGAGGTCGTCGAGCTCTACGCGCATCACCCCGGCGCGACCGTCCCGGTCTCCAAGATCGAGTACGTGCTCGCCGGCGCCCGGGACCGCGGCCTCGCGTTCTTCACCTACGCAGACTTCGCCGCCGGCCGCGCCGCGGCGCCCGGCCTGGCGCTGTCGTTCGACGATACCTTCGTCCAGGCGTGGGTCGATCTGCGGCCGATGTTCCAGCAGTACGGGGCCCGGGTCACGCTGTTCGTCAGCCGGTACGCCGCGCTCGACGCCACCGCCCACGCCGGGCTCAAGCTGCTCGCGGCCGATGGCCACGACGTCGAAGCCCACAGCGTGCAGCACCTGCGCGCCCCGGAGTACGTCGAGGACTATGGCCTGCAGACCTACCTCGACGCCGAGGTCGATCCGTCGATCCAGGTCCTGCGCGACGATGGCTACGAGGTCCACGCGTTCGCCTACCCCTTCGGCGCGCGCACCGACGAGCTCGATCGCGCGATCGGCAAGCGCGTGCCGGTGATCCGCTCGGTCGCGTTCTCGTACGACATCACCGCGAGCCCGTGCCCGCGGTGAGCGTCACAGCATGCCGAGCTCCCACAGCCCCAACATGATCGTCGCCGCGACGACGATCCCGACCAGGAACGCCGACACACAGACCCGCCACAACGCGGGGACGCGGGCGTGCGGCCGGGCGATCGGCGTGCCGATCGCCGCGAGCGGCGACCGGGGCTCGGCGTCCAGGGCGCACAGGATCGCCGGCGCGGCCGGCGGCCGGGCCACCACGCTGATCTCGGGTTGCGCCGCGCAAGGGGCCGCGAGCGCGAGATCGCGGGCGACCAGCGGCGGCGCGTCGTCCCGAAGAAATCCGTTGACGTGCGACTGGGCGCGCTCGATCAGCTCGGCGAACGTGGGCCGCCCGGCGCGCCCCGCGTAGTACAGGCGGTAGTCCGCATTGACCCGGTCGCTATCGTGCGCCACGAGCCGCGCGCCATACTCGTCGAAGTACACCTTCGGACACCGCGGGTCCTCGGGGAACAGCTCGAAGGTGACGTGGAGCGTGTCCCACGGCTTCCCCGCGAGCCCCGGCGCCACCGGGTGCAGCTTGATATGATATCCGGTGTACTGCAGGAGCCGGTAGACGGGACCACCCCGCCGGCGAGGTTCTCGCCGCGCCAGATCCTGGCTCGACCTCGCGCCCCCACCCTCCGAGAGCGCGAGCAGCTGCGTCGACGCAGCGCCCGCGCTCTCCCCCGCCCCCACCCTCACACCGGCCACGCCACGCGCCGCCCGCGACCTCCACGCGTCGTCCTCGCGGACGATCGCCGCATCCTCGTTACGCATCCCCCGAACCAGCCCATCCACCGGTGCACCTCCATGCGATTGCTGGACCACGTGCGCCGCCTCGTGGCCGCGTAGCTTCTGCCCGGGGCTGCAGGGATCGCCGGGGACCGGCGCCATCGTGCCCGAGGGGATCGACCGACGGAGCACCTTGTCCCAGGAGACCGGCGATTCGATCGCCGGTCGCGCGGCGACCAGGTCGGCCTTGCGCTGGGCGAGCTCGTCGTACATCGAGACGAAGGTCGCGCGCGGAGCCGCGCGGAACGGCGCGTCAGCCGCCGTGGGTGCCGGCTCCGGCCGGCGATACGACCGCCGCCCCACGGATGCGTCAACCAGCCTGGCCTGGGGCGCCATCTCCTCGGCCCCGCGTGGAAGCCCCGGCAGGCTCTCGGCACCGCCTGCTGGCGGCCGCCCCGCTAGATCGTGTTCGTGCACCTCCAGACGTCCGCGCAACGACATGCCTCCTCCTGACCGACGCGCACGTCGCGCGTCATTGCCCCGGAATCCGTGGCTGCGAAGCCGGTGCCACGTCACGTCATGAATGAAACCAGCGAGCTAACCCATGTGGCCGGTTCGTCGACGCGTCGAACGCCGGGCTTCGACAGTTTCGACGCGTCGATGACGTGAGGTTTTCCTACCGACATCTCCTCACTGTGACTCACATCGTCAATCTGACCGGTCCGGTCTCACCAACCGACCGGTCGTTCCAGGAACCGCGGGGGTACCTCATTCGCGACTGGCGCTGTCCGAATACCGGTGAGCCGGGTCGTACTCCAGCGCTACCCGCGTGCGACTCCGCGGCCGCCGCGCCATCGCGCCTGTCAGACAACTGACGCTGTCGCGCGGCCGCTCCAAGCGGCCAAAGTCCGCGCGGCGCGTGCGCTCGACGACAGATCGCGACGGACTGCGGCGTCGAAGCCAGAGGCGGACTCGACAGCGCAGTGACCGGACTGGCTCGTTCGGCGAGCCGATGACGCGCTCCGCCATTTCCGCGCTGGCACGACTCGGACGCTGTTTTACGTGATCGGAAGTAGACCGATGCTCGATTCAAGGCGATTCTCAATCTTCGAGAAGCAACCGGTACGTCAGAATCGAACCTGCAGCGAGGAGTCCGACGTGATCCAGTTAGGCACACGAAGTAGCCGATGCGCTCTGCTCGCGATCGCGGCATTTGGCATCTCCGCCGACGCGCTCGCGCAGACCCCGCCGCCTGATCCCGCGACCCCGCCCCCGACCGAGCCGGCCCCGGCACCTGCCACGGAGCCCGCCCAGACGCCGCCGCCCGTGCTGGTGCCGCCGCCGCCCCCCGCGCCCGCGCCGCCCGCCGAACCGCCGAAGCCGGTGTTCC
>Ga0302321_100000528_pt1 | contig 33270 bp, 23 predicted proteins | sample Fen_T0_1_FD_202505 | JGI IMG/M metagenome (GOLD analysis project Ga0302321, IMG submission 202505) | Peat permafrost microbial communities from Stordalen Mire near Abisko, Sweden - Fen_T0_1 | ecosystem: Environmental > Terrestrial > Soil > Wetlands > Permafrost | place: Sweden: Abisko... | reverse complement strand
GCCCCGGCGGCGGCGAAGATTTTTGTGCAGGACGCCTCGTTTGACGCCTTCGTCGGCTGGTCGCCCGATATTTACACCGTCACCGACAAGGTTCCCGGCACCCGCCTCGTCGTGACCACCGGCAGCGCGAACCATCTGATTGCGGATGTCTGGGCCGTGCGGAATGATTTCTACCGCGATCATCCCGACATCGTCGCGAACCTCGTGCGCGGCATTTTTGACGGCGTGGACATGGTCCGCAAGGACATCCCGGCCGCGGCGCAAATGCTTTCCAAGGCCTACGGCATCCCCGTGGAAGATTGCCAGGCCATGATCGGCAAGGACGGCGGCGTGGCCGAGGGCGACGCGCATCTGACCAACTACCGCGAAAATGCCAACTTCTTCCTCGACCCGATGAACCCGTCCGATTTCGAAGTCGTGTGGAACCGGGCTTCGACCATTTACAAATCGCTGGGCGCGATTGACACCCCCGTGTCCGCCGCCAAAGTGAAGGCGGCCGGCATCCTCGCCAAGCTCTCCCCGGAATACAAGGAAGTCCGCGACCTCTCGCAGGCCACCTTCAAACCGGGCGCCATGTTCAAGACCGCCGAGGCTGAGACCTCCGAGATCCTGACCAAGTCGGTCATCATCTCCTTCGAGCCGAACCAGACCGCGCTCAATCCCACGTATGACCCGACCATTCCGGCGGTCATGGAAGAAATCGGCAAGCTCGCCGGCACCTTCGGCAATGCCTACATCGTCATCGAAGGCAACACCGATTCCAGCCGCAAAGGCGTCGTGCCCGCCGACCTCGTCCGCCAGCTCTCCTACGACCGTGCGGATTCGGTGCGCAAGGCGATCCTGCTCAAATACAAGTTCGACCCGAACAAGTTCAAGGTCATCGGCAACGGCTGGGATAATCCGGTGCCGACCATGACCGATGCGAGCAATCCTGAGCACAACCGCAAAAACCGTCGCGTGGAAGTGAAAGTCTTCCCGCTGGAGAAGGAATAGTGCTTGGTTTCTTCATATTTGCGTTCGCCTTCGTGGCGCTGCTCACGCTGGCGGTGCGGTTCGGCCGCCTGCGGGTGCGGGCCTACCTCCCCGAATCCAACGCGCTGGGGCTGACCCTCGGTTTCGTGGGCCTCATGCTGGCCGGTTGGTGGTTCCTCACCCAGGGAGCCACCGTGGAGGCGCGCATCCTCTCGCCCATCATTCTGCCGAGCCCGCTGGAAGTGTTGCAGGCCTTTCCCAAGCTGCATTTTGAGCAGGGCTTGGTGCGCAGTGCGCTCACCTCCTTCATCCGCGTCAGCATCGGCTTCACGCTGGCGGCCATCGTCGCGGTGCCGCTGGGCGTTTACATGGCCACCTTTCCGCCGGTGTCCGCGTTCTTCCGGCCGCTGGCGCTGGTCGGCGCCTATGTGCCGATCGTCGTGTTTGTGCCGTTGACGCTGGCCTGGTTCGGCCTGAGCGAAACCCAGAAAGTGGGCTTCCTTTTCATCGGCTGTTTCGTCGCGCTGCTGCCGCTCGTCATCAAGGACATCTCCAACGTGCCCGCCGCCTATCTCGACGTGGCCGTGACCAAGGGCGCGAGCCAGTGGCAGTTGGTGCGCTACGTCCTGTTTCCGGTGGCCCAGGCGGATATCTGGGATCATTTGCGCGGCGTTTACGGCGTCGGCTGGGGCTGGATCATTCTCGCCGAAGTCGTCAACGCCGAGCGCGGCCTGGGCTACCTGATCGACATCTCCAACCGGCGCGGTCACACCAACGCCATCTTCGCCATCATCATTGTCATCGTGCTGATCGCCGTCACCTGCGACCAGTTGTGGCGCCTCGGCGGACGCCTGCTGTTCCCCTACGCCAACCGAAAGTAACATGGCCGAAACTATTCCAGCCACCCCCGCCGCCCCGGCCACTCCGGCAGCGTTGCCCGAGGTGGTGCGCTTCAACAAGGTGACCAAAGCCTTCGGCGAGGGTCCGAACGCCAAGGTCGCGATCCAGGACGTGTCGTTCGTCGTCCACGATCTGCCCAACACCGGCGAACTCATCGCCATCGTCGGCCCCTCCGGCTGCGGCAAATCCACGCTGCTCCGCATCATCGCCGGCCTGCGACCCCACTTTCCCGCCACCTCCGGCGACGCCCACGCCTTTGGCAAACCCATCGCCGAACCAGACGCGGATCGCGGCATGGTGGACCAGAAGTATTCGCTCATGCCGCACCTGACCGTGCTGGACAACATCGCTTTCGGCCTCAAGCTGCGCGGCATCGGCGGCCGCGAACGGCGCGACCGCGCGCGGGAATGGGCCAAAAAGGTCGGCCTCGACGGCGCCGAAGACAAATATCCCTCCGAACTCTCCGGCGGCATGCAGCAGCGCGTGTCCATCGCGGCCACCCTCATCTTGCAGCCCAAAATCTTGCTGATGGACGAGCCGTTTGGCGCCCTCGACCCCAAAATTCGGATGCAGATGCAGGCGCTGCTCGTCCAGCTTTGGCGGGAACAGCAGAGCACCGTCTTCCTCGTCACCCACTCCATGGAGGAGGCCATCTACTTGGGCGACCGCGTCATGCGCATGGCCGCCAAACCCGGCCGGCTCGTGGAACAGCTGCAATTGCCCCGCCCCGATGAACCGCCCGAAGTCATGCGCAAGCGGCCCTGGTTCAATGATCTAACGCAGGACCTGTTGCAGCGCCTGGAGACCGATGCGCCGCCCGGCGGTGAATTGCCCGGCATCGAAAAATGGCGGCCGCGCGCCTGACATGACCACGCGCGACCTCATCCAATGGGCCGGCCAACATCCCATGGGACTGTTGCTCGCCTTTGGCGTGCCGCCCGTGCTCGCGTGGCTGGCCGGCCAGACACATGGCCGGGGGCAGGGCGGGGTGGCCCCTTGGAAATATCTCTACTCCGGCTTGGTCTATCTCGTCTGCGTGCCGGGCATGTTTGCCGGCGTCATCACGGCCTACACCCTGTTCTTCAGCCACGAAAATTTGCTGGATGCCAACCTCCTCGTCTATTTTCTCCCCCTCGCCGCCATGGTCGCCACCCTCGTCCTCATCCGCAAAAACGTTTCCTTTGCGGAAGTGCCGGGCTTTGACCGTCTTTCCGGACTGATGGTGATGGTCGCTTGCAGCTTCGTTATCGCCCTGGTGATTCAGAAAACGCGGATCTTTGTCTTCTTTGGCGGCTCCATTGAAATATTGTTCCTCCTCGCCGCCGGCGTTTTTGCCCTGCTCAAATGGGGCACCTACATGCTCTTTCGCCGCCCCGACGAACCCAAGGAATTGCCCCCCAAATTTCCCGGCACCTGACCCATTTTTGCATGTCCTACCCCCCGGCCAAACCCTAAACTCGACCCGCAATGGATACGTCCGCCCCCAACTACCGGCACGAGTTCTGGACCAGCCCGCACCATGCGGGGCTGGGCGTCCTCACGCTGGGCGTCGGCTTCCTGAGCGGGAACCTGCTCGGGCTGATTGTCGGCGGCACGCTCTACGCCATCGGCTGGATTTTTGGGCCCGACCTGCCGTTCTTCCGCAGTTGGGTGGACCGCCGCAATGAAGCCGCCCGCCGCGCCGTCGAACTCCAGCGCATCGCCGAATTCGTCCAGCGCCGCGATGCCTTGCTCGACTCCCTTTCTTCCTCCCGCCGCGAACGTTACGCCCGGCTGGCCGCCGTCTGCCGCGACATCGAAACCGCCGGCGCGGATAATCTGCTCGCGACCGCCGACCCCAGCACCGACCCCCGCCTCCGCAAACTGGACGAGCTCATGTGGACCTATCTCCGCCTGCTCGGCATTGAAGAATCCCTCGAAAAATTCCTCGAATCTGAGCGCCAGGATGATCTGCCCGGCGTCCTCAAGGAAGCCGAGGCCGAGGCCAAACGTCTGTCCGCTGAACTGGATTCCCTCAAGGCCGGCGGCAACAGCGCCGGACTCGAAACCAAGCAGCGCTATCTCGGCTCCCGGCTTGAACGGCTCGAAGTCCTGCGCAAGCGCCAGCAGCGCCTCGATCAGGCCCAGGAGAACCAGGCCCTCGTCGTGTCCGAGCAGGAGCGCCTCGACCAGCAGATCAAACTCATCCGTGCCGACGCCGTCGCCACCAAGAACGCCGAAGCCCTCACCGCCCGCATCGACGCCACCGTCGAGCACCTCGACCAGACCAATAAATGGCTGTCCGAACTCGATGAATTCAAGGACCTCGTCGCCGATTTGCCCGCCACCGAAATGCGTGTCGGCTACGCCGCCACCCCCCCGCCGCTCCTGCCCGCCGCCACCCGGGAAGCGCGGGCAGTCCGGCAAAGGTAAAGCGAGCGGTCAAACGCATGGTTTCATTTCACACAGCGCTAAAGTTCATCGTGGGACACATTCTCGCGGGAGCGACAATCATCCTGGGAACATTGTTGGTAACCGTGGTGTGCTACGTCGTTGGGCTTACGAATGATCCTCACGGCATTGATACTCCGGTCGCGGAGATCCCTCTATTCCTCACTTTGATGTTTATGGCCGGCATTTTTGCCGTGATTGTCTCTACCGGTTCATTTGTGCTGTCAACCCTGCTTCAATGGTTACGGCCGAAGCTGCACTTTCCGGTTCGGCTCCCACCATTTGTCGTTGCCCTGCTGACCTTTATGGTCATGTTGCTCCGGTTTGGGGCTGATGGCGACGTGGCTTTCGTTGCACTGGTGACCGGAATGTCGTTTGTATATTTCGGCATTTACTGGACGCTGCTGACGTCTTCCGCTGCCGTGCTGGACTTCTTTCAACGCAAGCTTCTGAGCCGGAAATTGATATGAGCCATCGACCATCCAACCCGTTTTGTAATTAACATGACCACCCCGGCCTCCAACATCCCCACCGACTCCGCCACCGCCGTCCTGCGTCTCCCTCTGCGTGGCTGGGCGCTCGAACTCGCCCGCCGCTGGAACGGTGGCAGCTATTCCCTGTTCGTGTTGCATGGGAATATTTTTGACCTCTTTCCGCTACCCGCTGGCGACCGCCTCACCTATGTGCCGTTGAAAACTTTTCTGTCGCGCCGTCTTTTCCCGGAGCGTGCCTGCTTGATGTTTTATGATATTTCCGGCGGCCTCACCTTTGGCTCGCCTGACATGCAGAAGCGGTTTTTCGAATGGCTGGAAATTTTTGACAGTGTCGAGAATACCAACTTCCACCAGCAGGGCCCCCCGAAAAGCTTCCTCGCGCTGGCCCCGCTGCTCACCCGTTTCTTTCTCAAAGTGGCCGCCGATGACCGCCAGTGGCAGGGCGTCACGCTGGTCATTGATTTTCCCGAGAAGCTCATCCCCGTCTCCGAGCAGGCCGGCGCGACCGTGGAAGAACGCATCAATCTTGTTACCTTTTTGAAATGGGCCTCGGCCCCGGAACTGGCGCGCATTGATGTCGGCATCGTGCTCGTCACGGAATCGGCCGCCGAATTGCACGCCGATCTCCTGCGCAACCCCCATGTCGCCCAGGTGCGTATCGAGTTGCCCGATGCTGAGGAGCGGCAGCGCTTCTTGCTGTCCGGCTGGGCCGAGAAACTGGCCGACGGCAAACCCTTTTCCGAGTGGAGCGATTATTCCCCGGCCGAACTCGCCGCGCGCACTGCTGGCTTGAACATCCTGCGCCTCCAGCACTTCGTCGCCGAGGCAATCCGCAACGGCATTCGCATCACCGCCGAATATCTCGCGGCCAGCAAGAAACAGCTCATCGAAGAATTCTGCCAGGGGTTGGTGCGGTTCAAGGATCCCAAGGCCGGCGTTACCCTGGACCGCGTCGCTACGCATACCGCCGCCAAAGCCAAGCTGCGCGAACTCGCCTGGCTCATCAAAAACAATAAGACCGATGTGCTCGAGCGCGGTGTGCTTCTGCCCGGCCGCGTGGGCGTGGGTAAATCGTTTCTCGTGGATTGCTTTGCCAGCGAATGCGGGCTGCCCGTCATGGAACTGGGTGATTTTCGCTCGAAATGGGTCGGCGATACCGAGCGCCAGCAGTCCCGCATTCTCATGACCATTCGCGCCCTCGGCCCCGTGATCGTCGTGGTGGATGAAGCCGATGCCGTGTTTGGCTCACGCGATACAGATGCCGGCGATAGCGGCGTCTCGAGCCGCGTGTTTGCCGCCTTCGCCGCACATATTGGCGACTCCACGCTGCGCGGCCTTGAACTGTGGGTGGCCATGACTTCCCGCCCGGATTTGCTCGCCATTGACATGAAGCGCCAGGGCCGGTTCGGCCTGTGCGTACCCTTGTTCCCCGCGCAGGGACCGGACGATGTGCTGGAACTGTTCACCGTCGTCGCCGGCGTCAAAAAGATACTGCTCGCCGATGCGATTAAGGCTTACATCCACGAACACCTCGGCACCCGGCCTCTGACCGGCAGCGACATCGAAGCCATTCTCACCCGCGCCAAGGAGCGCGCCGTGCTGGCCAAGCGTGATGACGACGTGCAACTGGCCGATCTCGAGGAGGCCGTGAATTCTTTCATTGATCCGCTGGACCCGGCTTTGCTGGCCTTGCAGGAACTCGCCGCTGTGCTCGCCTGTTCCGACCGCCGCTACCTGCCGGAGACCTATCGGGCTGCCGACCGGGCTACCCTCACGGAATCCTTCGCGCGGTTTAAATTGAGCGCCGGTCGGCGGTGATTGGCGGCGGTTTGCCGGATTATAAATTGAGCGTCATCTTATAATTGCGGCCACGCGGGTGGGGGGTATGCTGGGATTGAATTAACCCAGCGAACCAATCATGAAAACCATCAAGCCAGACGAACTTTTCAGCAGCCTCGGCGGCTTCCTGAAAACCAAGGGAATCGAATTGAACGACGGCGACTACACCCACCGCATTCGCAAAGGCTGCAATCTCCTTTCCGACGCCATCAATGCAACCCAATCTGCGGTGAAGCAGACCAAGGTTGAGGTGGACCATGCCCTGGACCAACTCCGGCAGACCATTCACCAGCACACCGCGCCACCCCCGCCCCGGCAACCCAAAAGCAAACCGCGCCCTAAACCCCGCGCCTCCAGTCCGACCCCCGGTACAACGGCAACAACCACAGCCACAGCCACACGTGCCCCCCGCGCCAAAGCAAAACACAAAGCGAAGGCTTAACGCATTGCTGCAAATATTCTTCTGATCAGGCGGTGGCACGGCATATCAAGCGGGCAGTGCCACCTGACTGACGGCTTCGCTGAATCCATGTTTTTGAGCCTTTTTAGCTTTTTTGCGGCCAACCCGTTTCCCCGCTTCGAGCCCATATTGCTGCTTCCTTGGTAAGGCCTCATTATTTCCGCCGCCGGTAAAATTTCTTTTGATTTTCGCTGGTTCAGTTTAGATTTTTGCATGCCTCAGCGCCAACTAACTGCCCAGGAATACCGTGAACTGGTGGAGCAGGCTCCCATCTTGATCTGGCGGGCCGATCTCACCATGGGCTGCGATTACTTTAATGAGCGCTGGCTGGAATTCACCGGCCGGACCATGGCGCAGGAAGCCGGCAACGGTTGGGCCGAGGGCGTTCATCCCGACGAGTTCGACCGGTGTTTGAAGATTTACACCACCGCCTTTGCCCGACGCCAGATCTTCGAGATGGAGTACCGCCTCAGGCGTTGGGACGGCGTCTGGCGCTGGATCTTTGACCGGGGGGTGCCCTTTAACAACGCCAATGGCGAGTTTGCCGGCTACATAGGCAGTTGCATTGATATCACGGAACGCAAAGACGCGCAGGAAGCCCTCCGGATCGCCCAGGCCAACGAACTGAAAACACTGCGTCAACTCCTGCCCATTTGTGCCGCCTGCAAAAAAATCCGCAACGACCATGGTTACTGGGACCAGGTGGAAGCTTACTTCCATGTGCGTGACGCGATTGATTTCACGCACAGCATTTGCCCTGATTGTTCCAAAAGACTGTATGGCGACATTGACGATGAGTCGCCGGACAGCCAGACAGGTTCCGATACCAGTCCCCCAGCAGCTCCCGCCGCGTAAGCACTCGGTTTGGGCGTGCGCGCGGTTCCAGCCGGGCTCTGCGCCGTTGCTGGTTTGCCAGGTTTGGGGTGGAGAGTAACCGGAGGCGGACTGGAAAAATGAAGAAAATCACCCCCGGGCCCGCGTTGGTCGCGGGCAACAAAACCAATGGGAAATCCAGATTATTACCAGCGTGCCTGACACCCGCGACCATGCCACCTTTGCCCACTGGCTGCGTGTGCTGGCGATCGGTCGTCGGCCCCGGGCAACCCTTGTCCGCATCCTGGTGCTGGTGGTCACCTGTTTCATCACCTTTGGATTCCTGCTCTGGCCCGTGCGCATCACCGGCATTTCCATGCTGCCGACGTTGCCGGACCGCCAAATTCACGTCGTGAACCGCCTGGCTTTCCTGTTTCACGAACCCCGGCGGGGCGACATCGTCGCCATCCGCTTTTCTCCGCCGCAACCCTTTTCCCGGCCCAGCGAAATGCTGATGAAGCGCATCATCGGCCTGCCGGGCGAAACGGTTTCCTTCCATGAGGGCCACGCCTGCATTAATGGCCAGCCGCTCAGCGAACCTTACCTTAAGCTGCCCTGCGACTGGGAACATGAACCCGTCCTGTGCGGCCCGGATCAATATTACGTCGTCGGCGACAACCGCTCCATGCCGTTCGATTCCCATACGAAGGGCCGGACCGAGCGCGCGCGGATCATGGGCAAGCCCATCTTATGAAAATCACCTTTCGCCTCGTACTGCTGGTTGCCGCCGCCGGACTTGGCTTCTGGCTTTGGACGGTTTTATTTCCCGGCCCGGAAAAAGTGGTGCTGAAAAAAATGTCAAGCCTCGCCGCCACCGCCAGCTACCGCGCCGATGACAGCAACCTTACCCGCGCCGGTAAAGCTGCCAGTCTGGCCGGCTTTTTTGCCACCGACGTTCAAATCACCATCAACCTGCCCGATCAGCCCGGCCGCACCTTTTCCGGTCGCGAGGAAGTCAAGGAGAGCGCCTTGGCTGGCTTTGCCACCTTGAGCTCCTTGAAAGTTGAATTCTTCGACACCACTGTCGTGGTCGGTTCCGACCGGCTGACGGCCGACGTTAATTGCACCGCCAATATCACCGTCGCTGGTAACAAGGATTATGGCGTGCAGGAACTGCATTTCCAGTTCAAGAAAATCGATGGCGACTGGCGCATCATCCGCGTGGAAACCGTGAAAACCCTTTCGTAGCGCGGCCGTGGCCGGATCTGGCTTTCCGCCTTTGGGAAACGCTGATTTAATCCAGTGGTCATGGATTTAGTAGCGACTCTCAAGCCGGTCTTTCCTAAACTCAAGGCATGACCCACCAGCCGAGTTTTTCCCAAGCGGAGTTTGCCGATAAAAAGAAAATCACCCGCCGGGAGAAGTTTCTCACGCGCATGGAGGCCGTCATTCCGTGGCCGCAGTTGCTGGCCGTCATCGAACCGTTCTATCCCAAAGGCGAACGTGGCCGTCCGCCCATCGGGTTGGAGCGCATGTTGCGGGTTTATTTTCTCCAGCAGTGGTATGGCTTGGCCGATGAGGCCCTCGAAGACGCCCTCTACGACAGTCAGGCGATGCAGGGCTTTGCCCGCATTGATCTGGCCGCCGAAGGCGTGCCTGACGCCACCACGCTGTTAAAATTCCGGCGGTTGCTCGAAACCCACGATCTATGCAAGGGCCTCTTCACCGCCATCAATGCTGACCTGACCGCGCGCGGCCTGCTGCTGCGCGCAGGCACACTGGTGGACGCCACCCTGATCGCCGCGCCGCCTTCCACCAAGAACAAGGCGAAGCAACGCGACCCGGAAATGCACCAGACCAAGAAGGGCAACCAGTGGTATTTCGGGATGAAAGCGCACATCGGCGCGGATCGGGACAGCAAACTGGTGCATACCGTGGTGGCCACCGCCGCCAACGTGGCCGACATCACCAAGACCGCGGAACTGCTGCACGGCGAAGAGACGCAAGTTCATGCCGACGCCGGTTACATTGGCGTAGAGAAACGGGCCGAGATCGTCGCCTTGGAACAGAAGATCGACTGGCAAATCGCTTGCAAACGCGGGCCGATCAAAGCCATGGCTGAAGGCGCGGAGAAGGAAACGCTCAAGGCGATCGAGAAAGCCAAAGCTTCCGTGCGGGCGTTTGTAGAACATCCCTTCCACATCGTGAAGAATATTTTCCGGTATCGGAAAGTGCGGTATCGGGGCCTGGCCAAAAACGGGCATCAACTTTACACGCTCTTTGGCCTCGCCAACGTAATGATCGGCGCGCGCGCGACCACGGCGTGAAAAATCAGGCATAAAGCCGCTTGAAACGGCGAAAAAAAGGCGGCCAACCTTCGCCAGCAAGCCAGAACAACCCCGCCAACCCATCGGCCCGACATTATTTTCCGCCGTTTGGGGGCCAGCTTCCCTCACCAAAAACTGAAATTTGAAAACTTGGCTTTATTCAGCGCTTCCTTTGCTTTGCCTTGGCGAGCAGGGGAACGTGGCAATGAAATGGCTCCCGACTTGACGGATCAAACCATCAGAGCCGCATCTGTCCGGCGGGCAGCTGGTTTTGCCAGACGAAGGGCAGCCCGATCTCCTGATAAGCCTGCAACAAGACATTGACCACCGTTTCCAACAGTCCCACCGCAGAATACGGTTTGGGCAGCAGGGCTTCCAAGTTATGCCATTCGGGGTGCTCCAAGGCCTCGACCGGCATGGTTCCAGAGGCGACGATCACCGGCAGAATCAACTGGGCTTGGTGAATTTTTTCAAGCAACTGCACGCCGGACATCCTTGGCATGTCATTATCCGTGACTAAAAGATCATAATGATTGGTTTGCAGGCTGTCCCAAGCCGCCAGCCCATCAGTCGCCGTATCCGCCACATAGCCATGCCGCCGCAATATTTCAGCGTTGCTCTGACAAATGTACGGATCATCGTCCACCACTAAAATGCGGTGAAGCTGATCCGGCGGGTAGCGAAATAATTCCCCCGTGGCAGGGGTGGCGTATTTTGTGGTCATAAACGTAATGCCAACATGGATTCATATCGTCCTAAGCGACTGAACCTTTAGCAAAATTCGTTGGCCGGTTTCAAATCCATGGCTGACCGTCAATCGGCGCAATTCTCGGCCGACTGTTCGGAGCCTCATTCTTTTCCAGCCCAAATCCCAGTGGCCGGTCGCCTCAACGATGCTGGCACGCGACTTCCCGCGCCCCGCGAGCGCGAAGCTGTTTGGACTGTGGCGTCCCCCCCTCCGTCGCTTTTCCCCCGTCTGCGGTGACGCCCCTCTGATTCTCCCGCCGCCTTGCCATCAACAAATTCATGCAGAGTCGCTGGAATCTTGTTTTCCCAGCTTCGTATTGCTTCAGCGTTGCTGAAAATGCTCTGGCGTAGATGAGGGGTTCACTTTCTGGTTTTGCGTTCGGGCATGGCAAAAACGCCATGATTGTACAAGTAACTTGCGCTGAGCAGTTTGATATTGGCCGTGGCTCGCGGCTCGCGCGGATGGCCGTCCGCCCGGCTTTCAGGCACATGATCCGTTTTCTGCTCCAGGGAGCGCGGCGTGGCCGTAGACGGCACTTTACCTGCCAGCGGGATTACTTAAAATGGTGACTACGTTGACGCCTAGAATTTATATCTGTCTGCTGGCCTGCGTGGCCTGGCTTGGGCTTTTTCCCGGCTGGGTCAATGGTTCGAATTTGGATCTGGCGGAGACGGCGGATGCCATGCGGGTCTGGCATAGTCCGGACGGTCTGCCTTCCGACCTGGTGACGGCCGTGGTCCAGACCCGGGATGGTTTGCTTTGGGTGGGCACGAGCGCCGGCCTGGTGCGTTTTGACGGGGTTAAATTCACCGGGCTGAAGCTGACGGATTCCGCCACCAACCGTCCGCTCAGCATTACCGCGCTCTGCGAGGACAGTGATGGGCGGCTATGGATCGGCACCCAGCAGAATGGCTTGTTTCAGTTGTTCCGGGGCCAGGTGTCGCCGTTCACCTCGGCGCGGGGGTTGCTGGATGACGGTATCACGTGTCTGGAAGCCGGCCCGCAGGGGAAGGTCTGGGTGGGCACGAAATCCGGGCTGAACCTGTGGACGGGCAGCACTTTTCAAGCTTTTACCACGCGCGATGGGTTGCCGGACCCCTTTGTGACCGGTGTGAATGTGGCGCGTTCCGGCACGGTCTGGATCACCACACGGGTGGGCATGTGCCGGTTCACCGACGGGCGGATCAAGCCCTATGCGTTTGACACGGAAAGCCAGGGCCGGAGTCCGGAATATCTGGGGGCATATGAGGATCGCCGGGGCAATCTCTGGGCTTTCGGTGACACCTACTTGATTAATCTGGCGGAAGGCAAGCGGTTCAATTATTTCCGCAGTTCTGAATCCGCCTCGGTGCGCATCTGGAGTTTGTGCGAAGGCCGGGATGGGCGCCTCTGGATCGGCACCAGCGGCCGGGGCTTGTTTTGTTTTGAAGACAACCATTTTCAGCCGGTGATCCTGGGGGAAAGCCGCTGGTCGTTTGACGTGCGGGCCATCTGCGAGGACAGCGAAGGGAACCTCTGGCTGGGCACTTCGGGCGGCGGTCTGGTGCAACTGCGGCCGCAGTCCATGCAGGTATTGCGCGTGGGGCAGGGGCTGCCCGTCGGCCCGCCGGCCGCGCTCGCGCTGGATGGGGGCGGGCGGGTTTATGTGGGTCTGCAGCGGGGCGGCTTGTTCGTGGGCGAATCCGGCCGGTTCGAACGGGTGAGCAGCAGCGGCGGCCTGGCCTCCCAAAACTTTATCACCTCGGTGTGGGCGGCGCAGGATGGGACGGTGTGGGCGGGCACGCTGGGGGGCGGGCTCTATGGTTTGAGCAACGGTCGCGAGGTGCACTTTACGACGGCGAATGGCTTGGTTGATGACACGGTGCTGGCGGTGTGTGTGGATGGTCAGGGGGCCGTCTGGGCGGGCACTGCGGCCGGTTCGATCCACTGTTTTGCGGGGCAAAACACGACCCGCTTTGACATGCGGCATGGTTTGACGGGCCAGCCGGTGAGGGTTTTGATTCCCGGGGTGACGAACGGGCTGTGGGTCGGCACGCAAGACGGTCTGGTGCTCCGGGGGACCGGGGGCAAATTCACCCCCATGGCGGCCGCCAACAATGGCGGGCAGCACCCGGTGCTGGCGTTGCACGAAGGCGACCGGGGCCGGCTCTGGATTGGCACCGATGGCGGCGGGCTGGCGTGCGTGGTCAACGGCGTGGGAATGAACTGGAGCACCAGCAACGGTCTGCCCAGCGACATCGTGGCCGGCGTGGCCGAAGACGGCGGGAAGAATTTATGGTTGGCCACGGGCGCGGGCATTTATCGGGTGAATCGCGCCGATGTGCGGGAAGCCCTCCATAATCCCCGCCTGCCGTTGCAGTGCAAGCTGATGTCCGAGGCGCGCACCACGCCGCCCATCGCCCCGTTTTTTGGCGGGCCGCGCGCCGTGCTGGGGCCGGACGGCGAACTGTGGTTTGCTTCCGACGAAGGCGTCTGGAAAGTGGATACGCGGCAGACCGAAATGGGCCCCGTCCAGTTTCCAGTGTATCTGGAAAGCGTTGCCTTCAACGGCCAGCCCCCGGTTTCCTTGCTGCGCGGCGTGCTCTGGTCCCCGGGCACCCCGGCGGGCACCCTGTTCAAGACCCCGGTGGATTTGCGCTCCCTCGAAATTCGTTTCACCGCCTTGAGTTACCTGGCGTCCGAGGATATTCAATTTCGACACAAGCTGGAGGGGTTTGATCCCGACTGGGTCAATGATGGGGGTGTTCGGTCGGCCCGTTACCCCCGGCTGCCTTACGGCCATTATCGGTTCCGGCTGGCCGCCCGCAATGCCGCCGGCGTCTGGCACGAGGCGGCCGACACGTTTGCTTTTGTCGTCCCCACGCCGCTCTATTTTCAGACCTGGGCCATCTTTTGCTACATCATTTTCGCGGTCGCGCTGGTGACCGGAATCGTCCGCCTCGTTTCCCACCGGCGCCTGCGCCTGGCCCTGGCCCGGCTCGAGCAGCAGCAATCCCTGGAGCGCGAGCGGATGCGCATTGCCCGGGACATGCACGATGAAATGGGCTCGAAGCTGACCAAGATTTCCTTTTTAAGCGAGCACGTGCAGTTTGATGCCGCCGCCACCGGGCCGTTTGCCGACAAAATCCGCGACATTGCCCAGACCTCGCGCGATTTGCTCCAGACCATGGATGAAATCGTCTGGGTCGTCAATCCGCGCAATGACACGCTCGAAAATCTCGTCACCTACCTGAGCCATTACGCCCTGGAATACTTTCAGAACACGTCCGTGGAATGCGATTTGCGGCTGCCCCAGGAAATTCCCCTGTATCCGCTGTCGTCCGAAGTGCGTCATCATCTGTTCCTGACGTTTGAGGAGGCGTTGAACAACGTCCTGAAGCATTCCGGCGCCACCCGCGTGCAAGTGGCCATGTCCGTCACCGCCGCCGAATTTGAAGTCCAGGTCGTAGATAACGGCCATGGCTTTGTCCTGCCACCGGGGGCGGAGACCGCCAGCCGGCCGGCGGGCCGGCGGGGCGGCAACGGTTTGAAAAACATGCACCAGCGGCTCGCGGACATCGGCGGCGAATGTCTCGTCACCAGCCGTCCGACCGCTGGCACCACCGTCGCCGTCCGGCTTCACCTCAAACAACATCCCGGCCATTAATCATGAAAAAAATCATCACTGTCTCCATTGTGGATGACGAAGCCGACCTGCGCGAACACATCGCCGGCTATTTGACCGCAGCCGGAAACATCGTCTGCAAAAGCGCCTACGCCAGCGCCGAGGAGGCCCTGGTCCATCTGCCGCAGGATAAGCCCGACGTGATCTTGATGGACATCAATCTGGGCGAAATGGACGGCATCGAATGCGTCCGCCGCCTCGCGGCCATCATGCCCGGCGCGCAGGTGCTCATGCTCACCGTGTTTGAAGATCCCGATCAGATTTTTCGCGCCCTCTCGGCCGGCGCGAGCGGCTATCTCCTGAAGCGGCTGTCCCCCAAAAAACTGCTGGAAGCCATCGAGGATGTCTGTGCCGGCGGCTCGCCCATGTCCGCGCCCATTGCACGCAAAGTGGTGCAGTCTTTCAAAACCGTGCCGGTCCGTGGCGATGAATCCGTGGATCTTTCGCCGCGCGAACGATCCGTGCTGGACGGTCTGGCGGGCGGCCTGGCCTACAAACAAATCGCCGATCAACTGGGCGTGAGCATTCACACGGTGCGAAACTACATCCGCCGCATCTACGAAAAACTGCATGTCTGCACGCGCACCGAGGCCGTGGCCAAATTTTTGAAAAAATGAGTTTCCCCACGTCAGTTCGCCGGTCGCCCGTTTGGTGCCAGTGCGTTTTGCTGCTGGCCGGGCTGGCCACCGTGTCCGCCGCCCCGCCGGCCCGGCAGCCGCAGCGGGCGACCTTGATGACCCGCTGGGCGGCGGAAGTCAGTCCCACCAATGTCTGGCCGGAATACCCGCGGCCGCAGCTCGTGCGGGCGGACTGGCGGAATCTCAACGGGCTCTGGAATTACGCCATCACGCCCGAGGCGACCAATCGCATGCCGTTTCCCGATGGAAACATCCTGGTACCTTTTCCGGTGGAATCGGCCTTGTCGGGCGTGATGACGAATTTCGACGAGCACAGCAAACTCTGGTATCGCCGCAGTTTCTCCGTGCCGGAAGCGTGGCGCGGCCGGCGGGTCCGGCTGCACTTTGGGGCGGTGGACTGGCAGTGCCAGGTCTGGGTGAATGGCCGCACCATTGGCCGGCACCAGGGCGGCTATGATGCGTTTACCTTCGATATTACGGAAGCCTTGCGCTGGCCGGACCCGGAGGAAATCACGGTTTGCGTTACTGATCCCACCGAAGGCGACCAGCCGCGCGGCAAACAATCGCACAAACCCGAGGGCATTTTCTACACCGCCAACTCCGGCATCTGGCAGACGGTCTGGCTGGAACCAGTGCCCGAAGTCTGTATCGACAGCTTGAAAATCACGCCGGATGTCGATGCCGGTTGTCTCCGCATCCGGGCGGCGGTGAACAGTTTTTCGGAGCCGCTCCGTGTGGAAGCCGTGGCCTTCATCGCGGGCAAGGAGATCGCCCGCGTCACCGGCCTCGCGAATGACGATTTAAACCTGAGTCTGCCGAACCCGCATTTATGGTCCCCGGAGGATCCGTTCCTCTATGACTTGCAGGTGACCTTGCGCGATGAAAATCAGCCGCTCGACTCGGTCGCCAGTTATTTCGGCATGCGGAAAATTGCGTTGGGCAAGGATCTCCAGGGCTACACCCAGATCGAGTTCAACCACCGGAACATTTTTCAGCTCGGCACCCTCGATCAGGGCTACTGGCCGGATGGGATCTATACCGCCCCCACCGACGCGGCGTTGCGGTCAGATATCGAGTTCCTGAAAAAAGCCGGCTTCAATGTCACCCGCAAGCATGTGAAAATCGAGCCGGATCGTTGGTATTACTGGTGCGACAAGCTGGGCCTGCTGGTCTGGCAGGACATGCCGAGCGGCAACAACGCCACCATGGAAGGCCGCTGCGAATTTGAAAATGAATTGCTCCACGCGGTGGACGACCTGCGCAACCACCCGGCCCTGATCGTCTGGGTGCTGTTCAACGAGGGTTGGGGGCAGTTTGACACCGAACGATTGACCGAGTGGCTCAAGAAAACCGATCCCACGCGGCTGGTGGATGATGCCAGCGGCTGGACCGACATGCGCGTGGGCGATGTGATGGACATGCACCATTATCCCGGACCCAACGCGCCGCTGGCCGAGCCGCATCGCGCCTCCGTTTTGGGCGAGACCGGCGGTCTGGGGTTGATTGTCCCGGAGCACACCTGGTCCTCCCGTCACTGGGGCTACGTGATGATGGCGGACGGGCGGGAACTGGCCAACCAGTATGTCGAGACGCTGAAGCAAATGTGGCGGCTGCACAACCTGCGCGGTTTGAGCGCCGCCTTCTACACGCAAACCGCCGATGTGGAAACGGAATGCAACGGCCTGCTGACCTACGACCGCGCCGTCGTCAAGATTGATGCGCCCATCCTGCTGGCCGCCAACCGCGGCGGCTTTTTCCAACTGCCGCAGAAAGTCATTCTCGCCAGTGCCCTGTTCGGCTGGACGGAATGGAAATACACCACCGCCCGTCCGGACGAGGACTGGTATCAAACCAGGTTTAATGCGACCGCCTGGAAAGAAGGCCCCGGCGGTTTCGGTGCGGTCGGCACGCCGGGCTCCTTCATCAATTCCACCTGGGACACGTCTGACATCTGGCTGCGCCGGGAATTCACCCTGGAGCCGGCGGATTTGACCGGGTTGATATTCCAGGTGTTCCACGACGAAGATGCGGAAATTTTTTTAAACGGAGTCCTCGCCGCGAAACTGCCGCAGTTTAATACCGACTACGAAAATTTTGAGGTTTCCAAAGAAGCCCGGGCGGCACTCCATGCCGGCCGCAACGTTATCGCCGTGCACTGCCACCAAACCACCGGCGGACAGGGGATTGATGTGGGGATCATCATCCCCGCGCCCCCCAAGCCCGGGGCCGACGCCCCCCAAAATTGACGGGCGCACCACCAGAGCAGAGCGCCGTTGTCCCCGGCGGCTGGCGGCCATCGTCATTCCGTCCAGTCGCCTGATTGCAGATACGGCTTGAGCTTTTCCTTGAGCGTTTCCCGGCCGCGAAAAATGATGGATTTCGTGGCGGAAAGCGAGCAGCCGAGAATTTCGGCGATTTCCTCATAGCTCAATTCATCCTGCCGGCAGAGCAAAATGGCGGTGCGCTGGTTTTCGGGCAATTCCGCCAGCGCTGCCTCGATCTTCCGCGCCAGCTCGCCATGCAGCGCGTTTTCGGTCGGCAGCGCCACCTTCTTGTCCTCGTACTGCCGCTGGGGCTGGTCCTCATGTTCCGCGTGGGTTTCCTCCAGCGATTCGGCGGGATGGCGGGAGCGGCGGCGGATTTCGTTCAGGCACAAATTGCGGGCGATGGTAAACAGCCAGGTGGAAAACTTGGCGGTACGCTCGTAGCGGGCGCGGGATTTGTAGACCTGGAGGAAGACATTTTGCGCCACGTCCTCGGCCTCGGTCTCATCGCGGAGGGTGCGGTAAATGAAATTGAAGAGGGGCTGCTTGAACTTCTCGACCAGTTCGGCAAACGCCGCGCGGTCGCCGCGCTTCACGCGCAGCATCAGGGCGGCATCAGGGTCGGTTTGTTCCGGCATGGTCGGAAGATTCTATTCAACGCCGGGCGCGCCACAAGGTTGCGTTGACATGAATCGCCGCCGATTTTGAGCGGCTCAGCGGTTTGGAAGCGTTTGGGCCATTATTTTCAAAGCCTTCGCATCCAAGCCACCGCTGTGATTCGGGTCAAACTGCTGCAAGAGCGCGGCGGCGGAGGGGAGTCGCTTGACGAGCAGCGGGCCGACCACAATTTTGTGGTTGGCCAACATGGCAGGAGAAATTTCAGAAAAGACCGCCACCCGCGAACAAAGCAGTTTTAGTTCCTCACCATTCAGCCGACCGTCACCATCAAGGTCAAACTGTTTCATGATTGCTTGCATCTGATAATCCAGTTGCTCGCTGTTCCAGTTTTGTTCGTCGCGCTGATAGGCCGGATCTCTTTTCATAGCCAGTTGCTCCCGGGCATCCAGCCGGCCATTGTGATCCAGGTCATATTTGGCCAACTGCGCGGTTTCGTGCTGCCTGGCTTTGTGTGCTTTTTCATTCTCCAAAACGATTGCCTGCGCCACCTTCGACCAGGGAGAATCTGGCCATCTTTCAGCGATATGCTCCGCCAAAACGCGCATCCGGTCAGGCTGATCGGCGCCGGCAGCCTCGCAACTGAATAGCAGCACAAACATTTCCTCCAAACTGGCTTTCCGGGGATCCAACCCGGCCAGCAATTGCACCACCTGCTCGTCTGCCGCCGCGTTGAAGGCATAAAGAGCCTGATCCCGCAGGCTCATGCCCTTGACCAACTGCTCCCGTTCCGCCGATGAAATGTTCAGGCGCTGCCAGCAGGCGGGCGGTACGGAAGTGAACGCCGCTTTCGACAGCCGGATCAGTTTATGGTCGCCATACGCGGTTCCAATCCAGACGAAAGTATTGTCCACCAGCAGGGTGGCGACCCGGTCCCGCGCTGGCAGGATGTAATTGGCCACCACAGATTCACTCGGCAGGTGCAAGAGCAGGAGGTGACTTTCGGTTCCCACCCAGAGAAAATCGCCGTCCACCTGCAGTGCCGTGACAGCACCGGGGACACGGCAATTGAGGTGGCAAGGATCCAGCGGCTTCGGGTCCTCCAACCGGCCCTGCCGGGCCTTGGCGTGCAAATGTTGGATATGCCGCAAGGCGTCTTGAATTTGTTGATCCAGTGTTTCCAAATCCGTGCGCAGCACGGTGGAATTGATCATATAGCCGAACCCCGCCAAAGCCATCAGCTTCGTGCCCGGCACCGCCTTCGGAGCCGGCCAGATTTTGAAGGTCTGCCGGGCCGGATCATAAAACCGCAAGCCCTCCTGGCCGCCAAACCAAAACCCATTCCCGGCAACTGCCGAACACTGGAGCGAGTAATGACCGGACAAATTTTGCCACTTGTTGGCCAGCAAGTCATAAACGAAACCTGCGCTGCCATTCGGAGCCAGATTCAACCAGCGGTCATTGCCCGTCAGTTGGGGTGATCTATTGCCCAGTGAGCCAAAAATGCCAGCGGGCTTCGGCATTTCGACCCAATGATCGGAAGCCGAATCCAGCCGGAAGCCATTCATTGAACTACCGCAGGTAAACAGCTGGCCGCCCGCGCAACCGATGCCAGACGTTTCCGGCACAGGAAGTCCATCGTCCAAACCGTACTCATGGAAGATATTCAATTCCAAATCCAGACACGCCGTGGTGCGGCCGGCGATCCACAGGTGGTTGTCACGCACCAAAAAACACTGCACGCTTTGAGTAAACAGCTCCGGCTTAAACAAAATCGGCTGGGCCGCACCAGGCTCCAGCACCCACAACCGGTTACGCTTCGCCCGCAACTCCGCCGCGATCGCGGGGTTGTTTTCACTGGTTTGGGCGGCCCGCTCATCCATGGCCAGAATCAATAATTTGTCCTGCCAGTGTTCCAACTGCAGGACTGAGGCGACTTCGTACTGGGCAGGAAAGCGAAATCCCTCCAAGGCGGGGGCCACCGCGGCCGGTAAAAAATTTGGTGGCGAGAGCTGGAACTGCGAGTAATAACTGCGGAAATCTGTCAGCCATCCCGGCGCGGGCACCCTTTGCGGGCTGCGCGCAGCCGTCAGCGAATTTGGCTTTTTCCCAGCTACCGATTTCGCCGGGATGGGGCTGGCAACCGGCGCCGGGGCGCGAAGATTTTCCGAACGATTCGTGGCCGCGCCGGTTGTCTGCAAGAATTCGCTCACCCGCTTTTGTCGCCGCGCGAGCTCGGCCTTAACCTCCTGCAGCCATTGCCAGGCCAGCTCCGGCGGCATGTCTTTTGGAAATCCTCTCCGCTCGGCTTCCCGGAGCTCACTGTATCCTCCCTGCGCCGGTTGCCTGGCCTCTTTCGCCATATCCGCCGTCGATGACCAATGCGGAAACATTTCCAGCACATCCCTAAGCGACTTCGTGTAAAGCCCGGCCATGCCGCCTTCCAGATTGTAGGGAAATGATAATTCAGTCTCGACCGGTTTCAGCCCAAACCGATTGACATAGCCACCGCACGCCTGGCTGCGGCGCCAGGCGGACCAAAATTCATTTTTTACATTGAACCTAAAATCCATCCACCAGCCCCGGCGACAGGTGATATATAGCGCGCGCGCCCGGGCACTGTCTGGATCAAAAAAGCAGGCCGTCTCCAGCATATGCACCGCCTGCAAAAACCGCTCCGGGTCATGCAAGCCAAGCTCGTCGCGATGATTGTGACTCAGGGTCATTCGGTCATATGTGTCCACCAACGATTGTGCGATTTGGGCCCGGATGGCGCTGGAATCATTGGGGTTGGTGTTCGGCCGGGCGCTGGCCAGGGTTTGCGCAGCCAGCGTTTTCAGCAGGTTGTCGATTTGCAACCGGGACGCGTCCACCGGCAATTCCCCCTTGATGAGGGTGGGCGCTGCAATTCCATCCCATAGATGCAGGGTGATTTCGAAAGTGTTGGTGGGCGCCCGTTTGGGAATGGTTTTACGCTGGCCGGCATAGGTACCCCAAACATAAAGATCGGCCGTTTGCTGCCAGCTGTTCTGATTGGTCTCGATCAGCCCGTCAAAAACCAGCTCCGACTCCCCGATCGCCCGATAGGCTTGGGGAAAATGGATCAATTGCACCCGGCGGTTGGTGGCCGCCGTTCGTTCCAGTGCCGCCAGAAAGTCCTGCTCTTTCAAAGGCAGCATGTTCAGCAGCAAGCCGAAGCCCTGGTTGGTGGCCGGCACTTCGGCCAAAAACAGGGGTGCCACCAATATTTTGCCGGTCATTTGTTGTTGGCGCACCTGGGCTGTGGCCAGCAGTTGCTGCAAGCTGCCAGCAACCTCGGCCACTTGTTGGGTGTCAATAAGCACAGACGGCGCAGCCACGCCGGAAAATATCAGCGTCTGGCTCGCGAGCACATCCGCATGTTGCAGGTCAGTGATTTCGAGGAGCAAAATACGCTGGTTGCGGTCATCCACCGAAAAATGCCCCATGATCGTCCAATCAGCCTTGGCCCATTTGCCCAAACGCGCCACCGTCGCGCCGCCCATATTTGCCACGGCTGACAATTCCAACTCCTGCCGTGCCTTGTCCAGTTGAGCACGTTCAACCCACTCCACGTTCGTTCCGCCCGCGAGGCTGGCTTGCAGGATGACCGAAAAATCGCCAGCCGCTTGCGCGCTGCGATACGAGTTGTCATCCGTGGCAAAATCCAGCAAGGCCACGCGCGGCACCGCCCGCGCCGCGAGGCCTAGCGAAAGCAGCCAAACTGCCGCCAGCCCGAGGGCTTTCATTTGACGAGTTTCGGAATAATGCGTTCCGCCAACTCACCGGCGCCCTGCTGCAACGCCGTTTTTGCAGCGATGTGCTCGGCCACATCCACGGCCACGCTGGTCTGGCGGTCCACGGCGATGAGGTTGCCGCCGGCCACATCGCGCACCTTGAGCTCGATCCGCGCCCGGCAGCTTTGCAGGCTGCCCTTGCGCATCCCAAATTCGCTGAACGCCTCGCCGGTGATTTCGATGGCCGCCCGGTTGGTGCTGTGGTCATCCACCAGCGTGAAGCCGCATTGCTGCAGGATGAGCGAGAGCTCCGTCTCCGCCGCAGGGTCAATGACGGCCTGCCCGATATGCTGCTCGGTAATTTTCACGGACACGACTGGCCGGGGTTTGTCGCCGAGCGCCAGCTTGATTTTTGCCACCCGCCCGGCCGTCGTCTCCACCCTGGCCACGAGGGTGTCGCCTTTCTGCGCCACATCCGCCGCGATTTTCTTGGCCAAATTTTCCGAGAGCTCGGCGATGGATGCCTCGGCCTTGCCCTTGACCAGCTCCCCATAAACGCGGCTGGTTTCGGTGCCGATGATTTTGGCGACGATGAACAGCTCCTGGCCGGCCCGGAAGACGCGGCCGGTGATGAGCACCTTCGCTCCGGTCAACTGGCCGACTTTGGCGGCGCTGTCCGGGCTGACGGTGCCGGACAAACCGAGCTCCTGCTCGCCAAGGGCCTTTTCCAGTTCGGCGCGCTCGACGGTGATGAGCTTCGGGTCGGCGGACAAGTTGGCGTTGATCAGCGTGGCGACTTTGGGGCCGAGATCCCGGACGGCTTCATCCTTTGAATCGAAGTCGAACACGGCCACGGTAAGCACCTCGCCGGCGGCGGCGTGGGCGAAGAGCGCGCCCGCGAGCAGCAGGCTGGCGAGGAGGGCAGGGCGGTTTGGTTTCATGATTTTGGTCTCCTGGTTTGGTTTAATGGCAAGGGCCGGCAACAGCGGCAGGGATTGGAATTGTTTCAATTTCAGCCGGGCTTCGGCGCTGGTCACGGCGTTGGAAAAATGCCGGGGCCGGCCAGTGGCGGCCGGTGGTGGCAAAATGGTTCCGCCGGTTGACTGATTCGATTTCATGTTAAAATTACGGTTGCACGGTGAAAACGGGCAAAGCCACCGGTTCGGGGTTCAGCGCCAGCCGGCCAAGCTGGAGCAGCCGCAACTGTGCGGACGGTTGATCCGCCAAACCCGCCACCAGCCCGGCGGACACCACGATAACGGCATTCGTGCCCGAGGGCACCGGGTAAAATGAGGACTGCAACCTGTCGTATGGTGCGGGCGGCGGCAGCAGCCAGACTATGCCCACGTTTTTGCTGGCCAGCTTTTTGATTCGTTCGGTCAGCCAGCCGGGCTGCTGCTGACGGGTGGCAAACGGCCCGATGATGGCCAGCCGTCCGCGAAAATCGGCGATGCTTGATTCCTCCAGATCCGCAAAGTCCACCTGGGCGGATTTGAGCAGCGGCTTGAGCACGTTGCCCGGATCGAAGATACCCAGCGGTTCATTGCCCGCCAGCGGTTTCAGGTCCGCCAGCAAGTTTGTGGGATAAACCAGCACCTCGGTCTGGCCGAGGATCCGGTTCGTATATTCGAGCCACTGGATGAGAAACATCGTCTCGACCCGGACCACCGGGAAATCGAAGGAGGCCGACTCCAGCACGGTTTGCTGCGGCAGCACCGTCAGTTTTTTCCAGGGTGTTTCACTCACGGGCGCCACGGTGGCGGAACTGGTTTGCAGCAACCGCGCCTGGATATCGCCGGTAAACGGCTGGGCCGCATCATTGTGCCAGACCAAGGGAATTGGGCGTAGTCCGCCGCCAAACACCTGGGCCGGCCCGACGGCCGGCAGCAGGCGCAACTGGGCATGAACCGCGCCCGCCAGCCCGCTGAGGGCGGCCGCCAGAATCCATGGGGCGAACGGTTTCATTTCACCAAATAAGACGGTGGTGACGGCTTAATCCTTTGGCATAAATTCAACGGATAGCTGCGGCCACTTCCTGCAAGTCGGACGTGAGAGCGGCCAGCCGTTGCCGGGCGATCTGCATTTCATCGGCAGTCAATTGCTTTTCCAGCCCGGCGATTTTTTCACGCGCCGGGGTATAACCATTTTGCCCGGCGACTTTGAACCAAGCCCAGGCCGAAGGGGCTGATTTTGGCGCATTTACACCAGTCAGATAAAAGTCCCCGATCCGAAATGGAGGCAGGCCATCGCCGCGCGCTGCTTTGAGGTAAAGCGATAGCATTTGCAACACGTCGCGGCTGGGACCATGGCCGCTTCCAGTTGGGCCCAAAATCTGCACATGGCCATCAGCGGGAAATAGCAGAGACGTCCCCATCTGTTGGTCGCGCGGCGGAGTGAATTCAATTTTCTTTATCAAGTCATCGGGCGAATAATGCCACGTCCCCCGGAGTACAATTTTACTGTAATAACGCGCGGCCGCCACCAGATCAAGCTCGGTGCCCAAGCCATGTTCGTAACGAAATTGCAGTGCGGGCCAATTTTGGATGCTTGCAAGCAGCGCCAGAGGCCGGTCACGGTCGCTTCGCGGTTCGCCAATGCCGCAGGCATAAAGGTCAGCCAGTTCTTGCACGGCGCTTTTCAGCCCCTGGTCCGAGGCGGCGCGGATTAACTCCAACCCGCGGGCCTCGTCCACCGCGACCGCGCGGCCTTCGAGGTAGAGCATTCCGAGATGATATTGTCCGGCTGCCCAGTTCTGCTCCGCCGAGCGGCGATACCAGCGCAAGGCCCCCTGCCAATCAGGTTTTGGCAGGTGATGATTGACATCTTCTCCGCACTCAGGCGTCTCGCACCGATAACCCATCAAGCATTCGGCGTAGGGATTATTGACGTCGGTGGATTTTTTCAGCCAGTCCATGGCCTTCTGCCGGTCAGCGGCAACACCTTTCCCCTCCCAGTAGCACACATAAATTTCGGCCATGGCAAAGGTCGAACCCTGATTGGCGGCCTCGCGATAAGTTTGGAAGGCCTTTTCGAGATCGCCAGCGTGCTCGAATTGGTGGCCCTGGTGCAGTAATTTTTCCGCGGTGGCATTGGTGTCCTGGTTTTGCGCCTGCGCTGATACCAACAGACAACCAAGCATGACAGGTGGAAACAGCCGGATTCCTCGCAGTACCCGGAATGGTTTGTGTTTGAACATTTTCATGGCTTCATCTTGCTTGGCAGCGTCTCACGTTGCGGTTTAAATGTCCGTTCCAAATCCGCGTCGGTAATAATCCAGTGGCCGCCGTAGTTTCGCCCGCCAAAAACCAGGCCCGTAGGTGTCCGCAGCCAGAAGGCCATGTTGCCGACATGATAACTTAACCGCTGAAAGATACTCATGTAACCGAACATGATTGGGTCCAAAAGATCCGTGACATGGCCGCTCACAAGGGGCATTTCGAGGAGACCGTTCGTGGAAAAATGGATGGCCGCCGTAAGTGGCTGACGGGAATCCGGCGTGAAATAGAACAAGGTGGAGGTTCGATCGTCGTTAAATGCCACCGGCTCGGTGAGCCTTAATACCGACCCGATTTTTCGCGGGGAAAGCACCCATAGTTGATCGTCACCGGCCACAATTTGGCTGTGTTCCATCGGGTAATTTTGGGGCCAGTCCCAGCGGATGGGGAGTAATAATTTCTCTGCGGGGGGCGATTTTACTGAAATCCCGGTCTCTTCCATCAGCAATGATTCAACGGGCCGACCATTGTTCCAACAGCCGACCAGGTAACGCCGGTCAAATGGGCCGGTGAGCAATCGTTGCGAACCGCCGACAGAGACATAATCTGCCGTCAGGGAGAAATATTTATTGGTGCCCGTCAGCGGCAGTGCGCGGATAAGTGAGTTCCCCGAACCGGGGTCAAACGTGAAACAATGATCCTCGGCCAGCACTCCCAACCCGCCATCTGCCTGCGGATAAATTTGTGCTCGGGATGTCCAAAGCGGGTCGAGGTCGTTTGCCGGAGGCGTGCGACGTGCGCTGACGAGCAGTTGAACTTGTTTGGAGTCCGGCAGCACCGCTAATAACCCGTCGCTGCGACCGATAAACAAACGGTTTTGCTGCCACACCAGTTTGGTGGAACCCTCCATGGGCACGGACAGATCCAACCAGGTTTTTGTCCGGAACTTGTATTCAAAAAGGCGGCCGCCTGCCTCCACGAACAGCGCATTGCTGGACACCTCAAACAAGCTCCCGGGCCGGTCGAATTTGTCGGGAAAAATAATTTCCTCCTGCACGCCACGCTGCGGATCCACCGCCAGATAACTCGTCGGGGCATCCGCCGCTGTTTGTCCCGATGGTTGGCGGTAACTGACCCGCACCCAAAGCCGGCCGTTCCGCAGCACCATGCCAGAAAATTGCGGCTGACTGTCGGCTGAGACGCCGGTACGAACCAGCTTCCACGGAATAAATTTCGCTTCCACCAATCCGGCAGTGGCGACCGTTGGTCTGGTGGCGATGGATGGGGGAATAGCGACGCCGGCGTTTTCCCGCAGGTTGCGGAGCTTGTAACTGAACCTGTTCGGCCGCGACAACCTTTGCAGCATTCCTTCCATGATCGGCAATAATTCCCGGGCCTGTTCCGGGGTTTCCATTTTGACGTTCGTGTTGGGAAACAACTCCTCTACCACAGCGACATTTGCGTCCGTGGCCTGTGTCAGAAAATCCAGCCGCAGCCGGTGCTTGAAGCTGGCAAAGGGTTCGTGGCTGAATACATGATAGATGTCATCTTCCCCCAGCTTCTTGGCCAAAGCCTGTCGGGTGCACTCCACCAGCGCAATAGTTTCCTTGCTACGGTACAATTCCGCACGGTATTCCCACATGGCGGATTCCAATGACTCCTCGCTACGACGCAGGCTGCCCAATTCGTCGTCCGGAGCGAGCAACACCGCGAGAAAAAGTCCTGCCAGCCTCACGGCCGGCCTGGGACTCGCGCCCGCCTCATCCACCAAGCGTCGCAGTACTCCGGGAACGCGCTGACGATCCGCCCACGACCAGCCAATGATGCGCGGCAGGATTTCTGGTCTTGCCCCCGATTTCAGCAAATTCCGGTAAAAATCAAGCGCCGCTTCGGGGTGCTCAAAACAAATTCCGCCCTCGTTCCATTTCAATTTTGCGTAGATGGTTTGCGGGTTGTTCCACGACCCCAATGAATTAGTTTCGAACAGCGGATGGGCGTCCATGACGGCAAGTGCCCGCCGGATCTTTTCTCTCAGCGAGACGAGTTCTTCCGCATGACTGGCGCGCATTTCGGCAGCGTAATAATAACTCTCCAGCAGGCCAAACGCCGGCCGCAGCAGTCGCAGTCCAAGCTGGCAAGAGCGGGTTGTATTGGTGCCACCAAAAAGCAGCGCCTGCGATTGATCAAATATTTCCAGTCCGCGATCCAGCGGGGCAAAGCTGCTGGCATCAGGAATTTGCAGTACCCGTAGGTTAAGTTCACTTGAGGAGCCCAAGCCGTCTTCCGGCACACTGTCGGCGTAGGTATGGATCAGCAGGCTGGCCATATCCTGCGTTTTGCGCCCCAAGGCCCACGCTGACTCCGCCGCTGTCTGGGCCTGGGGATATAGCCCCCACTTCAACGCCCACTGCGCCTCCGCAAAAAACTGGTTTGCCTCATCCGCCGCATTCCACTCGACGGGCACCGCCTCCGGCTTCAAGGTCGTCGAAATCTTTTCGACGAGCCGGTTGATCACCTCGCTCAAATTCGTGCGGCTGCCGCGAACTTCAATGGACACCGGCATCCCGCCCTTCGGTGGCCCTAATCGCGCGCTGAGGGTGATGGTATCGGGCGAATAACCGGTGTTATCCAGCGTGCCATCGAGCAGCCAACTGCCGTTCCAAAAAGCCGTGTCATCCAAGCCGGCCAGTTTCTTTTCCGCCACCAGCGACTGCATCCGCCGTCGCTCCAGCACGAACAACTGCGGCTCCCGGCTTAATCTTTCGATCGCCAACAGCGTCAACTGCCGCTCCAATTCACGCGCCTCCGACGACTGGATGGCGGAGCGCAGGTTCACCACTGAAATCGGAATGGCATCCTTCAGCAGCACCCCCAGTTTGGGAACCTGCGGAGTGAGATGCCGCGCGAGTGCCGCCGCCCACTCGGCCGGCTTCGCCAGCGGCCAGGCGAACCGCACCGATGACAACAACACGCCCGGCTTCACCGCCACGAGTTGCACCCGCAAAAAATCGCCCCCCGCGTCTTTATTCTTTTCCAGCAGCAACAACCCGTCCGCCCCCAGTACCTGGCCCAGTTTCAAATAATCCTTGTTGGCGCCGGACAACCCCTGTTCGCGTGTAATTTTCTCAATTTCATCCCGCTCCAGCAGTTGGAGGTTCTGCTGTTTGGAAAGCTCCGCGGTCAGAACCGCCGCCACCGTAGCCGCCTCCGCCGAATCTGAAATCAGCGCCAGCCGGACCGGCGAACCGGTCTGGGCCGGCATCTGCCATGCGCCCGTCAGCAAAATGGCCAAACACAAAACAATCTTCATAGGTTACATCGCCATCGCCCCCAGATTTTTGGCCTCAATTTTCAAATGATTGCCGGCCGCCATCCGTTCGGTGTTGGACCAGACAAACTGATCGCCCGTCAAAATGATGCCGCCGTGCGCATCAGCCAGAACGGTGATTTTTTGTCCCGCCACCTGGATCTCCTGACCGCTAAAGGTCACCAGCGACGTGCTTTTTTTGCCGTCGCTAATACGTATATAGAGCGGTGACGAGGCGGGCACGTCGTCGCGGTCGGACAAAACCAGATTCAAACCGTGTTCGTCCTGAACGATGGCGCGCACGCGGTTGGGAAAAATGGCCTGGGTTTCGCGAATCAACTTCAGACTGGCCAGGCTGTCTTGCGCCGTCAGTTTTTTGGTGTCTACTTGTCCATGCCAATAACCCATGGCAAAGGCCATAAAAACGCACGCCGCCGTGGCCATGGCCCAGGCCAGGCGCGGCCACCAGGGCTGCCGGGCAGGAATTCGTCTCGTAGGCGCGGAACGCAACCGGGCCAGCACCTGCTGGGGAAATTCCGCCTGATATTCGGCGGCGAGGCGCGGTTCGCGCGCGGCCTTCAGCCGGGCATCTAATTCGGCATCATTCATGGGGTCCTCCTTTGCGGCTCAAAATTTTCTTCAATTTGCGGCGGGCGGAAAATATCCGCCACGAAACGGTGGGTTCGGAACAGCCGAGAATGGCCGCCGCCTCGACGTGGTTGTGCCCGCCATAGACGGTCATCACAATGGCGGCGCGCTGTTTCTCCGGCAACTGCATCAGGGCGGACTGCACTTCGCGGCTCAGCTCATCGGCCTCGGTCGGCGCCCCGGGGCCGGGCATTTCCCCGGCCTGGGCATCGCTCCATTGAGTGTTCAGCTCTCCCCGCCGGATTTCCCGCCGCCGCCAGTCGAGACAGGCGTTGACGGCAATGCGGTAAAGCCAGGAGGAAAATTTGGCCGTGCTCCGATAGGAGTCCAGATGCTGGTAGGCGCGGATGAAGGTCTCCTGCGCGAGGTCCTGGGCATCGGCCACCGAGCCGGTCATGCGAAACGTAAGCGAATGAATCATTTGCTGATAGCTCTGGATTAATGCTTCAAACGCCGCCTGATCGCCATTCTGGCTCTGCCTGACCCTGATTATTTCTTCATCCATGTCCACGATGCGGTGTCATTTTACCTGATGATAAGACGCGAGGGAACGGACAATCCTTTGATATTTTTAAACAATATTTGGCCCCGGGCGCAACTGGACATCGTGATTATCACCGGCCATGTGATCACTTGTTTTGGGTTGTCCCCTGCGTGCCGGGCCGCTCAAAAAATGGACTCATTTTTATATCGTGAAAACTTAGGGCCGATAGCTTGGGCATGATCGGGTGACCAGAGGAGAAAACTGGATCCGGATTGCCGGCCCCAAGCGCAGGTGGCCAACTGGTCGACCTCCCGCCGCTCAGTCTGTAATCTATCAGCCATTTCCCAAGCATAGCTGCCACTGGATTCCCTGCTACCCGGCAAATACCGCGGTATTTCCCGGCTAGCCGCCAAATGCCGTGGTATTTGCCGGCCTTCCCCCAACGCCCGGTCCTATGTTATTGTCCACCGTTTATGAGGATGATCCTATCCCCGGCTCAGTCCACGGAGGCACCACGGCACACCGTGATGGCCACCAGCCATGATCGTGGCCAATGGTTGGGTTGTCTCCCCACTGACCGCCTACCGCCCGTGCGCTGCTGCGGCCAGCCAGCCAGGCTCTTGGCGCGCGGTATCGAACAGCTAAACCATTCCCCAATAACATTATCCACCGATTGTCGCACCCACCCGCCAAATCCCACGGTATTTCCCGGGTACCCGCCAAATACCGTGGTATTTGCCGGTCTTCCCTCCACGCCGGAGCCGATGTTATAATCCGCCATTTATGAGTACGATCCGATCCAATTCAGGCCGCAGCCCCGGCCCGCACTCAGCCGTCTGTCGTGCTGAAGCCGATTCGCCCGCTGGCCGTGGAATATCACTCAGAGCAGAGCCCAGATCCTTGGAGCGCTCCGAAAAAATGTAAATTTGGCGAAACGAACCCAAATTGAATTATATGTAAGCACTTATAAATATGTATGATGTGACAAATTCAGCGTTTTTTAACCTGTCAAAACGAACCCAAAACGAACCCAAAACGAACCCAAAACGAAGCCAATTCGAACCCAAATAAACCCAATTTATCCATACTTGTTGGGTTGGATTTGTCTCACTGGCGGTGGTTTCAGGCCTCGTTTTGCGTACCATGGGGCCGACCATTTCCAGCGGGATGGTCATTTTCAACCAACTTCGGGCGCATTCGTTTGCGTTGGTGGTCGCGCGCCCCAGTTTCAATGGCGCCGCTGCTTGGGCTCAAAATGAATACGGTGCCAAGGTGCGCCCTTTGGCCCTCCAGCCGCATGGCGTGGCTTGCATTACCACGGGTTTGCCCGCATTTTATCCGCCCGTGCAGGATTTGCTAAAAAAAATCGAGGCCGCCGCCGAAGCCCGGCTGTCCTTTTCGCCCACCGCCACCCCGGCGGAAAAACTCGCCCGCTATAAAACGTTCCTGAAAGTGGAGACGCAACGGCTCAAGCTGCTGCACCGCGCGGGGGCCGAGGGCAAGGAGATTTGCCAGGGCCGCGCCGCGATCCTGGATGCGCTGCTGCGCCATCTCTGGCAGTTGACCGTGGCGAGCCTGACGCCGCAGGCGCAGAAGGAATTCCCCGCCATCGCGCTGGTGGCCATCGGCGGCTACGGCCGCGCGGAGCTGAACCCGCACAGCGACATTGATTTCATGTTTTTGCACGACGGCCAGGTGGCCGTGGGCAAACCGTTGCCCTATCTGGCGAAGCTGATCGACGGCCTGTTGTATCCGCTCTGGGACATCGGCCTCAAAATCGGCTATTCCGTGCGCGATGTGGAGGATTGCGTGAAGGTGGCCAACACGGACATGCAGTCCAAGACGTCGCTGATCGAATCGCGGCTGATCGTGGGCGACGCGAACCTGTTCGAAAAATTCCGCCGGGCGGTCGTCAGCAAGTGTGTGGCCGGTTACGAGGACAAGTACATCGCGCTGCGCATGGAGGACCAGGCCACCCGCCGCACGAAGCACGGTAACTCGGCGTGCATGCAGGAGCCCAACATCAAGAACGGCTGCGGGGGCTTGCGCGATTTCCAGAATCTGCTGTGGATGACGTTCTTCAAATATCGCACCCGATCGTTGCTGGATTTGCAGGAGCAGGAATTTGTCTCGGAAACGGAGCGCAAGCAGCTCGAGTCCGCCTACGATTTTCTCCTGCGGGTGCGGAGCGAGATCCATTACCACACGAACCGCGCGCAGGAAGTCCTGGGCAAAAACCTCCAGCCCGCCGTTGCCAGCAACCTCGGCTATGCGGAGCGCTCCCCGAGCAAACGCATCGAGCGGTTCATGCGCGACCTGTATGTCCACATGCGCAATGTGTTTCTCATCACGCGCACGCTGGAACAGCGGCTGGCATTGCTGCCGCCCACCCCGGGAAGGCTCGCCCGCCTGCGCTTCCTGCTGCCGCGCCGCAAAGCCGTGCTGCCGGAACCGGTGGATGGCCTGCTGTTCATCGACGGCGAAATCCATGCCGCCTCGAAGCGGATTTTCCGTGATTCCCCGCGCCGCCTGATGCGCGTCTTTTTACACGCCCAGCAGCGCCACCTGCAATTGCACCCGGACTTGGCGCAGCTCATCCGCAACCAGCTTACCTTGGTGGACCGCGAGTTCCTGAATGACGAACACGTCCGCCAGACCTTTCTGACCATTCTGGAGCGTCGCGGCGAAGTCGCCTGGGTCCTGCGCGCAATGCATGAGGTGAACCTGCTTGGCAAATACATGCCGGAATTCGGCAAGCTGACCTGCCTCGTCCAGCACGAATTTTACCACCAATACGCGGCCGATGAGCACACCCTCGTCTGCATTGAGCAGCTGGATAAAATCTGGGAGGCCAAGGAGCCGCCGCATAAAAATTACGCACCCGTTTTTCTCAGTTTGGAACGCCCCGGCCTCCTTTACCTGGCCCTGTTGCTCCATGACGTCGGCAAGGCGGCCAACCATGAAGTCGGCCGTCACGCCGACGCGAGCGCCCACATGGCCATGCACGCGGCCAAACGCCTGCAACTGGACAGTTCGGCCACCGACACCTTGCGCCTGCTGGTGGAAAAACATCTCCTCATGGCCAGCCTTTCGCAACGCCGCGATCTCGATGACGCCACCGTCATCCGCACCTTTGCCCGTGAAGTGCGCACCTCGGAAAACTTGAACCTGCTGACCCTGCTCACTTTTGCCGACGCCCAGGGCACCAGCGACAAGCTGTGGAACGGCTTTAAAGACTCCCTCCTCTGGCAGTTGCATTCCCGCGCCATGACCCTGCTCACCGGCGGCACCGAATTCCGCCGCGCGACCGAGAACGCCCGCGCCGAGCTCCGCGACCTTGTCCGCGAACTGGCCCCCAAGCGCATCACCAGCGAGGAAGTGGACGCCCATTTCCGCCTGCTCCCGCCGCGCTATTACGAAATCCATACGCCGGAGCAAATCCACGACGACCTGGAATTGACCCACCGCTTCATGAACCGGCTGATTCTGGAAAACCAGCGGGCGCTCGCCCCCGTGACCGCCTGGCTGGACGAACGCGCCCGCGGCTACAGCCTCGTGAAAGTCTGCACCTGGGATCGCGCCGGCCTGTTCGGGAAAATCGCCGGCAGCCTCAGCGCGGTGGGCCTGAATATTTTGGGCGCCCAGATCTTCACCCGGGCCGACGGCATCGCCCTGGATACGTTCTTTGTCAATGACG
>Ga0302321_100000527_pt1 | contig 33282 bp, 30 predicted proteins | sample Fen_T0_1_FD_202505 | JGI IMG/M metagenome (GOLD analysis project Ga0302321, IMG submission 202505) | Peat permafrost microbial communities from Stordalen Mire near Abisko, Sweden - Fen_T0_1 | ecosystem: Environmental > Terrestrial > Soil > Wetlands > Permafrost | place: Sweden: Abisko... | reverse complement strand
ACCGCTTCACTTCATCAATTTTCTTCACGCTTTTTCTCCAAGGCGGAAAGAAAATCATGCAGCAATCATCATTCTTTATTTCATCATCCTCCAACTAAAGCAGGAGGCTATTAAAACTCAGCTATCAGCATGTCAAAGCTTTTATCCAACTATCTTCTTTGTTTTTTTAGATAACACCATATACGTTACCGGAATGATAAACAAAGTAAGGAGTAAGGAGAAGAGCAAACCGCCTACCACTACTATCCCGAGTGATACACGACTGGTAGCTCCTGCTCCCAGGGCTAACGCGATAGGTAATGCACCAAAGATGGTGGCCAGCGAAGTCATCAAGATTGGACGGAAACGGGCAGCAGCAGATTCGAAAGCAGCTACTCTCCTATTCATGCCCAGTTTACGTTTCTGGTTGGCGAATTCTACAATCAGGATACCGTTTTTGGTTACAATACCAATCAACAGAATCATACCGATTTCGGAGAAGATATTCAATGTTTGTCCACATATCCACAACGAAAGCATAGCACCTGCTATGGCCATTGGCACGGTAAGCATGATGATAAACGGATCGCGAAAACTCTCGAACTGTGCTGCCAGGATTAAATAAATAAGTAACAAAGCCAGAATCAACGCAAAGGAGATATTGGAATTACTTTCTGCAAAATCGCGAGACGGTCCGGCAAGTGCAGTGGCAAACGAGGTATCTAACAACTTGGCTGATATTCGTTGCATTTCTTCGATTCCTTCACCCAGCGTTCTTCCTTCGGCAAGATTGGCCGATACGGTAGCCGATTTGTATCGGTTGAAGTGATACAACATGGGCGGGTTACTGTTTTCTTTAATGCTTACCAGGTTATCCAGTTGAATCATATTACCGGCATTGGAACGAACATACAAAGATGAGATGTCGCCGGGTGCACTTCTGTCGGTGCGGGCTACCTGACCAATAATATAGTACTGCATATTGTTTTGCAGGAAATATCCATAGCGGCTACCGCTGTACGCCAGGTTCAGTGCATCGGATACATCTTTTTCATTTATCCCCAGACTCGTGGCTTTTTGACGATCGACAGCTATATTTAGCTCCGGTTTGTTGAATTTCAAATCCACATCAACATTACTGAACACCGGACTGTTTCTGGCTTCATCCAAAAACTTAGGAAGAACGGTTTTTAGTTTCTCGAAATCGAGGTTTTGCAGTACAAATTGCACCGGTAAACCTCTGGAGCTTGAAGTAGTAATGGTTGGTTCCTGACTGGCAATAATTCGGGCATCAGGGATAGAATCGTACGCTTTTGTCAGATTTTGATAAATAGCCTTTTGCGACTTCTTCCGTTGATCGGGTTCGGAAAGAAAGCTAATAACAAACCCGGCATTGGCTCCTGAATTGGAATTACCTCCACCAAAACGGGCAAGAGTGTACTTCGCCTCGGGCAGTTTCATACTCATATCGGCTATACGAGTCACCACTTTATTGGTAGTAGTATATTCTGCTCCCTCAGGGGCAGTGATAGAAGTACGGATATAGCTGTGATCTTCGAGTGGTGCAAGTTCCGATTTCAAGGTAGTTACCAAACTGCCAATAACAACGATACACAAACCAAGGATTGAGAATGAAATCCAGCGATTGAGGATAAAGAAGCTCAAAAAGCGTTTGTATTTTTTCTCCATTCCCAAAAAGAAAGGTTCGGAAGCAACATAAAACTTAGAATGGTGCGTTGCCGAACCGCCAAGAATAACATTGAGCACGGGAGTAAGCGTAAGCGATACAAGTGCAGAGATTAATACGGCGCTGGCTACCACGATACCAAACTCGCGGAATAAACGGCCTGTGAATCCTTCCAGAAAGACAACGGGAATAAACACAATGGCCAGTGTAAGCGATGTGGAGATGACGGCAAAGAATATCTCGCGGGTGCCTTCTACGGCAGCCTGCATCTTGTCCATGCCGCGTTCGATACGTTTGAAGATATTCTCGGTAACCACAATTCCATCGTCCACCACCAATCCTGTGGCCAGTACAATACCCAACAGTGTAAGTACATTGATGGAATATCCGAAGATATACATAACAAAAAAGGTACCTATCAACGAAACGGGAATATCAATCAACGGACGTAAAGCAATGATCCAGTTACGGAAAAACAGGAAGATAATCATTACCACCAGAAAAATGGAAATCAATAAGGTTTCCAACACATCGGTAACCGACTGACGAACAAAGATAGATTTATCACGTGCAATATTCAACTCCATGCCTTTCGGAGCATTGACTTTTATCTGATCAAGTCGTTTGTAAAACTCATCGGCAATCTGAATATCGTTGGCACCCGGCAGTGGTACTATGGCTAACATTACCCCGGTAGTACCGTTGACCAATGCACCCGACTCTTCATTTTGCGCTCCAAGCACCGCTTCACCAATATCGCTGAACCGAATGATCTGATTGTCGTCCTGACGAATGATGAGGTTATTGAAATCATCTTCGGTAATAAGTCGACCACGTGTTTTTACGGTCAATTCGGTAGTATTACCTCTGATCTTTCCACCTGGCATTTCTACGTTTTCTTTATTTAAAGCCGTTTGAACATCAGAGGCCGTGATCTTATAGGCTGACATTTTGGTTGGGTTGAGCCACAAGCGCATGGCCGGTTTTTGTTGTCCGTAAATGCCTATGGAACTAACGCCGGGAATGGTCTGCAGTTTTTCGAGCAATACATTCTCAGCATAATCACTAATCTGTATAGCATTCATAACGCTACTCTGCACAGCCAGCATAATAATGGGTTCGCCACTTGCATCGGCTTTGGTTACGGTAGGTGGTGCATCAATATCCTGCGGTAAGCTGCGCATGGCCTGCGAAGTCTTATCGCGGACGTCATTAGCTGCTTTCTCCAGATCGGCACCCAGTTCGAACTCTACCGTAATATTACTCGACCCAATGGCAGAACGTGAAGAAAGTGACTTCACACCTTCAATACCGTTGAGCGATTTCTCGAGCGGTTCGGTTATTTGCGATTCTATGATTTCGGCATTGGCACCGGTGTAATTGGCCTGAACCGTAATAACGGGCGGGTCGATAGCCGGGAACAAGCGAATACCTAGAAAATTAAAACCTACCACGCCCATTAGTATGATAATCAAACTAAGTACTATGGAACCTATGGGACGTTTGAGGGCAATATCGGATATACTCATGATTTATTAGTTACGAGTTATTAGTTACGAGTTACTAGTTACTAGTACTTCGACTACGCTCTGCAACAGGCTTCGTACGCTTAGTACAAGTAGAAGTTTATTCACTGCTGACTGTTGACTGATTACTTCTTTATCGTTGCATATTGTAGTTTCCCACCTTCTTTGAGGAATAACAGGCCGGAAGTAATAATGGTATCGCCGGGTTGTATGCCGTCGGTGATTTCAACATCCGAAGCTTTACGAATGCCGGTTTGCACGCTAATAAAATGTGCTTTACCATTGCGGGCTACAATCACACTTTTATCTTCTTCCTCGGGTATAATGGTTTGAGTAGGAATCATCAGGGCGTTGTGGTTTTCGCTCAGGCGAAGCGTTACGTTAGCAAAGGCTCCCGACACCAATTCGCGGGCAGAACTATTGACCAACGCTCTAACTTTCAGGTTACGGGTACCGACGTCGATACCTTGCTCGGTAGCAATTACGGTAGCATCATAGGTTTTATCGGCATTGGACATTTTGAATTTCACTTTCATGCCTGTGCTAATCACCGAACTGTATTTTTCGGGAACGCTGAAGTCGAGCTTAATCTTATTGGCAGTACGGATAGTAGACAGCAGTGTGGCCGGAGTAACAATGGCACCAATGCTTATGTTGCGCAATCCGATAACGCCATCAAATGGTGCAAGTACTTCGGTTTTGCGAATCAGGGTTTTTTCTACCTCAATATCGGCTTTCAGTGAGTTCAGCAGTAAGCCGGTTTGATCATAATCGTTCTGGCTTATACCATTGACTTTCAACAATTCGGACTGACGGTTATAAATCTTTTGTTGAATGGCAAGTTGGGTGGTTAGTTTGTGTAGAGATGATTGTAAATCATCGTCGAAAAGCTTCACCAACAAAGTGCCTTTCTTTACAAATTTACCTTCGGGCAAATTGATCTTTACCACGCGGCCGGCCACTTCGTTCTTTAGTTCCACTTCTTCGAAAGCCAACAACGATCCCGAAACAGAGATTTCATTGATCAGCAAGCTTGGTTTTACAATAATGGCATCTACTTTCTTTTCCATCTTTCCTTTGTCGCCCCGTTTGTCTTTTTCATCGGACTTTGTAAAGGCGAGTTTCAGAAAGAAGGCAACTAGTGCTAGCATCACTAAGGCAATCCATAGGGTTGATTTCTTTTTCATTGAGCTATTTTTGAATATGTATGTGTGTTTGCTATATCTACCCCAAACCCCTAAAGGGGCTTTATAGTTAGTATCGTCTCCTAAAACCACCCCTAAATCCCCTGAAGGGGACTTTGTAGTTAGTATCGTCTCCTAAAACTACCCATAATCCCCTGAAGGGGACTTTGTAGTTAGTATCGTCTCCTAAAACTACCCATAATCCCCTGAAGGGGACTTGTAGTTAGTTTCGTCTCCTAACCAGATCCTATAAACGTTTTGTATTTATAGCAATTTACCTTTAGCCCATTTAATTAAATGTATATCTTCTTGGATACCACTCTTAAGCTCCGTCAGCTGACGGATTTGGGGTGATTTAAGTGATAACTGTAATAGATAGTTTTTAGAGCAAAAGGTTTAATGCGAACGACAAATTTAGCTATAAAATTTAAAGATATTGATTTAAAGACTTTTTTTAGCAAAAAATTAATATGCATCGACTACGCTCAGCACAAGTTCAACTACGCTCAGCACAAGTGCTTAGTTCGACTACGCTCAGCACAAGTAAGTAGCTATTTGAACAATAATAAAGTAGATTTCATTATAATACATGTGTAATATGTGTTGTTAGTCTACTACATCAAATGGGCACCACAACCCCTCCAAATGAGGAGCTAAGTAATCAACTAATTTTAGAATATACTATTAAAACGAATAGAAAATGAATAAAGGGCGAATGGAGGCTTTCAGCGATGGCGTGTTAGCGATAATAATAACGATTATGGTACTTGAGATAAAAGTTCCACATGGGAACGATTTTAATGATTTAATTCCATTGATTCCCATATTATTGAGTTATATCTTAAGTTTTATTTATATAGGTATATATTGGAATAATCATCATCATATGATGCAAACGGTAAAAAAAGTTTCCGGAGGTACTTTATGGGCCAATCTTCATCTTCTCTTTTGGCTTTCCCTTATTCCATTCGCAACCGGATGGATTGGAGAAAACAGTTTTGCACAAAAACCAATGGCGTTATATGGATTTGTTTTATTAATGGCTGCTATTGCTTATCACATACTACAACTTCAACTAATTAAATCAGATTGTACCGATTCTATCTTAGCTAAAGCAGTAGGGAAAGATGTAAAGGGTAAGATATCTCCACTATTATATATTGTTGGAATTGCTTTTTCCTGGATTAGTTCATGGATTTCCGGAGCTATATTTGTATTGGTTGCATTAATCTGGCTAATTCCAGACACTAGAATTGAAAAAAATATCAAAGAGGAATAACGTATAGAAACTTCTGTCAACAGCGCACATGAAACGCTGAATTTCAATTACTTCATCAAGTTTATCACTTTTGCTAATTTTCTCACTATCGGCAAGAAAATTGCTTTGCAAATCCCCCCTAACATTTCATTCACAGTCACCTTATTGTTCATTTAATTAATCCATCCCATGGCTTTGGCAACACGGGCAGAAATATCAATGGCATCGAGTTTCATTTTATCATTTATATTGGAATAATGCGTGGTTACTGTCTTTACTGATATTCCAAACGTTGCTGCAATCTGACTTGCTGATTGTTTATGCATTTTCAGTTTTAAAATTTCCAATTGTTGCGTAGTGAGTTGCAGGTTTTGTAAAAACAGAGATTGCTCATGCGTTTCGGTATAATCATCAGGGGCAGCAAAGAACTTTCTAAAAGTGGGAAAATTGTCATCGGGTTGACGTACCGCTTCAATCTTTAGTATCCATGATTTTCCATTGGCATCTTCTTTCTTTACACATACATGACAGAGATAGGTTTTATACTTTCCGTCCTTCTCCAACAGTTTTATGGTAAATACTGCCATAAAAGACTTTGTTTTAAAAGGAGGTAATTGCTGTAACAAATTGAGGATAATGATTTGTGTTTCGAAAAAGAATTCAATATCATTGGGGTGTACGACATAATAAGGGTTAAACAGATTATCCCTAACATTAATGTTAGTGGTCTTCGTTTTCAGGTAGTGAGTATAGGCCGAGCGATAGAAAACATGTCGTCGCTTCTTTAAATTCAATAATATGGTGGTATAGACTATAATTCCATTTTCGCTTTCATATTCCTTTACGCTGTTATCTTGAATTGCCTCTTCGACATTAGAAACAGTGAAAGTTAGTTCTTCCAGCATCTTTAGGATAATTTCCATCTGCTTTTGAGGGGACTTCTTCGTTGTCATAGTTAGTAGTTGATAAGTAGTAGTCAGAATATAATGTCCTATCTTTTATAAAGAATGGAACGCGGATTTTACTGATTAAGCGGATGAAAACGGATGATATCCCGATAGCTATCTCGGGTCGGATATATAACAGATTTAAGTCATGCAAGCATGACTGATGATACAGTAAGTACTTGAGAATCATTCTGGCTTGTCAGAATAAAAATCCGTTATTTTTATCCGCTAGATTAGCGTTTATCCGCGTTCCATTCTTCTATTTAATTATGGTACATTCTATTTTTTCTGCTACTTAGTTGGTAGTTACGAATTATGAATTATCAATTATGAATTCTATTAATTACAGGTTGCAAAATAAATGATTTTTCATTAAGAAATGACACTCGTTAATATTAATTAACTATATAGAACTAAAATTACTACCACTGCCCTATTACCTATCTTCAAAAAGCGTCTTTAATTTGCAGCGTTAAGCACAACAAGCTACTCAATTCACTATTACGAACACTGCAAGACTACAGATAAGTACCTACTAAAGTTGATGATAAGCTAAAAGTATAAATAAACAAGCCGCAACAGAAAAATACAGTGCACGATACAAACGATAGTCTACTGACAGTAGATGACAATGTGCGAACGGAATAATTGGGAGAGATAAATCGAAAAAACAATTATGCATTAGATAAGAAAAGGTTTACACAAATTTTGGGATACTACCGGAAAGACTATAGTGCCTATATCTTAATTATCTTTTCTGACACAGTTTATTGAATAGACACTATCTTAATCCAAAGTCTGAGCATCTTTACCCAAAGTTGGAGCATCTTTACTCAAAGTTGGAGCATCTTTACTCAAAGTCAGAGCATCTTTACTCAAAGTTGGAGCATCTTTACTCAAAGTTAGAGCATCTTTACTCAAAGTTAGAGCATCTTTACTCAAAGTTAGAGCATCTTTACCCAAAGTTGGAGCATCTTTACCCAAAGTTGGAGCATCTTTACTCAAAGTTGGAGCATCTTTACTCAAAGTCAGAGCATCTTTACTCAAAGTTAGAGCATCTTTACTCAAAGTTAGAGCATCTTTACTCAAAGTTAGAGCATTATTGGGGTCTATTTGTCACACTGAATCAAAAAAAGTAGAATATAATGATTCATTTAAACCGTAAATCACAAAAAACAGATAGGACAATCATTTAGATAAAGAATGATTTATGAGTTAATAAACAATTAAATAAATACGAACATGAGTGATGCAAAAGTTTTGATAAATTTTTCGTCTAGTGTGTATACCGATTTGGAAGTGGGTAATAAATCCGATGATATTATCGAGATGATGACCAACAATCCTAATTTTCCTATACCACTAATGGAACTCGATGCTTTGATGGCCGCTAATACGACTTACCAGGCTTCGTTAATCAATCTGAAGAATGGCACTAAAGAAGATACGGTGATTAAAAACCAAAATCGTCGTGTACTGGAAAAAGCACTTAAGAATTTAGGTTTGTATGTGCAGATCAAAAGTAATGGCAACGAGGCTATTATTTTAAGTAGTGGATTTGATGTGGCAGGTAAACGCGAACCTGTAGGTAAATTGCCCAAACCGGAAGGTTTTGGTGTAAAAGTAGGTGTAGCTAAAGGAACAGTTGTGGTATATTGTATCGCAATTACCTATGCTAATTTTTACGAAGTGGAGTATGCCGAAGTGCAAGCCGATGGAACCCGTAACTGGATAAAGTTGACCAGCACCAAGCATAAATTGGAAATAACCGGACTAACCAGCGGTAAGCAATATGTTTTCCGAATGGCAGGTGGAGGCACTAATCCTGCACGCATGTGGAGCGACGAAATAGCTACATATGTAATCTGACTTCGTTGATAGTCCTACTGTTTGAGTGAAACTAACCGCTCCGGCCGCACAGCCGGGCGGTTTTTTTTGTGTCCTCACTCATAGCCCACTACGGAAATGTCAGGGTGCTAACTTGATGTAGATGAGTTTAGAAAAGATTATTTTTAGTAAAGGTTGAAAGTTTATTTTACCTATTACTGTTCTCTATTTACTGAAATAATCTATAGCAAATAAAGACACTGTTAGATGAATTATAATTAATTAAACAATACGTTGTTAATACGAAAAATAGTTTCTATCTTTGGTGCTGAATTTTAATTAAAACCGCAAAATGCTTCCGATAAAGTGGAAATATGCGAAATTACAGTTCGCATATATACGTGTTATGCCCAATTATAATAGACACTAACCAATTCTAAATGGCATCTTTAATTGAATCAGAAAATGAGCTCCAAGCTTTTTATGACCTAATTATAAAAATCAAGGAGAGTGGAATAAAAAGTTCCAGATATTTAGAATTACTGAATTGTTTAGTTTCTATAAACTATACAGATAGTGGGTTCAATGACTTTCTCCAATTCAAAAATGAATTTATTAATACTGTCGGCAATACCGCCAAATTATCTTTTAAAAGAGCTGACAGAGTGTATAAGCCTGGAATTGATTTAATGACTAAGCCTAATTATTTCAATCGAATGAACTCTTCGAATGAATTGTTCCGTGATGAAATAATTAAAGTTGACCAAATTAGCAATATAATATTTGAGCTTGCCGAGAGACCTAAACATAGCCTCTTAACTTTTTCAATTTTTAGACCTACTGATTTGGTTGCCAAAAAACGACCCGGCTATGTACCATGCCCAATCGCTGGTGATTTTAAATTCCGAAATAATGAGTTGCAATTAAATATGTTTTTTAGAACAAACGATGCTTTGAATTTTTTCTATCCTGATGTTTATTACTTGAGACAATTACAATTTTATGTACTGGAACAAGCAAAAAAAATCACAAAACATAAAAAACTTCAAAATGGAAATATTGGTTCTTTAAATTTTCATTTCTCAAGAATATTTTTACCTCTAAGAATGGAAATGAGAAAAAGAGAGTATATTAATGGTCCCGAAATTGAAAGTATTGTATCAGCTCTTATCGATAAAATACAATTAAAACTAAAATAAAACATTATGGCAGCAAATATTCCAAATCAGCTAACAGACACCGAAATTAAAAATTTGATTTCAAGTGACCCGTCTTACAACGCATTAAAGTTAGAAGTACAAAAAAATTTGACTGCTTTATTTGAGAACGAAACCTTTAATAATCAAGAGGCAGATATTAAAGAACGTTTGTATAATATGATAGATTACGCCATTGGGCGATTTGATTATTACTCCGAGCAAAAACATAAATTTCTAAATATAGGATTAAGCTTTATAGGTGTAAGTGCAACTTTTATAGGAATATTATTAAGTAATAATAGCTCAATTCCTTGTTTCTTAAAAACATGTGGATATATAGACTCCTTTGTCTTATCCATAACAGGTGTTGTAATGCTTGTTTTTTACAATAGTTACATGACTCCCGATTATCCCTATAGAAAGATTATGGATATTCATAGTTGGTATTTCAAGTATAAATTTAGTGACAAGTTAGACTATCGGTTAAGTAAACGAAAAATGAAAGCAGATAGGCAGTTATTAGAAGTGACCACGAGTTATATGAGTAGCGTATACAATTGGACTGAGAAATCAAAGAAGAAAAACTATTTTATAAAAGAAGATATTGAACAAGTTGCTATTTTACAACTACTTCAAAAATATAGCAGGGACTGTATAACAAAAATGAAAACGACTATGAACTGGGGTATTACCTTATTTATTGCAGTTCCAATTTTGTTGCTTATAAAGAATTTGACGATAATGCTTATAGAATATCTGGGAAACAAATAACTGGGCATAACAAAAACTATATGTCAATTGCCGTTTCCGTGCCGACAACAAGCCGTGTAGCCCGCAACAACGGCAGTGCGTTTCGATAGAGAAGAAGCCCGCAATCCCCAACTGTATATAGTTACGTACGTTAGTGGCAATTATAAAAAAATAAAAATGGAAGAGCTTAAAAGACCTGATATTATAGAAGTTGAAAGTTTTTTCAACGAATATGTTGAATATTCCGGTGGACAAGTAATATCTAAATGTGAAGATAATTTAGATGACCGACCAAATGCTGATTATTTATTTAAAAATGAAAATGTAATTGCCGAACTAAAATGTTTCCAGAAAGATTTATTTAACAACGAAGAAGATATTCCTAGAATAATGAACTTCTTGGACCGATGGGAAGAAAGAAAACTAATTAAACAGGCAGACAAATTAAAAATTATACTTGGGTCTAAGAAGCTACCCATTGAATGTTATTATGACTTATTAAGTGCCTGTACAAAAACTATTGATAGAGCCTTACACAAAGCAAATAAACAGATTCAAGAATCAAAACGGACATTCTCACTTCCAGATGCTAAAGGACTCGTTCTTTTATGCAATGACGGAAACTATTTTGTTCAAAATGACATTTTTCTAGGGCTTGTCGCGAATTTAATGAGTAGAAAGTATATGGAATCTGATATCGATGGTTTTGTGTATTTTACAATTAATCAAGTTTCAACAGTTCCAAATAGTGGTCTTGACTGGCAATTATGGGTGCCTTCTTACAGAAACGAGAATGATAGCGACTTAAGCCAATTTGTAAATGACCTTGGTCATAAATTTCTGAACGAATTTTACACATTGAAGACAGGAATAGAATCTTCAAAAAAAGTTATAACTGATGACACCGAAGTTGGTTATAATACGATTAAATCAATGAAGTATATACCGAAAGAAATAATATATAAGAAAAAATAACTGCCACTAATACATAGGACTTCATGTGGTCGGCACGACCCAGCATGAAGTCAGATTTGCACTACATCCCTGCGGTACTTTTGTAGAATGAGCGTTAAGAAAGTGGTTGTAATGATATGGAGTTAGCGGTGTGTTTTGCGGAGGTTTCTGATAACCCACCGCTGGCGCGGTTCTGTGAACCGTGACAAGACAAAGGGGAAATTGTCTGAACTGGGATTAAGCAGATGAATCAGATAAAGACAGATACTTTCAAAATCTGATATATCCTTTAATCCCCTTTTTCGTCCAAGTCTGTTGCTTTGCAGTCGGTGAATAGTTCAAGTTTAGCGAAGCGTAACTTGGACTGATAACTAAATCAGTTTATAACTGATAACAGAAGTTGAAAACTTCCAAATTGTGAGTCCAAAGCTTGTCCGACCACCGGCGGATCTCCACTACGCTCAGACTTGAACTATGCAGGGCAAACAAGCGATGGACAATGAAATATAAAATTGAACTAAAACATACAAATAAAAGAAGGAACTTCCATGCAGAATAAGTCTTTAGTGGTAATTGACATTCAAAATGACATTACCAAAAACTACAAAGAAATCATCAACAATATTAATCGTGCAATAGATTGGGCAGTGGAAAATGAAATTCATGTCGTTTACATAAGGCATTATAACTTATCAGACGGCACAAGGACTTTCAAACTTAATACTCGTGGGTCTGAATTAGTTTCGGACATGAAATTGGTTTCCACAAACATTTTTGAAAAATCCAAAGGCAACGCATTGACCAGCGAAGATTTTGCTGACTTTATCAAAAGAAATGAAATAAGCGAATTTTACATTACAGGAGCAGACGCCATTGCCTGCGTGAAATCAACCGTATTTAATATGTGTAAGAAAAACTACAAAGTTACAGTCTTATCAGATTGTATTACGAGTTATGATAAAAGGAAAATTGACGAAATGCTGAATTATTACGAAAAAAATGGTAGTAAAATAATTAATTTGAATGACTTGCTAGATTCTAAATAAAAATGCCTGCGGCTAACATTGTGTAGCATAGTAAAAAAAGAAGGACTTGCCTTGTCCTCGCGGATATATAACCATTACTTACTTGCACAAAAGTGCGGACTGGTCGGTGGGTAATTGTCTGAACTTGGATTAAGCAGATGAATCAGATTAAGACAGATACGCTGAAAATCTGATACATCCTTTCATCTGATTTAATCGTGGTTCAGACAGTATAGCCTAAGGATAATTGTCTGAACTGGGATTAAGCAGATGAATCAGATTAAGACAGATACTCTGAAATCTGATATATCCTTTAATCTGATTTAATCGAGGTTCAGACAGGATAATCTGTGGGAAATTGTCTGAACTGGGATTAAGCAGATAAATCAGATTAAGACGGATACTCTGATATTAGATTAATTGGAAAGCACTGTTTCGGTTTTGAATAGGTAAATGATTTAAAATAAGAACTGATTGGGAGATAAAATAATGGAAGATTATAAATATAAAGATATTACCGGTAAGATAATTGGGGCTGCTATGCAAGTTCATAAAACACTTGGCAACGGTTTCCAAGAAGTCATTTATCAAAGAGCTTTAGAAATTGAAATGCCAAATCAAGATCTAAACTTCAAACGGGAGTTCGAAATGCCTATATTTTATCGATCTATTCAAATCGGTACTCGCAGAGTTGATTTTCTTGTAGAAGATATTATTTCTGTAGAGTTGAAAGCCATTATCAAACTAGAGGATGTACATATGGCTCAGGCCATTAATTATCTGGAAGCATATAATATAGAAGTGGGCCTATTGATAAATTTTGGAAGTAAAAGTTTAGAACTCAAAAGACTCATCAATACGAAATATAAACCAATCTGAATTATCATACTATCTGATACATCCTTTAATCTGATTTAATCGTGGTTCAGACGGTATAGTCTGTGGAAAATTGTCTGAACTGGAATTCAGCAGATGAATCAGATAAAAATAGATACGCTAAAAATCTGATACATCCTTTTATCTGAACTAATCGTGGTTCAGACAGTATAAAGAAATTAAGCATAAAGATAATTGCAGTCAAACAGGTTTCGTCTATGAAGCTTATTTGAAAAAACAGATACAAAAATGGGAGAATATGGGGTTTCTGCGCAGAGTCTCGCTAGCTGTCATTGCAAAAAAGAAGACAGCGATATTAATAAGAATATTATAGTATTAAAATACAAGAATCAGAGAAAAATGACACTTAAAAATGCAATCTTAGCAATCTTCTTTACACTCTATTTGGTCTCATGTACTAAGAATGAAAATGTTTCTACAATTAACCCTTCATCAACTATGATAGAAATGGAAGGTGAAGGCGGAGTAGCTAAAATAGCATTTGCTGGAGATACGTGGGAAATAGCAGAAATAATAAATCAGAAAGGCAATCAAACTATTTCTGGCGATAGTTACTCCACAGACGGAAAACTTATTACAAAAAACTCTCTATTATCATTAAATGAATTAGGACGATTAAATACAATTTGGGAGGACAAAGGTTTTATCATTACAAAAACTACATTAAAATCTTTAGAAATCCTTTTAAAAGAGAACTGTACAACTGAAGATTTTAGTTTTGTTATCGTTTTGAAAGCAGGCGACGAGACCAAAAATATAACAATCAAACAGAAAAAATCTCAAGGCTACAAATATGAAAAAATTGAATTTTCAAAAGATAAAGAAGACATAGATTCAATTTTTACACAGAATGGGACTTCGTACAAATTTGACATCAAATCGTCACAAGAGTTTTTGTTTTTACCTTTTTCTGGTGTAAACTGTATCAAAAGCTCATATTTTGAAAATACTCTTGAAAATGCATTAGCAATGCCAAGAAAAGACTCTTTAAAAGTTGAAATACCCTCATATATTAGGAATAATGAAATTTATTTGAATGGAGAAACTGCAAGTTATTCTAATGTTATTACTGTAAGAGAGAGTGATATTAAAAATCAAACAGAAAAAATTGTTATTCCTTCAGGAAAATCTGAGTTTTCCGTTTTAGTAGAATTTAAGAAGAGCAAAATATCTTACAAGTTGTATTTAACTAATAACAGAACGAAAGATAGAAAAATCGTTGTTGGAAAATGGATAGAAATTGCTCCAACTGGAAGGTTTACTATTAATTGGAAACAATAATGCACGACAAACAACGAACAGCTAACACACTTTTAGGTTTGCACAATAATTAGAATTTTGAAAGGCGAGGTTGATTTTTTACTTTTGTTGTATAAAAGCATGGAATTAACCGGCTGACAGGGAAATTGTTTGAACTGGGATTTAGCAGATGAATCAGATAAAGACAGACACGCTAAAAATCTGACACATCCTTTCATCTGAACTAATCGTGGTTCAGACGGTATAAAGAAATTAAGCATGAAGATAATTGCTTTCAAATAAGTTTCGTATATAAAGCTTATTTGAAGACAAAAACGACAAAATAGATACAAAAACGGGAGAATATGGGGTTTTTGAACATACTCTCGTTATGGGCATTTTAAAAGAAAATAATTACCTAAAAAATTAATATGAGAAATATTTTATTTTTATTTATTGCTTTATTTTTTCTTTATTCATGTGATAAAGAAAATTCTGACATTGTTTTAGAGAAACCTGTAAATATTCAAGCTTCAAAAGGGTTATTCGCTAATAAAATTGTTATTCAATGGGATTCTATGCCTAATGCTAAAATGTATGAACTTTACAGATTTGATACAAAAATTGGTGATTACAGATCAATATCATTAACAACTAAATTAGTTTTTGAAGACACAAATATTGTGGTAAGTTCCAAACAATATTATAAAGTAAGGATATATAATTCAGAGAGTTCGTTTAGTGATTTTAGCATGACTACTTTTGGTTATACATCTTTATATATTGGAGATAATCCGCAAATTGACAGGCCGATTCAATTCACTGTATCAAAAGGAATCTATGGAAATAAAATATTATTATCGTGGTTAAAAATGCCAATGGCACAAGATTACCAAATCTATAAATATGATCAAATCACAGGCAATTATAAATTATTCATAACTACAAATGATACAGTGTACGAGGATAAAACCCCAACTACTCCATATTCAAAAGTTTTTTATAAAATTAGAGTCTTTAATTCAGATTCAGTATATAGTAATTTTACGGATGTTGTTTATGGATATATTAACGGGAAATTGTATGATTTGATTAGTAATTTTGGTTCAGAGGGTAGTGGAAATGGGCAATTTAGTTTTCCAGAACATTTAGCAATTGATAAATCCGATCAAATATATGTTTCAGATCCAAATAATAATAGAATATTGAAATTTGATAAAAATGGGAATTACTTAGAAAATTTCTATTCTTGTAATTCGCCTCGTTCTGTATTGTTTTTATCCAATATGGTTATTATTGCAAAATCTGAGGACAATAAAATCTATGAGATGGATTATAACAAGCAGTTTATTAGAGATTGGGGGAGTTCTGGAGCTGCAGATGGACAATTTAATTATTTTAGGCAAATAGCAATGGATAACGAGGACAAGATTTATGTGGTAGATCATAATAACAATAGAATTCAAAAGTTTGATTTGAATGGAAATTTCATACTAAAATGGGGAAATAAAGGCGAAACCATTGGGAATTTTGTTTATCCTTGGGGTATTGCGTTTATTAATGATAAAATTTTGGTTTCATCAGGAACAAGAGTGCAGTTTTTTTCAAAAACAGGGGTATTTATTAAGCAATGGAACTTTGAAACTACTATTTATGATTTAAGAGTAAAGGGAGATGACATTTATATAGCCTGTGGTAGTTATGTACTGAAAACTAACGAAAATCGTGATATTGATATTAAAATTGGCGAGGGCGATTTTAATTTAGTTACCAGTGTTGTGATTGATTCAAACAACAACTTATATGCGAATGATGTATATAAGAGGAGAATATCACTTTACAAAATGAATTAGAATGAGCAGCATCCAACGCAGGCTCTTAGGTTCATTGGCAGGCTCGTTTTGCTCCTTCATTCACCAAATGATATAGAAAAAACTGATTTCACAAACAATTATTTTTAAAAACATGACTAAAAAAGTTCTCTTATTTTTGGCTCAGGGATTTGAAGCTTACGAAGCCAGTGCATTTACCGATGTATTTGGTTGGAGCAGGGAATCGGGGCTGGAATCTGTTGATATGGTTACTACGGCCTTGCGACCAACAATAAAATGCTATTGGAATCTGATTGTGCAACCGGAAATGCCCTTCGATCAGATAAACGTTGATGACTTTGATGCATTGGCTATTCCGGGTGGTGCAGGTGAAGCCGGCTTTTACGAAGATGCGTATGACGAACGTTTTCTCGATTTGATACGGGAATTCGATAAGAAGGGTAAGCATATTGCTGCTATTTGCGTGGGAGCTTTACCCATAGGCAAATCGGGCGTATTGAAAAACCGAAATGCAACTACCTGGGATTTGAATGAAGGTGCCAGACGAAAACAATTAGCAGATTTTGGTGCCAATGTGCAGGACAAACAAATGGTTATCGACAAAAACATTATCACATCAACGGGTCCTGCCACCAGCATTGATGTGGCTTTTCAATTGCTTGAGATGCTTACGGATATTCAAAACGTAAATGAGATAAAAAGAAATATGCGCTTTATAGTGGATTAATATTGTTATCATTCTATGAATAACAAAAAGAAGAATAAATACAAAATGGAGAAAATAAAAATATTAGTTGCCGGTTCGGGAAAGTTAGCCAATGCGATACTAAGTTCAGGTTTGTCATTTCATTCGTGCGAAATACTGAAATGGGATACACAATGCCAAACGCTTGATGAAAAGGCGATACTGGTGCATGCCGGTTCGGGAAGGCAACTGAAAGAATGTATGGAATTCTGTGCCAGAACTAAATCTATATTTATTGAACTGTCGACCGGACTGGAAACAGAAACCCTTCAACCTGATTTTCCGCTTATTATTTGTCCCAATACTTCCATTCTGGTGTTGAAAACATTAAACATGCTCAAAGCAAATGGTCGGAACTTTGAAAATTATTCTATATCCATTACTGAATCTCATCAGTCAACAAAAAAGACAGAACCCGGAACGGCATATGCTTTTGCCAATTCATTGAAATTTCCGGTCAACAAGATTGTATCAGTACGTAATCCCGAGTTGCAGCAAAACGTAATAGGTATACCGGAAGAATACCTGGAAAAACATGCCTACCATAAAATTGTTATCAAGGATGGAAACGACGAAATAACCATCGAAACAAAAGTACTGGGACATGATTCCTATGCCAAGGGCGTTAAGTTGATAATTGAATCGGCCTTAAAGCACAGTTTGGAAAATAAAAGATACACGGTTTTGGATTTAATTGCAAGCAATATGCTGTGAAATGATAGACCTTAGTGCTCTTTGCTCCCACTTACATTTCATACGAAAGATGATGGTATAGTGGATATAATCTTATTTTTATTAAATTTGCAAGCGCTATAAATAAACACTATAGTTTGCTAACCCTAAATTATTTATAAAGATATGATTATGTCTCACAAAAGAACGCTCCTTACCACGGTCGTTTTTCTCTTTGGGTTGTTTCTGATAACTGCACATGCGCAAACAACAACCTATGGCGATACGATCTTTTTTGATGATTTCGGAAAACATATTACCCGCGTAATCACACCTTATATGCCCACTGGAAGTTACTCGTTTGCAAGTGCCAGCGGTACTTCCAGCGAAAAAGAAATACAGGATAATTACTATGCTATCGTTGACCCCCGACATATAGCAGATGCAGGTCAGTCTTCTTATTTCTGGACTTCTACAAGCCCTACTGCTACCTTGCCCGGAGGTGCCAGACCCTATTACACCACAGATCACACCGGCAACACAGATGGAGCAGTAATGGTGGTGAATGCGGGTACCACGGTGAATTATATATATAAACGTCCGGTAATTTTAAAAACAGGATTCCGCTATCAATTTTCATTTTGGATATACGTGGTGGCACGCAGTTCGCAATTTTCTATGGAAGTAGTCAATCAAAACAACAATACCACCAGTACATTTGCAGGACCTGTACTCGATGCTGAGGGTGTATGGAAAGAATATACTTTAGTCTTTCCGGTTCCGAAATCGGCAGCAGTAACTCTGAACAACGTTATTGCCGGACTGCAGAATAAGTATTCGTTGATCACAGGAAACGATTATTATATTGATGACATTTTATTAAGTACGCTGTATACCGATCCGGTGAAAATAACGGCTACGAATATCAGTCCGGTGTGTCAGGGACAGCCCATCCAGTTCAACGCTGCAATAACAGGTAGCGCCATACCCTTTGTTTATGGATGGACAGGCCCCAACGGTTTTACGTCCACCGATCAAAATCCGGTACTTTCCAATACCACCACTGCTGCAACCGGAACGTACACTGTTACTGTAACCGATGCACTCGGGCAAACAGCCACTGCTACCACCAATGCCACAGTGAATCCCGCTCCCAATAGCGATTTTTCACTTTCAGCCGAGACGATTGATCTAAGGCATAATTCTGTAACACTTAGCATCACGCCCGAAAAAAAGGTTGTCTATGATTGGGATCTGGGCGACGGAACAACTTCGAATCAAACAACCATTAATTATGCTTATGCTATTGCCGGAAACATTCCCGAATACACAATTAAACTAACGGCAAAGGACAGTATTGGCTGTAGCAGTACCAGCATTAAGAAAATTGAAGTAGTGCCCTTTATCCCCAATATTTTTTCGCCAAACGGAGATGGAGTAAACGATTTGTTTATGGCAGGGTACGATGTACAGGTTTTTGACCGGAATGGTATAGTACTTTACAAGGGCAATGCCGGTTGGAATGGAACTTATAAGGGTAAAAAAGTAGACAATGATACCTACTACTATTACCTGAATTTTACCGATGTAAATAAGAATGTTCAGACACGCAAAGGATTTGTAACCCTGAAAAGATAAACGATTAAAAACAATGAGAAGAAAAGACAGAGCAGTAACACAAAATGAAGCCATTGAAATACTGATTAAAGGGGAATATGGAATACTCTCGATGTGTACTGCAGAGAACAAAGGTTATGGAATACCGCTGAATTACGTTTTAGACAATAATAAAATTTACTTCCATTGTGCTGCTGCAGGTTCGAAACTTGATTATTTGCGCAATAACAACAAGGTTTCTTTTTGCGTAGTTGGAAATACCACTGTTATCCCTTCGGACTTTGGAACACTTTACGAAAGCACTATTGTATCAGGAACAACATCAGAAGTGGATGGAAATGAAAAACGGGAAGCGTTGAAGAGAATCATTGAAAAATACTCTGCCAATTTCATAACTGAAGGAAATGAATATATTGATAAATTATATGACCGAGTAAGCGTTATTAAGCTTTCGATACAGTCCATTACCGGAAAAGCCAGACGGCAGTAGTAAACCATAACAGGTAGGTGAGCCTCTGCTCCCACTTCATTTATAAAAACAGCACATGTCAATTTGTATGAGACTATAACTCAATCGCAAATTGGCATGTGCTGTTATGTTAAGAGTAAGATTACCCACCAAAATATAGCAAGTTTCGGATTTGACTACACGAAAATACGTATTACATTTGCATTATAATGTTGAAAAAGGACTTAGACTTTGTGGCATAGTTTAAAAAATATCAAAAATGAAAGTATTTGACTACGGAGAAAAAGAAATAACGTATCTTGGCAAAAAAGATAAACAGCTATTAAAAATCATAAGTGCAATAGGTAAAATTGAACGTCAGGTAACACCTAACCTCTTCGAAGCATTGGTTGAAAGCATTATCGGACAACAAATTTCGAGTAAAGCGGCAGCAACAGTCAATCAACGATTAAAAGACAGATTCAATGGGGAGATAAGTCCGGAAAAAGTAGCAGCAACTAATCATTTTCACATACAGGAATGTGGTACCACGCTCAAAAAAGCAGGTTATATAAAAATTGCAGCCGATGCGATTTTGCACGGAAAAATTAAATTAGATAACTTTAGCACTATGACCGACGAAGAAATCATTATGCAACTGACACAACTTCCTGGAGTTGGGGTTTGGACAGCCGAAATGTTGATGATATTTTCACTTCAACGTCCAAACATTATCAGTTACGACGATTTAATTATTCGCCGTAGTATAATGAAACTCTATAAGTTGGAAGAGTTGACCAAAGAACAATTCGGAATATACAAAAATCAATACCATCCCTATGCATCAATAGCATCACTTTATCTATGGGCATACGGACACAGTGATATTACAGAATAACTTATAAATTAAAGTTTAATACTTTGATTATAAAATAAACTGCTAAACAAAAACGCGAACAACATGCGAAAAATGAAAAAAGCAACAACACTACAATTGATCCTTTTATTTTCAATCATTCTGAGCAATCAGGCTGGAAATAATTCATCTGCGCGGACTAAAATAAGTGCTAAGAATAACAGTGAGGCAACTGCTATATATTCGCCCGACGCTGTTGGTATGAATTCTTCAACATTATCCAAAATTGATTCTATTGTAAAAGAAGGCATTAAAGAAAGAGCTTTTCCGGGTTGTCAGGTTATCGTTATGAGAGAAGGCAAACCTGTTTATGACAAATGTTTTGGAAACTACACCTACGAATCTGCGCAAAATGTAAAGCCAACAACCCTATACGATTTGGCTTCACTTTCCAAAACTACCGGAACATTACTTGGCATCATGAAACTTTATGATGATAATAAACTCAAAATTACCGATAAAGCATCCAACTATCTAACTTTCCTTCGGGGGACTAACAAGGAAAACATAACAATTAAAGAACTACTATTTCACGAATCGGGCTTGCCCGCCGGACTGCCATTCTATAAACTGGCGATGGAAAAAAACAACACACCGGCATTCTTAGCGGGAACTAAAGATACAACACATACAGTGAGATTGAATAGCACAACTATGAAATACAAACCGGATTGGGTATCTAAAATTCAAGGTGCTGACTTCCAATCGCAGGTATCGGATAGCTTTTATTTATCCAACCGCTTTCATAAAGCTGCAATGCAGATGATCGCTGATACTCGCCTGAATAGCAAGACTTACGTTTACAGTTGCGTGAACTTTATTTTACTGAAAGAAATTGTAGAAACCATCAGCGGTATACGGATGGATGAATTTCTGAACAAAGAATTCTTCACTCCAATGAAACTAAGTACCATGACTTATTTACCATTGCGCACTCACAACAAAGATGAAATAGCACCTACTTTGAAAAAAGATTTTTTGCGTAACGGAATAGTTCAGGGATATGTGCACGATCCCGATGCAGCTTTTTTGGGTGGCGTATCGGGTAATGCAGGATTGTTCGCTTCTGCCCGCGATGTGGCAACAGTGTATCAAATGCTCCTCAATAAAGGAGAACTGGATGGAAAACGCTACCTTAGTGCGGAAACTTGCCACTTTTTTACAACTACTAACTCACCAAGCGGACGACGCGGTTTGGGCTATGATAAACCTGTACCTGCACCAAAGTCGAGTCCGTGTTGTGTTGATGCACCATCTACAGTTTACGGACATACAGGCTATACAGGAACATGTTGTTGGGTCGATCCGACAAACAATTTAATCTATGTTTTCCTGAGCAATCGCACTTATCCTAACGACGGTGTCAATAAGCTGGCTAAAACAGGCGTTAGAACAAAAATACAGGAGGTGATTTATCAATCAATGAAATAATTAATATCGTTTTAAATTTCTAAGCTTTCTGTCGATTACTTTATCTAAAACATACATGACTGTTTAAATCCAGTATTTAAAAACGGGCAAACGCTAAAAAATCAATTATTTATCATTTATTTTAGCAAATATGAATTAATAATTATGAACTTAGCTGATTTACCACTATCTTTGTAAAAACTACAGTTTTTTACACTTAAACTGCAACATAAATTAGAAACACGTAAAAACAAAAATAGATAAATGGCGAAATCGCAAGTAAGTAGTACAAAGAAAGAAAAAGAAACCAAACGTTTAAAAAAGATTAAAGACAAGCAACAAAGAAGTGAAGACCGCAAGAAAAATTCTGTTGGTGGTGCACTTGAGGATATGTTTGCCTATGTGGATGAGTATGGAAATTTAACAGACACTCCACCAGATCCGACTAAGAAGAAAATAGTTGTTGATGTTAACAGCATTGTACTTGGTGTTAGAAAAAGAGAAGATGAAGAAACCTCACCTATCAAAAAGGGAAAGGTAGAATTTTACAACGATTCAAAAGGGTTTGGTTTTATTAAAGAACTGGATACTCAGGAAAAATATTTTGTACATGTCAACGGTTTGATTGACCCAATCAAAGAAAATGACATGGTTACATTCGAACTGGAACGTGGACTAAAAGGCATGAATGCCGTAAGAGTAACGAAAACGAAAGCGTAAACACACACCAGTTTCCAACTAAAATAATAAATAGCACGGTACACTGTTACTTTTTTAAAAGACAGTGTTCCGTGCTATTTATGTCTAACCACATTACACATACATTTCGACAGCAAATAGTTAGAAGATCAGAACAAAAGAAAATATTAAATTTACTGTATTGAAACCTGGCAAATTCTTATTTGTTTTCACTATTTTTGTATCAGATAATTAATTACGTATTCCACCATGCAAATACCTTCACTTTACTACCAACTAGCGCAAGATTTTGCCTTGTTTACCAATCGTTCCATTTTTCTTACAGGCAAGGCAGGAACCGGAAAAACAACTTTTCTTCATAATTTAAAGAAAGCGACTAAAAAACAAATGGCTGTTGTTGCTCCAACGGGTGTAGCAGCTATCAATGCAGGTGGTACTACCATGCACTCCTTCTTTCAGTTGCCGTTCACACCTTTTGTACCAACAGTAGAAGGACGCAAAAATCTGATTGAGAAGATGAAAATGCAGGGCAATCGTCGTAAGGTGCTGCAAGAGCTTGAACTGCTGGTTATCGACGAAATAAGTATGGTACGAGCCGATGTGCTCGATTCGGTCGATACTATCCTGCGCCACGTACGATATCGCAATAATGAGCCTTTTGGTGGCGTACAAGTCATTTTTATCGGTGATATGTTTCAATTGTCGCCGGTGGCTACGGATGAAGAATGGCGGTTGCTGAGCCAATATTACTCCAGTCCCTATTTCTTTCATAGTCAGGCTATCCTGCAGCAGCAACCGGTTTATATCGAACTGGACAAGATATTTCGTCAAAGCAATGTAGACTTTATCAGCGTACTTAACGAAGTACGTAACAACCGTCTATCGGACAAAGGGCTGGAGTTGCTTCAGAGTCGATACAACCCGCTCTTTGTGCCACCAAGCGACGATACCTATATTACTCTCACCACGCACAACCGCAAGGCCGACCAGATAAACGCCGAAGAGCTGATGAAAGTAAAAGGTAGAACTTATACTTTTGATGCCGAAATACAAGGCGAATATCCCGAAAAAAGTTATCCAACTGAGAAAGAATTGATTTTGAAGATTGGTGCAAAAGTAATGTTTCTGAAAAACGATACAGAAACGCCTCGTAGGTTCTTTAATGGTAAAATTGGTGTGGTTGAAAGTGTGGAAGATGAATCGATAACCATAAAATGCCCCGGTGATAATGAAGCTATCGAACTTAGCAAAGCTGTTTGGGAAAATATCCGCTATTCCACCAATCCTACCACCAAGCAAATTGAAGAAGACGAACTGGGTAAATTTATTCAATACCCGCTCCGGTTGGCATGGGCTATCACCATTCATAAAAGCCAGGGCTTGACTTTTGACAAGGCAGTAATTGATGCCGGAGCAGCTTTTGCGTCCGGTCAGGTATATGTTGCGTTGAGCCGTTGCCGATCGCTGGAAGGTATGGTTTTATTAAGCAAGATAAACCCGGGCAGTATTCAAAACGATCATCAGATTGTAGCGCATGAAAGGAATAAATTGCCAATAGAAGAACTTGAAATACAGCTAAATGAATCTCGTAATATATATCGCAACTTTATCCTTATACAACTCTTCGATTTCAAGAATGCAATAGGCCAAACGTCGCGTTTGATAAAGGAAACTACCGATGTAAAAAGTTCGTTCAACGAAGAAACATTTCCATTTTTGAACGATGTTTTGCGTCAAACACAAGCCTTGCAAGAAGTGGGCGCTAAATTTCAGGGACAATTGCAGCGTATCCTTCAGCAACGACCCGTTGAAGAAGAACATTTGCAAAGTCGCATCACGGCTGCCGCAGATTTTTTCAATGATAAGATGAATAATCTGATAGAGACGCTGCGTCAATCACCGGCTACTACCGACAGTAAACAAAATGCATCGGAATACAACGACATTATTCGTATGATTTTCTCCAACATTGCGCAAAAAAGCTTCTTAATGAGAGGATTAAAAAGCAAATTCACGGTAGAAGATTACTTCATTCTAAAAAACACCTTTGCACTTCCCGATTTTACCGTAAATGCCTATGCTAAAAACAGTTCCAATAAACCATTAGAAACGAGACAACCCAAACTGTTCAATCAATTATTGCATCTTCGCAACAAACTGTGCGAACCAAAAGATCTACCGATATATATTGTTGCAGGCAGCAAGACACTAATCGAAATGTCGGACTATTTACCTCAAAATGAAAAGGATCTATTGCATATAAATGGCTTTGGACCTGCCAAAGTAGAGAAATATGGCAAGGTATTTTTGGATGTAATTCTAGCCTATTGCAAAGAAAATAAGCTTTCATCCTTGATGCACGAAAAAGAAAAAGGGAAAGAGAAAAAGGAGAAAAAACCGGTTGGCGAAACAATGAGAACCAGTTTATCGATGTACAATCAGGGAATGTCTATTGAAGATATAGCAACCAGTCGCAATCTTGGTGTTTCCACTATTGCCACTCACCTGGGTAAATATATTGGTACCGGCGAATTGGATATCAACAACTTTGTAACAAAAGAAAAACGCGATAAAGCTGTAAAAGTAATGGAAAACACAGCCGAAATCGGTTCTGTATACCATATGTTAGGTGGAATAATGACACAACCTGAAATTTCGATATTTATGGCTTGGTTAAGAAGCGGTAGGAAATAATTTTCTTCATTCTAAACCTCATTAATTGAAGCACTGATAATCTTTTCGACTGTCAGTGTTTTTTTTGAATAATTCTGAACAAAATTACAAAATAAACGTTCATTCATTAGTTTGTATTTGTATCTTTGTATTGAAAATAAACACTAAGACAAAAAGTAGTTATGAAAGAAAAAGTAAGCGATAAATATACAGCACTGCTTCAGGCAACACTCACCTTGGTAAATAACCATGGTTTTCACGACACTCCAATGTCGAAAATAGCTAAACTAGCCGGAGTTTCTCCTGCTACTATCTATTTGTATTTTGAAAACAAGCAAGATTTAATCAATAAACTCTATCTCGAAGTGAAAGCCTCATTTTGCAGCTATGCGCTGCAGGGTTACAGCTCAGAACTTCCAGTAAAAAAGGGATTTGAAGTAATCTGGTACAACATAGCAGAGTACAAAATGAACAAAGTTGAAGAAGCAATGTTTCTATCGCAGTGCGATAACACACCTATGATAGATGAAGTAAGTGTACAGGAAGGATTAAAACATCTTCAACCCTTACTCGATTTATGGGAAAGAGGAAAAAAGGAAGGGATTATCAAGTCGATATCTCCCTATTTATTATATGCTTACACTGTTTATCCATTGTCATTTTTACTGGCAATGCACGTAAAAGGGATTTGTAAGGTAACCGAAGAGGATCGATTAGAGGCCTTTCAGGCTGCATGGGACTCCATAAAAGTCTAATTTTTTCAACTAAAAGAGAATGAACGTTCATTATTGAACCATCAATAAAATAAATCCAAAATAAACATGAATAAAACAATTATTTTAGAAAAAAGACCTGTTGGCAAACCACAACTGTCCGATTTCAAATTCACAGATACCGAACTTCCTCAAATTGGAGCCAACGAAGTACTACTTAAAACAAGTTTGGTTTCTGTTGATCCCTACCTGAGAGGTAGAATGAGTGATGCCAAATCATACTCTGCTCCTTTTCAGCTACAACAGCCAATCAGTTCGGGTATTGTTGCCGAGGTGTTGGAGTCAAATAATGTTGCATACACGGAAGGTGACTATGTATCAGGACTTCTTGAATGGAAAGAATTTCAAAAATCGGAAGGTAAAGGGCTACTTAAAGTAGACCCCGCAAAAGCTCCATTATCAGCTTATTTGGGAGTATTAGGAATGACCGGTTTAACGGCTTATTTAGGACTTACTGAAATTGGGAAACCTAAAAAAGGAGAAACACTGGTTGTATCGGGTGCTGCTGGTGCTGTTGGAAGCGTAGTAGGCCAGATTGGAAAGTTATTAGGTTGTCGGGTTGTTGGCATTGCCGGAACCGACGAAAAAGCAGAAATGCTGAAAGCAAAGTACGGTTTTGATGCCGCCATAAATTATACAACTACTTCCAATATGATAGAAGCCATTGCAACTGCCTGTCCGGACGGTGTTGATGTTTATTTCGACAACGTAGGTGGTGAGATAACCGATGGCGTATTAGCCAATATCAATCAATTGGCAAGAATCATTATTTGCGGTTCCATTTCGGTATACAACGAAACCTCAGTACCCATGGGACCACGGGTAGAAACTACGCTGGTGAAAAACAGTGCCTTGATGCAAGGATTTATTGTAAGCAATTACGCCGCTAAGTTTCCTGAGGCTATTATTCAATTATCCAGCTGGCTACAAGCCGGAAAGCTCACCTACTCCGAAACAATTATTGATGGATTTGATCAGATTCCTCAAGCATTTATCGGACTTTTCGAAGGTCAGAACAATGGCAAAATGATAGTAAAAATCTAACATACAACATCTTATAAATTTAAGCATAACAAAAATGAATTCTAATTTTAAAAGCTTACTAGCTCCTTTTACTTTTCCTGTTTCAGGCATAGAAGTTTCTAACCGCATTGTTTTAGCTCCCATGACTACCTTTTCGGGTAATGACGATGGTACTACCACAGATGCCGAAGTAGCATATTACGAGGAACGAAACCAGTCCGCAGGACTACTGATTACCGCCTGTGCTTATGTTATTAAACATGGCAAAGGTTTTCATGGACAAATAGGTGCTGACACAGACGAACTTATTCCGAGTCTGAAAAGAATTGCTGAAGCCTTAAAAACAAACGGCAACAAAGCGGTGCTTCAAATTTATCATGGAGGACGCATGTCACCTCCCGAGGAACTGGTTGACGGGCAATCAGTAAGCGCCAGTGCCGTAGCTGCCGAAAGAGAAGGTGCTCAGGTTCCGCGTGAAATGACAGAGTCAGAAATTGAAGAAACCATTGTGGCTTTCGGTGAAGCAACCCGCAGAGCTATTGCAGCCGGTTTTGATGGTGTTGAAATACATGGAGCAAATACATATCTGTTACAACAATTTTTCTCACCGCATTCTAATCGCCGCGCCGATAAGTGGGGAGGTGATTTGATAAAAAGAATGACTTTCCCGTTAGCAGTAGTTGATGCTGTAAAACAAGCAGCTGCACTTGCAAGTCATCCATTTCTTGTCGGATACCGTATTTCGCCAGAAGAAATGGAAAATCCCGGAATCACAATGGAAGATACACTTCAGTTGGCAGAAGCTCTTTCGCATAAACAACTGGACTACCTACATGTTTCCGTCATGGATTTTTGGGCTGGTTCTATGCGCGATAAGCAAGATACAGCAGCCCGCGCTCAACTAATTACGGCTAAAGTAGGACATATTCTTCCAGTTATTGGAGTTGGTGGTTTTCATACACCTGAAGATGCTGAAAAAGTCCTTGCACTGGGTATTCCATTGGTTGCTATGGGACGCGAACTTTTAATGGATCCACATTGGTTGACGAAAGTAAAAGAGAATGCAGTTGACAAAATAGAAACAGAACTGGATATAAATGCTCAAGATGCATTGAAGATCCCTAATCCACTTTGGCAAGGACTTGTTTTAAGAACAGGTTGGATGCCAATGAAAAAATAACTGACACAAACAATTTAATTATAAACATTTAAAGCAATACTGTTATGAACAATTTTGAGTTTAAAAATCCAACTAAAATTATATTTGGAAAAGATAAAATTGCAAATCTGGCCAAAGAAATACCGGCCAATGCTAAAATACTTATGCTTTACGGAGGTGGAAGCATTAAAAGCAATGGCATATATGATCAAGTAAAAAAAGCAATCTCTGCCTTTGAAGTGGTTGAGTTTGGCGGAATACCTGCCAATCCGGAATATGCTGTATTATTGGAAGCCCTACAAATAATTAAAACACAAAAGATTACATTCCTATTGGCAATTGGTGGTGGTTCAGTAATCGACGGTACAAAATTCTTATCGGCAGCAGCTGTATATGAAGGAGAAACTCCTTGGGAAATACTTACCGGAGGGAAACCAATCCTAAAAGGAATGCCTTTTGGCGCTGTGCTCACCTTGCCTGCAACCGGATCTGAAATGAATTCAGGATTTGTGCTTACCCGCAAAGAAACAAAAGAAAAACTGGCTTCGGGAGGTCCTGCCTTGTATCCGCAGTTTTCTATTCTCGATCCGCAAGTTGTAAGCTCAATTCCTCAAAAACAAATTGCAAACGGCCTGGCGGATGCATTTACTCATGTTCTGGAGCAATACATGACCTATCCAAGCGATTCGTTGCTGCAGGATCGTTTTGCTGAAAGTATACTTCAAACGCTTGTTGAGGTTGCTCCTGCTATCCTAAAAAATGCATCAGATTATAATGCTGCTTCCAATTTTATGTGGAGTTGTACCATGGCATTGAATGGACTTATCGGTCAGGGAGTTCCTCAGGATTGGGCGGTACACATGATGGGACACGAATTAACTGCTTTGTTTGGTATTGACCATGCACGTACGTTGGCTATCATTGCTCCAAGTCATTACCGTTATAACATTGAAACAAAGAAAGACAAACTCGCACAATATGCAGAGCGTGTTTGGGGTGTAACTGATGGAACAACAGAAGAAAAAGCAAAAGCCGGTATCGATAAAACCGAAGATTTCTTCCATTCCCTGGGCATTAAAACCAAACTATCGGAATACACTTCCGATTACGCTGGGACTGCTGAAATAGTCTCAAAACGCTTTACCGATCGCGGTTGGTTAGGCTTGGGTGAACACCGTAAATTAGCTCCGGCCGATGCAGCTAAAATTATTGAAATGAGTTATTAAACAAATAAAAAAAAATGAACACAATACTAAAAGTACTCATTGTACTAACTTCGCACAGCGATTTAGGCAATACCGGACACAAAACAGGGTTTTGGATTGAGGAATTTGTCGCTCCTTATTACGTACTGGCAGATGCCGGAGTACAAATCACCTTGGTATCTCCTCTGGGTGATCAACCTCCTATCGATCCTAAAAGTGCATTACCCGAGTCTCAGACAGCAGCAACCCGTCGGTTTGATGGTGATGTAGCACTGCAAGAAAAACTGGCGCATACATTGAAACTGACCGATGTGAAAGTAGAAGATTATGATGCTGTGTTCTATCCCGGCGGACACGGACCACTGTGGGATTTGGCAAACGATGTAAATTCTATTGCTTTGATAGAAAGCTTCTACAATCATAAGAAACCAATTGCTTTTGTGTGCCATGCTCCCGGTGTATTGATAAAAACCAAATTACCAAACGGTGAACCATTGGTGAAAGGGAAAGAAGTTACCGGTTTTTCAAATTCGGAGGAAGAGGCTGTACAATTAACGAAAGTGGTACCCTTTTTATTGGAAGATGAATTTAAAAAGCTAGGTGCTAACTACAGTAAAGGTCCGGATTGGGGTTCGTATGTAAAAGTGGATGGCTTATTAATTACTGGACAAAATCCGGGATCGTCAGAAGCTGCAGCGAAAGAACTAATTAAATTATTGAAGTAAAATACCTGTTAAATACTAAAGCGATTACATGAATATCAGGTAGTCGCTTTTTTATTTATATGCTGATAGTCGGATTTTTGTAATCATTGTCCGTATTTTCATACTTCCACAACGCCTTCATGATTGTAATTTTGCATCATCAAATAATCGATCATTATTAGTTTAAACAAATAAAAACAATTCTCATGAAAAAAATTATTCTAAACATTTTAGTGTTGTCGTTATCGTTAGTAGCCTCGGCACAACAATCGTGGTCTAACGACCCTATGCATTCCCGACTTGGATTTGTGGTTAAACACCTTACAATTTCTCAAATAAACGGGCAGTTCAGCGACTTTTCTGTAAAGGTAAAATCGAGTAAATCCGATTTCAGTGATATGAAAGTAAACGTAACTGCAAAAACGTCAAGCATCTCTACCGGAGTTGAAATGCGCGACAATCACCTGAAAACAGCTGACTTTTTTGATGTGCAACAATATCCTGAATTATCGTTCGTAAGTACCTCAACAAAAAAGATTTCGGATAAAAGATTCATATTGACCGGTAATCTAACCATGCACGGTATAACCAAACCAGTGACCTTAAGCGTTGTTTATTATGGCACTGTTGTAAATCCAATGAACAAGAAAAAAACTTTCGGCTTCCACATTAGTGGCTCGGTAAAGCGCTCTGATTATGTAATTGGACCGAAGTTTCCGGAACAAATGGTTAGTGACCTTATACAAATTGTAGCCGACAGCGAATTTACAAATGACTGATTGTATCGGTAGTATTTTACAAAAAAGAAACACAGAGTTCTGATTTACAGAACTCTGTGTTTCTTTTATTTTAAGGTAATGATTGTCTACCACTTAACAAATAAAAACATCATGGGAATAGCTATTTACTTTTTTTCACTTTGTCTTCGTTTTTAGCTATAAAATCCTTCCAACCTGAATATGCCTTGTCGGATACTGGTCTGCCTGCTTGCAAGAAATGACAATAGGCAGCTGCCAGTCCGTCGGTTGCATCCATTTGTGGCAACATACTTTCTTGCGGAATTTTGAGCATACGTCTAAGCATATCGGCTACTTGTTCCTTAGAAGCACTACCACTACCTGTAATGGCCATTTTAATCTTCAAAGGAGCATACTCAGTAATTGGAATGTCGCGATACAGAGCTGCCGACATGGCCACACCCTGCGCTCTTCCAAGTTTAAGCATCGACTGTACATTTTTCCCAAAAAATGGTGCCTCAATAGCTAAATGGTCGGGGTGAAATTCATCAATTAATGATAAAGTCCGGGCAAAGATTCGTTGCAGTTTAAGGTAATGATTGCTATATTTTTTCAGATCCAATACACCCATAGCAATAAGTTCAGCCTTATTACCGGTCACTTTCAGCAAACCGTATCCCATTATCGTAGTTCCGGGGTCAATACCTAATATTATTTGTTCTTTTATCATTAATGATTATGAATTATACAAGCAACTCCAAGTGCATTCAAATATAGATATTTAAGAATTACTTATCAACTCCAAAATAGTTGTAAAAAAAAGTGCTTCAGTTCCAAATTTGGATGAAAATTGTTCTTGAAAGTCTGCGCCATATCTCTCATTCCAGATATGCAACGTTTCCATATCCTGAACATGAAATTGAACCGAGAAAGAGGTCCCCTCCTGTTCATCATTCGTCAGAATTTTTGCAACTTGCGGTTTTGATAAAAATTCTGATTCAAGCATAAACGGAATATATTGTTCGTGAACCCATTTGAGCCACGCGCCATGTACTTTGTCTGAAACTAAAAATGTTGTATTGAAAATAAGCATAGAATCGATATTTTGTTGATAATATTATAAACAAAAGTAGTCATAATTTCAGAAACTTCATTATCTTTGCACTGCAATTTCAAAATCAAGCTCGGGGGTTTAGCTCATCTGGCTAGAGCGCGACACTGGCAGTGTCGAGGTGATCGGTTCGAGTCCGATAATCTCCACTTGGTTTAAATTTAAGGCTTGTCGAGCGATCGTAGAGCCTTTTTTTTATTGAGCCGACAACTTCTGAATACATAAAATTCTCGTTTGTTTGCAGAATTTTTATACGCCTGCGCAATAATCAATTAACAAAAGCACGATATGAAAAGAAAAGAATTTCAACTTCTAATTCAAAAGTTTGGATTTGAAGACATTACAAAAAATGAGACCGTTGGTTACTACAAACGTTTACAAGACAATGAAAACAATGTAGAAATTAAAAGAAAATTTAAATATAAGCAATGTTATATCACGCTTGAGAAAGATGATATTCAAATTGCATTCAACAATCCTCCCTATACTCTTCAAGCTACGGAGATATCATTATCTGAAGTGATTTCGTTGTTCTATTACCTGACCATCACTTCGAATAAAAAATTTGCAGTAAAAAAGGAAAATCCTGAGATCTGCAAAATTTACGAAAAAATTGAACAACAAGGCCTTACGATCGATTCGAAACCTTATGTCGAAAAGAAACGATATAATCTTGATATGATTGAGTTTAATAAAATCAAAAAATTCATCTCAGAATAATCAATATACGTTGCTGTAATTGATTCTCAATTATTTTATAGACAACATATAATATACAAACCACTACCATTCGTAGTGGTTTTTTATTTTATTAAAAGTACAAACAACCGAATCCATTATTGCCTACCAACTAACACTTCAAACTATCAAATAAAACACAACTTAAGCGCTATAATCAATATTCATTGTGAATTATTCATAAATATTCGACCATATTATATCGCAAGCGATATAAATACACTACATTTGTATCGCAAACGATATATTTATTTAACCATACAAAATCATGAATTCAAATTTTCATCAATTCAAAGCCACAAGCCTTCAAAACAAGGAGATAGATATGGAAAACTACAAAGGAAAAGT
>Ga0302321_100000522_pt1 | contig 33442 bp, 12 predicted proteins | sample Fen_T0_1_FD_202505 | JGI IMG/M metagenome (GOLD analysis project Ga0302321, IMG submission 202505) | Peat permafrost microbial communities from Stordalen Mire near Abisko, Sweden - Fen_T0_1 | ecosystem: Environmental > Terrestrial > Soil > Wetlands > Permafrost | place: Sweden: Abisko... | reverse complement strand
CAAGCGTGTCGTCGCGATGTCGTGCCAGGACCACGAACTCGCTTGCGCCCAGCCGAGCGCCGCGAAGGTCGTGAGCTGATCCAAGAGACGGCGTGTTCCATCCGCCTCGATACGAACCAGGCTCAGGAGCGTGCCGTTCGAAAGCCTGTCGGCGAAAACGACTAGTTCGTCGGACAACACCAGGGACGTCCCTTGGAAGGGCGCGTCGCCCTCACGGAACCCGCCATAGGCCGAGAACGTTCCGAGGACGCTCGGCGCGCTTTCCCGCGGTTCGCCCGAGCACAGCCCGTTGCTGCAGCCATCGGCCGAGGTGCAAGCGTCGCGGTCGTCACACGGGCTACCATCGGCGAGTGGCGCATGAACGCAGCCGCCGCCCGGTTCACAGCGGTCGGTGGTGCAAGCGTTGCGGTCGTCGCAGTCCTCGTCGCACGCGGCGTTGCCGGCTGAGCCTCCGCTGCCGCTCGCGCCCGCATCCTCCGATCCGGAGCCTGACATTCCTGCAGCCGCATCGCTGCCACCCGCGGGCTCGAGCCCCGGCTCACCCGCGACTCCTGCCTCACCGGCACCGCCCGCGCCGCATCCCGACTCGGATTGCTCGACTCCCCCGGTCGCGCCGGCTCCGCCTTTGCCAGGTTGCTCTCCCTCGTGCCGGGCATCATGACCACACGCAGACAGCCCCACCAACCCAAGCAGCACGTTCAATAGCAACCCAGTCCGCATCTGCACCCAGCATAGCACACGCTTTCCCGGTCAATTGCGCACCCGTCACTTGCACCCGTCGGAAACCGTCAATTGAAGGCGGACGCTCGACCCATTCTTCGATGTCAACAAAACGATTACGTCGGCGTCGTCGAAGCCGCGCGACACAGCACTCGCGCCGAAGAAACGCCGGTACTGGCAGTGGTTCCCGAAGAGAGTGTGTATGAAATGATGACATCCATCACAGGCAGTGGAGAGCTTGTCATTGTAACAAGTGTGCGCTGCTCGTTGACAAGATCGCGGGAGCTAATTATATCCCGCCTGGGTTAGTGGTGTTGGGGTTGAGGCTGAGTGATTCTCAGCGTTGTTCGCGTGCTCAGTTTCGGGATTGGACAGTCGTTGCCTACTGGACGCTGGCGGAATTCGACTTTCGAGGAGTACGGCGGTGAAACGTGTTCGTGAAGCTACGCCAAGGGCTCGATTTCCATCGAGCCGCAGCTTTGGCGGACTCCAGGGCTGTGACGGCGGATCGGTTCATTTCGTCGACTTAGTCCGACGAAGATCAGTATTTCGGTAGTTCCAGTAATCGTAAGTTGCGTAATCAAAGGATCGTTTCAATGGTTTATTCGAGAAATTCATGGGTAGTATCGGCATTGGCTATCGGCGCACTGGCGAGCTTCGCGCACCAAGCGCAGGCGGAGCAGGTCGACCTAAACGAGTTCGTACTCGATCTGAGCGGATCCATGAGCGAGTTCGGCACGGGTACCAAGACCAAGCTCACGCTCCTGAAAGAGCGGGCCAATGCCCACTTGCTCGAGATCAAGCAACGATCCATCCCCCAAAAATTCGAAGTACGTACTTTTCAAGACGCCGGATCGGTGGTGGCAATTCCGTTCAACCAGAACGCTACGGCCGACCAGGTGAAAACTTTCGTCGACGGGCTCGTTTCGCCCGATGGCGGGACGCCCCTTGCCGGAGCCACCTGCGCTGGAATCGACAGCCTGCAAAATTTCGAGCTCGATTATTCGAATGCACATCCCGACCCAGACTACTTCGCCTATGACAAGTACCTCTATGTGCTGACAGACGGATTAGAGAACGGCACACCCTCGGAAGGCAGCGAAAACGCCCAGTGCGACGCCAGGTGCACGCGCTGCCAGGGAACCGAACCTGACGCCGCGCTCATGGCCGCGGTACCCTTTAATGCCTTCAGCCTGCCCCCGGAAACCTGGGCCAGAAAGGTCTTCAATACGGCCTGTGGGGGCGAGGTCGATAGCGTATCGGAGAGCATCAACCCTGCGATGCGGGTGATCGTGAACACCGACGCTTTCTTCAACTTCATCGGTACGGGTCAGAGTTTGCTGGATGTTCGCCAGCCCGAACCCCTGGGCTTTTCGAGATTTTTTTCCAGCTCGCCCTACACCGACGAAGTTACACCTGGCTGGGAATCGTATTTCAAGAAGCTGAGCGACCATACGGGCGGTCGATACACCGCCGTCAAGCCGAACGCAGCTGGAACCGGGACCGTACTTTCGGGTTCACTCGTGGGCGACATCAATAAGGACGGCTGCGTCGGCAAGGTGGATTACAACAAGCTCCATCAGTCCGATACGTGGTTGAAGCAAGTGAGGGCTGACAAACCGCATCTGTACGCTGCGGACCTCGATCAGGACGGCTGGGTGCGCGCCGGCGATCACCGTCTATTGCTGGCGAACTACGGCAAGGGTGTCTGCCTCCCCGCCGATCTCTGATCCGAACTGCGTCCGACTGAAGTTCACGCCGGGGTCGTCATTCGAACGACGACTCCGGCGTCGTCGCTTTTGCACTGGAGTGCGCTCGCGGCCGCGAGCGCGCGCCCTTGCGTGTTCCCGCCCGGATATCCCGAAGCGGCCCCGGGTTAGGGGCTCGGGAGAATCATCTTCGGTCACCCGCGGCACACGCTCGACCCGACTCGGTCGAGCCACTTCGCTCCCGACCCAAGACGTGGGCGATTGCGCGACCGATACCAGGGGTTCCGCCAAGAGCGAGACGGATGAACTTCGAGCTCTCGGTCCTCTTCGGAGATCCGGAATGAAAATCGCATAAGTCGAAGTGTCTATCCGCTGATGACATGAGTGTTCGAGTTCGGTGCTGCGAATTGTCTATGCTTTGATGACAGGGGGTTACTTGTGGTCTGGATATTCGGGCAAATGTCTACTCGTATTCCGCGCGTGCAAGTTTCGTTGCTGGTCGGCGTTGGAATCGTGTTGACGAGGCGTATGCTGGAGAGCTATCGGTCTCTGGTGGGTTCAGGGTGAGTCGTTGGGGCGGGTGCTTCAAATTCTCCTGCCGGTGATTCGGCTCGAGCTGTCGGGTGAACGTGGCGCGTAGTGGGCTGTGTTTCGTGTGTGTGAATTCATCTGGGCTCGAATAGCGAGTCGTGAGGTCTCTAGATGACGACGAGGATTCAACTGCAGGAACGTGCCGAATCGCATTGGGTGTACGCATTTGCGCTATTTTTGCTGGCGCTCTCTGCGTGCAAAGTCGACGGCGGAAACCCAAGTTCGTCCGCGTCTGGTGGACAGACTCAGGCCCAGACGGCGAAACCCGATGACACCAACCCGGCCACTTGCAAGCCCAAGTGCGGCGCAGACTGCGGCGTTGACGACGGCTGCGGAGCGAAGTGCGGTTGCGCCGAAGGCCTCGAGTGCAAGGCCGGCGTCTGCATCGACGCCAGCTGCGGTCCATGCCGACCGAAAGAACGTTGCGCCGACGGAAAGTGCCAGTGCGTCCCCGATTGCGCGAAGCGGGATTGCCAGAGCGACGGCTGCGGCGGGAAGTGTCCGTGCGAAAAGCCAATGGTCGTCAAGGGTGACGGCGAGAGCACGCCACCCGAGGATTGCCACGATACCTGCAAAGGCGCCGGCTGGGCCTGCGGTGACCTGTGTGGCGTATCTTGCGGCGCTTGCGGTGAAGGTGAAGTGTGCCACAAGGGCAACTGCGAGTGCGCGCCGAAGTGCGACGGGACGAGCTGTTCGGACGGTTGTGGCGGCAGCTGTGACTGTGCGTCCGGCACGCTGTGCAACGCGGGCGACCAATGTGTTGCCCCCGAACTGTGCAAGGATACGTGTGCCTCGACCGGACTGAAGTGTGGCTCGGTGTGCGGCGAGGCATGTGGCACCTGCGGTGACGGGCAGGCCTGCATGGAGGGGCAATGTCGCGAAGCCGTGAGCTGCGTCGATTGTGGGCTCCAGCTCAGACTTATCGAGCGACGGGTGATCTCCGATCGCATCGTTCGCGTGAAAGTCGGGGTCGACTTCAAGTCCGTCGGGGACAATTCGGCGCCACGTTTGGTGGACGTGCGTGTCGGCGCGGATCACGCCGTTTCTCTGGTCGAGGCGGAGGCGGGCCCGGCGTTGACCGGCACGGGCAAGGCTCTGTTTCTCGACGAGGCGACGAATCAATCGTGGCAAGAGAAGAGCGATGACAGCTTTCAGGTCCTCGCATACAGCGTCTCGGGCACGCTGCGCGTGAACAGCGGTCGGATGATGACACTGACGTTCGACCTGGCCGAACCGGGGCCGGTGCGCTTCGCCTTCTTGCGGCACGCCCAGACGTTCGCGCCACTCGATGCGGACGGCGTTCTGCAATCCAGTGACTACGACAAGGGCTTGGTGGTGACACGATGAACACGCCATCCACGCTCGGAAACTCGGCGCCAGGGCTTTCGTTCCGCGCCGGTCGCGGCGCGCGCCACGCGGCAATGCTGACGCTACGCGCATTGCTCTTGGTCTTCCTGAGCCTCGCTGCCCGCGCGGCCGCGGCCGCACCACTCGATGCGACCGGGCTTGATCGCCTGCAGGTCTATGTCGATTGCCAGGATCGCTGCGAGCTGGGCCGAGTGGCGACGAAGGCGACTTGCTTGCAGAGCTGCGGAGCGACGCAGTCGGCGTGGAACAAGAACCTCGATAGCGTCATCAATCGCCGCGACTACCAGCTCGCTCTGCTCGAGTTTTGGGACGCCGGGCAGCTCTTGAAAATCTGTTACGAGTCGGGAGCGGTGCTCCCCAAGGGACAGTGCGGTGGCTCCAATTGCCTCGCGACGCACTCGGCCGCAGAATGCCAGGACGCGGATGTCGACGGGCTTCGCGCCTGGCAGGAGACCCTGGCTGGCACGAGCGACACCGTCGCGCAGCGAATTTGCGCTAGCGGAAGTCAATGCGCTGGATTCGGGGAGCAGTGCTTTTACGAGGGCGTGCTCGATTTATCATATTGCAAAGCGCGGGCGTCTGCCACGGCGTTTCATCTGGAAAAGGTCGAGGAGAACGCGAGCGAGGTGATTGTCGACGTAATGTTCGATTACGCGCCCGTTCCTCCGACCGTGCTCGACCTGTACGTGCAGTTCAACGGGCTGGCGTTGTTGCTTAGCGACTCGCGAGCCCTATCGGCAGCGACCAAGAGCGGAAAGAGTGTCGAGGTTCGTCAGCCCGGCGATAATCTGATCCGTGTCATCGCGCTCGGCACTGGTGATGCTCGAGTGATTCAGCCCGGGCCGATCGCGGAACTGATCTTCCGACGCAAGACCACGGATACGAGTAGCATTCAGTTCTCGAATGCTACCGTGCATCGCGACAATAGCGTCGCGCCGAATCAAGCCGCCTTCCAGGTGGGCCTGGAACAGGACAGCGCGTGGGGCTCCGCAGTCCAACTGAAGAGTGCCAGCGACCTGACCCAGGGTCACGTGTTGGTCCACTACGACTTCGAGTCGGCCGAGCGTCCGATCTCGGAGTCGAACGCGCTCAACGCGGCTAACATCTGCCCCCTGTTGAGACTCACCGGTCGCTCGACTCTGGCGGGCGACTGCCCGGCCGAGCCCTCGATCCCGGCGGGCGGAGCCTCCGATCCCACCTACGCAAGCGCGAAACGCATTCGCGACCGCTGGATATCCCAGCTCGACGCTCTGCAACGCGGAGTCACCGTTACGACGTCGAGTGTCCCCGGTGTGAATGGGTTCGGCACCCGGCTCGATGGGCAGAACGACCACGTCGAGTTGCCCCTTACCTTCAATCTACCCGCCGTGAGCGGCGGCGATTTCGTTGGCAGCAAACAGGGCTACTCGATATCTTTTTGGGCGTATCAGGAGAGCACGGGGGTCGCCGGTCAGGATCAGGTCCTCTACAGCCGGAATGCGCAGGCCAGCGAGCTAACGCAATTCGCGCTGCTCTCGCGCTTGAACTCGGCCGCCAGCGATACTTTCGACCTGCTCTGGCTGAACGGCAGCCTGAGCGACGGTGCGGCGGTGCGCACCGTCGTCGCTGCTGGATTGCCGAATCGGAAGTGGACGCATATCGGTGCGTCGGTGGATGCAGCGGCGGGAACGGCCAGTGTTTTCGTCGACGGCACGCTGGCGCGCACGATCACGCTGCCCAGCGGGGCGACCGGCACGTGTCCGCAGATCCAATCGGGATTCAGTAAGCGGATGACGATTCACGAGGAAGGCGACTTCGCGCTCGTGCAAGGCACTGGCCCGGAGAGCATCTACTTCGCGGCGGCGGGCGCGAACGGCCTATACGGAATCGACGCGATGGACCCCAACGGGCTCGGTCGGCGTTCCGTCCTGCATCTCTTGGACGGGTCCGCGAAGGACCCGGACTACAACCCGGTGGTTGATCGCGTCGTGTACTCGAGCAACGCCACCGGCGAGAGCGAGATTTGGATCGCGCATAGCGACGGCAGCGGCGCGCAGCGCGTTACGCAGGGGTTTGGCAGCGCCGCGGACGGTGTATTCGCCCGACGCCCGCGCTGGGCACCTGACGGATCAGGTATCGTGTTCGAATCGAATGCACGCGATGTCGACAAGCGAGACAACATCGAGGGAGCAGGCTACCAGCTCTACTTCATCGAGTACGACGCGCAGAAGAACGAGGTGGCGATCCCCGGTCCGAACAGCACCAAACTAGCGGAGCTGAATTACGGGGAGCGCGTGGCCTCGGACGACATCGCATCCTATCGCCTCACGCGTGGTACCGAGGCCCTCAGCAATACGCATGCGCAATGGCTTGCGGGCAAGGTCGGCACTGCCGATCTCGCACGCGGTGAGCTCGGTTTCACTACCACCGATGCCAACGGGGCGAACCCGCGGGCCCGTCGCGTGCGGGTCCAGAAGGCACTGCTCGTTGCGGACGCGTCGAAGGAGATTCTGTCGTTCACGGGTGACGCCGCGCTGGTACAAAACAAGAGTCTGATCGCGGCCCGCGGACTTCGCGCGGCTGGCCAGCCTACCGTCGAGAAGGCGCTCTTCGGCGAGCAGGTCTCCGAGGCGGTGCCAGCCCCGGAATTCTCAGCCGCCAACACGGCCGGCGGCGCCTGCGCGGGCGGAAGCTCGACCACCGTCTCCATCCGGTATTCGGGCCTCGCCCAGGCCGCATCTTGCTGGGATACGAACCGAAACCAGGCCTGCGACGGCAGCACGGAGGATCGCAACCAAGATGGTCAATGCAACTCGCTCGACTGCAATGCCTCCGAGTTCGAGGGCGTCATCGTTGGCTATGACCCGACGCAGACGCGGCCAGACATGGCCTCTGTGCAGACCGGGTCGTGGCCGAGCGCGAACAACAAAATGCTCCGTGCAGTGCAGGCGTTCGGCACCACCGGAATCGTCCGCATAGAAGTCACGAGTCCGCTCAATAATCTGCCGATCCCGAACGGTACCGAGATCGCCAGAATTCAGTTTTGCGGGGCAGCACCTCCGACTCTGAGCTTCAAGAAGCTGCAGATTCGGCAAAAGTTCTCGGTAATGACGTCCATCACCGACGAGACGACACCCGCGAACAACCAGTTTCACATCGATCCCTTCGTCCTGCACGACGCGCGCATCCAGAGCGTGACGGGCGGCGAGTTCTCGCCGGACACTGCGCGTTTGGCGTTGGCAGTGATCTTCGATGCCCGCCCAATGCTGATGCGGACTCGCGACCTGGTCGGTACCGCCGGTTCCGACATGCTGACGACCGAGCCCGTCCGCGTCGAAGGCCTGAGCTGGGCCGGTGTCAGCCGCTTCTATGCCTGCAATTGGATGGGCGCCGTTCGCAACCTGAGTACCAAGCTCTATCAGGCGACGTTCTCGGGAGCGCTCGACGAAGTCCACGTCGTCGACTATGTGCGTGTCGAGGCGGCGTACCGCTCCGAATCAGAGCGGGGACACGAACGACTCGTCAAGGAGGGGCGTGACGCGGCGCTGCCGCGCGGCGGCGCGGTCTGCGCGGATGACAGCAAGTGTGCCCCGAACCAGCTGTGCGTGGCCGGGGCCTGTCAGCAAGTGGGCTGTGATCCGTCTCAGCCCTACGCCTGCTCTCGCGGTCGCTGCCAGCGCCTCGCGGTGGAATTTTCGCCGACCGAGCAATACGCTTGTGTCGCTGAGTGCGCATCGGATGCGACCTGCCAGGAGCGTCAATGCGCGAATGGACCGTGTCGATTCTGCGATCAGACCGCGCATACCTGCAACGAATGCCGGCGGGTGGTCGAGAACGTTGGCGGATTGAACCTGGAATACATCCAAGGTTGCCCAGATCGAAACAGCTTCGCCTGCGACCGAGGGACCTGCGTCAGTCAGTGCTACTCGTCTGAAAATGGGGAGTCCAAGTATCTATGCAATTCGGCGACGGAGTATTGCCGTTCTGGCCGCTGCGTATTGTACGATTGGAACTGGGCGGACATTTCGCCGGTTACGTTCGGCGGTTGGGGCGAAATGGTGAGCCACGGCATCAAGCCGACGGCCGCGATATCGCAACTCTACGCGGTGGAATTCAAGGCGTTGGGGGTAATGGATCACGGACATCCCCCGGAGGTGCTCGTGGAGGGCAAGGCGGCGGGCGTGTTCAACGGCGACTGGTTCGACATCGGCCGCGTCGTGGTCGACAACGAGACCCACGCGGAGGCCGAGAATAAGCCCTACGTCGTGAATACGCCGTATCCCATCACGACCTTGCGCTTTCGTACCATTCTGCCGCCGTATGAAAATCTAACCAACTCGGCGACCGGGTTGATTCACGGTCGAAATGGCAGCTTCTGCACGGGGCCGAGTTGCCGTTTCGCCGCTCAGGGCAGCCGCGCGATGTTGGGATACCCGGCCTGGATACCGGGGCACCTCGCTAAATGCAAGGTGCAGCCTGGCGGCTGCAATGCCGAGGAGTTGAAGTACATGACTCCGGGCTATCCAATCGCATTGATCACGCAGGTGAAGGTGAAGAATCAGGAACAGCCGCTGAATCAGTGGATCAACAAAGTGTGTCCGTATTGGGACGGCTCCGCTGCCAGCACCGAGCCCGTTGACAGTGCCGGCCGTACTTACCCAGTGATCTATGGCAACGCGGCGCAAGAGCTCTCGAATCAGAAGACCACTTACTACAACGGTGCTTCCGGAACCTCGCTTCAGGCGTTTTCGACGGAAGCCAAGGGGTTCGGACTGCTGAACTGTAACTACGTGGACGACACGGGCTCGGTCGCGAGCGTCGCGTCGATCGAGATCCAGAACATCAACGTGCGCGTTGCGTTTCCCCAGATTGGTGGGCCGCCGATCGTGGACCAGAAAACCACCGAGACAGAGAACGGTTGCCTAGTCGATGTCGGGACGTCAACGCCTCGCTATGAAGCCTGTTTCGAATGGAACGACGGAGACGTCAGCTTCGATCCGTTCGCGAGCGAACCCCAACCGTATCGGACTCTCACCCTGGAACGTTTCAGGAGCTTCGGTTGGGGTAACCCCCCTCCGGCTGGCGACAATACGCCATGACGCCCGCCGTCCAAAATCGACTCGACGCAAGGACTCGAAACATGAAGACCGTCATCGAAACCGCGCGCTGTTCCAGCTTGGCTCTGCTGTCCGTGGTCATCATCGCAGTCTGCCTGTCTTCGACTTCCGGCTGTGGCACGTCGGGCGAAACCAAGAACCTTGGCGCAAACCAAGCGGTCGGCAAGCGTCCTGAAGGAGAGGGGCGTCCCAAGTTGTGGCTGACGGCCAAGGAGGACCCTGACGAACTCGTGGTGACGGTCAACTACGAGCAGAGCGCGATTCAGCGGCCGCGTGTGGCAGACATTCGCTTGGTGCACTCGGAGTCTCTGGAGCTCGTAGATGCGGCCGTGGGCGGTAGTGCATCAATTGCGCACAAGGAGCTGACCACGCAGACCCCTCAGCCGGGCTTGATTCGATTGATCCTGCTGTCGCGCGACACGGTCGAGCTTGGTAGTGGCGAACTCGTTCGACTGCGCATGAAACGAGTTGCCAAGGGTCCCGTCAAAGTCGACTTCCTGATCGATAAGCCAGTGTTCGCGCCGGCGGAGTCCCTAGAAGGGCTGCTGATTGGGGATCCGGTCGCGCTGTGACTTCGGATCTCATTCGTCGCGATTGCCCTCTGATGAACGCCGTGGAGCGAGGATCGAGAAAGTCTATGTCGAAGGCACGAGCAGCTCGAGAAGGTCGTTTCGGACTGAACACGTCGGGACGCCGGGTCGCGGAACGATGCTGGCGGCGCATCGCGCTAATTGTGCTTGCGCTGCTATGCAGCTCTGCGCTCGCACGCAGCGTTCACGCCGACGACTGCATATCCGTGCGCGGCAGGACCTGTGCGAACGACAGCGCGTGCAGCGGCACGGCCAATCTCTGCGTCAACGGGACCTGCCAGATCCCTTGCGGTGCCGTGCCCCCGAACCTGCAGGACGAACAGCCGCTGGCGAAGCTGTGCTCCTTGGGGGAGTCGTGTGTGGCCGGAACCGCGGGCACGAAGCAGCGCTATTTCTGCAAGCCGACGCCGTTTCGTATCGACCTGAATCTGCTCGATTCCTGCATTTATCACTTCGTGGAGGGAATCGCTCCCGCGATCGGCGCGGGTAACCAGTGCTCGATCGTGCGGCAGATGACGAATTTACTCGATCAGAACGTCGACAATAAGTTCGATATCAATGACGTGGATTTGTGTATCAAATCGTTTCTCGGCGACCCGCCCTGCGACGCGAGCACTCATACGTGTCCCAATCAACAGACGTACTGCGATGGCAGCGCGACGTGCGGCGATGGACTGTTCTGTAACCCGGACATGCATCGCTGCGAGCGCGAGTGCGGCTACATCGTCGATCGTGACGATAGGCAGGACAACATGCTCGACCGTGCCTGCACCGGCCGCTTGCAGTCCTGCAACTACGAGCGGGGCCAGTGTCGGGACGTCAGCATCGAGAACGCCACCTGCCAGCTGGATCGGGACTGTCCGATCGGCGCATACTGCTTGGTCGGCCAATGCCAGCCGCGTTGTTACCGTTCGCTGGACTGCCCCGACTCGAATTGGATGTGCAGCATCGACAACACGTGTCTGCCCAAGCCCAAGGGACCTCCAGGCGGGGCGGCATTCAATCCCAAAGACTATTCGGTAGTCTACGCTTCCGACAGCATCTCGCTCGACCCGTTCCAGAACGAATACACGGTTCCACTACTGATTATGAACTTGACCACCGGGAAGCAAGTATTCTCGGATCCGAAGGTGGCGTTCGGGTATCGCCTGGAGGCGAAGTACGAGCGCAAGCAGGATGGCCGGTGCGGTGGTGATCTCACCCTACTCACCCCGACTGAGCAGGCAGACTGCATCGTCTCGCCGGATGAAGAGTTTCTGACGCTGGGTAATCCGTTCGGCACGCTCTATGCGGAGGGGGATCCTGCGACTCGGCTGCGCGTCAACGACGCGGGCGCGAACAAGCTAAGCCCAGGACTCTATCCCGTCAACGTGACGGCGTACTTCAACAATGGCCAGAGCACGACGGTCCGCGTCGTGTTCAAGAAGCCGTCGCCGAGCGGCGAGTACACTGGGCGAATGAGCGTCTATCTAGGAACCCCGGACGCTCACCTCGCAACTGCCAACATCGCCATGCGATTGTACGTGCGAACGCCGGCTGAAGACCCCGCCGCAACATTGATCAGGTGGACGGACACGGCGCCCAAGCCCGACGTGTTGCGCTCGAATAACCTGCAGCTCGAGAAGGAGATCGAAGACATCACCGAAGGCTACGAGGTGAGTGGCTACATCCACGCTGGGCAAAGCTTGATCTTCGATAAACCTTCGGCGGTCAATTCCGGCGACAACGAGATCCCCGTCAAGGGTCTGTACTCGCCGCAGCTGGGCCGCCTGCGGCTGATTACGGTGATCGATGTCGCTGGGAACTATTGCCGAAATAGCACCGGGCAGAGTTGCACGGGTGCAGCTGACGAGCTCCGCGCGGCGAACGTCTTCGGGCGCGGCGTGCGTCGAATCATCGAGTTCATCGGCCCCTTTCGCCCGACGTCCCGGCTGTTCGAAGGCATGTATCGAGAAACCATTTCCGGATTGGCGCCGAACACCTTCACGGTGGAGGGCGGTTTCCGTGTCACCCAGATCGCGCAAGACACGCGACCGGTGGTCTTGAGCGCCCCACTGCTCGCCGCCACGGCCGCGTCCACGGTGCAGTTTCCTGCTAAGGCCACCGTGGTTCAGGCGCTGCAGGCGGCGATGACTCAAGCCTGCGGCGCGTCTGCGGCGACGACGCTCGGCACACAAGCCGCTGTCACGGACTATTTGAACCGCTACGGAGTCGCCCCGCCGACATTTCCGGGCGTCGTGTTCGAGAAGCGAGTGCGCGACGCCATCGCGACCGTGCAGAACAGTGCGGCAACTCTGACGTTCACCGACTTCCTGGCAGACAAGATCGTCTTCTGCAGCTCGACGGTCACGTCGAATTGCATCGATCAGAAGCAACTTGCATGCGGGCTCAACTTTCTGCGGCGCGCAGTGGTCGAGGGCTGGTTCGACCGTGAAGCTTTGGGCAAGGACAGCGCCGGCCACGACCTCTCTCCGCCGCTGTTCTGTAACCGCAGTGCGGTTCCGAGCGAAAACACGTGCGCCGACCCGACCCAGATCTCTGCGCGCGGCGCGGTCGTCCTCCAGGACCACACGCGGTACTATCGTGAGCTCACCCAGACATTGGTCTACCAGGCCAACGGCGCGTGGAGCGACGCGTTCAACGCATTGTACAAGGCCGCCGAACGCGCGGACGCCCTCGGTGCCGCCGGTGCCTTCGCGTACAAGGAAGGCAAGCTCCGCGCCGCGATCCAGAACTACGACACCGCGAGAACGGAGATGTTGGGGACGCCAGCCAGCGCCGTGATGTTCGATTGGCCGATGGATCGCTTCCAGGGGCAGGGGGACGCCTGGCTGCGCCAGATGCAGACCGTGCTGAAGGATCGGCTGGACGCCTGGACCGAGCTGGCCGATTTGAAACGGCGTATCCTGCGAACCTCCGATCTCGACACGACGTATACCTTCGCCAAACACGTCGTCAGTCAGGAATATCTCGCGCAGATCTTTCTCGCCGAGGTACAGCGCAAATGGCAGGGCCTGGACTTCCAGTACGCGGGCCAGAGCGCGAGCATGCTCGATCGGAGTGAGGTCTTCTTGGCCAAGCTCTCGGACTCGAGGAACCCGCTTGGATTGAACCCCGACCGCGTCTATTTCGAAAACTCGAATACTGCCGTCACCAACTGGCAAAACTACCGCACGCTGGTGGATGAGCGCGTTCAGACCGTGAAGACCGCGGCGCAGGGCGCAATCGCGAACATGCACGGTGCGCTGGAGAGCTACAACAATCTGCAGTCAGGGCTACTCCAGACCCAGCAAGGGCGGGATGCGTCTTTGGAGCAAATCTGTGGCCCGGTGACGGCGGATGTCCCGGCCTGCCGCATCGATAAGACCGATAAGGATCTAGCTACCAGCTGCAGTGGCCCGAACTGCGCCTTTCAATGGAGTTGCGACGGCGCAGACGAGGGCAGTCGCTGCGGTAGTGTGGTGAAACTGTTCTCGTCCGCGGTCGATACCGTGACCTGCCGGTCGGATATCGACGCCACGCGCTACGATGTCACGACCGGCAAGGACGCGAGTGGTGCCCCGATCAAGCGAACTTGCAGCCATGGCCACGTCGGAGAATTGCTGCAAGAGCGCGTGAAGATCGACATGCAGCGCAAGCAGTCGAAGGAGCATGTCGAGTCGCTGCTTCGCAGTATCTCTCGCGAAGAGAAAGAACTCGCCGAGACACGCGCCAGCAACGCGGACTTGATCGCCTACCTGGAGGCCCAGCGGGTCAAATTCGCTGCAGCGGAAGCCGGCGTGGCGGTGGCCGAAGCCGGCTTCGAGCTGGCTAGCACTGCGGCCAAGACCGTCGACTGTTTGATTATCGTCGGCTTTGCGGATGGGACGGACTGCCCACAGAAGGCGGTCTCGACCGGGCTCGAGGCGGCGGCCATCATCGGTAAGTACGCCGTGATCCCGGCGCTCCAAATCGCGATGAGCGATATGGGTCGCTCGAAGGAGATCACGTATCAAGAGAAGAGCGGAAGTGCCGAAGTGCGAGCGCTACGCCTTCACCTCGACAACATGGTCGCCGATGTCGAGAACATCATCGCGGAGTATCAATTGCTCACCCAGCAGCTCTACAGCCTCGACATGCAAATCGGCGACACCGTGAAGACAGCACAGGCCGTTGCCGATCGCTTCGCGGAGCAGACGAACGACGTCGTGAAGCGTCTCGTCGGCGGGGACAGTAGCCAGACCTTGCGCGCGAACCAGCTCACCCGAGCCGCCGACGAGGAGTTCCAGAAGCTCTTGGTGGTCGCCTACAAAATGACCCGTGCCTTTCTGCATCGATACAACTACGCGGATCAGACGGAAACGTGGACCAATCGCGTCTACCAGTTGCTCACCATCGCAGACGTGGAGAAGCTCGTCACCGACCTGGTGGACGAGGAGCGGCGCTACTGCGGCAGCCAGGGGATCGATTGCGACTCCATCAACAACCGTCAGGTATTCCGCTTCTCGATGCGCGAGCAACTGTTCCCGCAGCTTACCGGCATGGTCGATCCGAACACCGGAAACTTCATGGGCGCCGGAGAGCAGTTTCATAACCTGATTACCTCGAGCACCTATCGGCGCAAGAGGATGGTGCAAGGCGCCCTGGTCGAACAAATCGAGTTACCCTTCTCGATCTGGGCCAACGATCTCGGGACGGCGGGCGGATCGCCACAGCCGGTGATGCTGGAGCGCGGCGAGTGCAACCACATCATCGTGGGCGATCGCGCCACGAACAACGGGACCGTTGCCGTCAACGTTTGGGGGACGCGCGTCGAGTTCAGCGATCGTCCGATCAAATATCAACTCGTGCGCGGTGGTACGGACCAGATCCGGAGGTGTGATGCTGGCGGAGTGTTCCTGAGTACTTTCAAGGTCGGCAGCCCAGTGGTGGACTCCAGCGCCCAGCAGGCATTCCAGACGCGCTCGAGCAAGTTCAGCGCGTGCGTGAACAACTCGGCGCTCGAGACCGTCGAGAATCACGACCAACCGGTCTCCTGCTGGAACCTGTTCGCACGCGACAGGAGTCTGGCGGCGCCGGACTGGATCTTGACCATCCCCGTGGATACGCAGAAGTGGCTGATTGGGATCGATGACGCAACCGGTCTGCCGATCGCCGATCGGGACAAGGCCATCATGGAGGACGTGATCGTGTACCTCCGCTACAACGCACGGCCTTCCAACTAAGTCTCATCGCAGGACGACCTCGTCAAATGTCGCAATGGAGCAAATAGTCATGAAAACGGTGAGTCGCTTTAAGTTCGAGCGTTCGCGCTTCCGGTTCGCGTCTGCTGCGCTGGTTGGCGTCGTTGCCGTCGCCCTTTGGCGCGACCACGCCGGCGCGCAATCGGCCCCCGCTGAGTGTGTGCAGGCGGGGAAAAATTGCACGTTCGCCATCTCCCAAAGCTTCGTGCAAAAGGTGCCAAGCATCTTCAAGCTGCAAGCCCAGATCTCGCAAGCCAAGATTCCGCTCGGAGACGCCGTCTTCACCAGCCTAGTGGTGAAGGTGAAGAGCGGAAATACCGAGATTTGCTCGGAGCCGTTCTCGCAGGTACGAGTGCGCGGGGGGGTGTTGAATCTCGAGATCGGCCGGAACATTCAGGGCTGCCAGCTCGACGACGAAATGGCCAAGCGCAACGACCTCGCTTTCCAGGTCTGTATCGGCGACTCTGGCAGCGAGGCTGGCAATTGTCTGAAGCCCATTCAGATGAGCAGCGTGCCCTATGCGGTCAAGGCCAGCTTCGCCAGTCAGGCGCAGGAGGCGTATCGGTCCGAGTTGGCCTCCCGCGCCCACTATGCACAGCGCATTACCGCCGACGGCGGCATGCTCGAGCAGCCGAAGATCGGCGCCGGTTACTACGAATTTTTGACCCCGGCCGCACCGGCGGACGTCGCTGACCTGACGTCCGTCAACCCAACTGCTGCCGGCGATGTTCACGGCGGGTTCGTGCAGTGGGCCGCGGTGAATCCGCTCGAGAGAGTCCTCAACGTGAGTGCCAAGAATCCGAACGACACGGTGCTCAAACCCCTGGTGAAGTTCTTGGTGCACGCGGCAGACAGCAATTTCTGGGGCCGCGTGGGCGTGCTCGGTACGTCGGCCTTTGGCGGTCGCGCGACGTTCTCGGACGGTATCGCCGCGACTGGCGCGCTGAGTACCTTTGCGACAGGTGTCAGTGTCGCGAGCGGAGGGGTCAGTGTCGCGAGCGGAGGGGTCAGCGTCGGCAACGGAGGAGTCAATGTCGTGAACGGAGGGGTCAGTGTCGCGAGCGGAGGTATCAGTGTCGCGAGCGGAGGGGTCAGTGTTTCGGGTGCTGGAACAATGAATGTCCAGGTGCCGGCGTCTTTCGGCAACGGGGTAAAGGCGACTGGCGGCGTGCTCGATGTGCAGACGGCGGCCAGCTTCGGCGCGCCCAGCGCAAGCGTGGCGGTGAATTTCGGTGCGGGAACCACTTCGACTTTCGTCGCGGGTTCGACGGTCGACATGCACCTTGCCACCGTACTGCTTCCTCCGAACATTCAAGTGGCGCCAGCGATTACGACCGACGAATACACGTCGAGCAACGCGTCCGGCTGCACGAACGCCTCGGCTGCGATTGGCAAGGTGTTTTGTGGAATTTCGACCAGCTCGCCTTTCGCAGCGCTCGGCAGTTGCACTCTTTTGGTCACGAACGGGCGCTATGTGCTCCGGGCTTGCCAGGCCTTCTGCGCGGCGCGGTGCTTCTGACGAACTGAGCTACGGCCGCGAAAACGGATGCGCCGGGGCGGCTCGGAGCTGAGGACGTTTGCCACACGTTAGGAGCGCTTTCGCGCGCAACAGGAGGTCGGTTCATCTAGATCGCGCGAGTCGGGGCTCGGAAGCCGCGCGTTCGCGGGGGATGAGCATCGCTCTCAGGGGGGCGGCGCGCATTCGATCGCGTCGCGCAGATGGTCATTGCATTCCGATTCTGCTGCCACCGGGTGATTGTCATTAGTTTGCTGCAGGTCGAGCGGCTCCATGAATCCTCCGAGCATCCGCAGGTTCTCTCAAATGTACCGAACTACCGCAGTTTTCTTTGCGCTTTCAGTGGTCAAAAAAGGGAGCCGTCGATGAGTGCCGCGCTCAGGCAAGCAAATGAGTCGAGCGGATGGAGCTTCTCGAGCCCGGGGGCGCGGCGGGTTTCACTGGCTCGTACGACAGCGCTTAGCTTGGCGTTCCTCGTCTGCTTCGTAAGCAGTGCGCGCGCCGACAGACCCGCCCCACTCAGCGCGCAGACGTTGAAGGCACCGAGCGGGGCATCGTCCCTGAAGGGCCTCGGGGAGTCCTTTTCCGCCAGTCCAACCACCGGCACCGGCTCGTACTCGATCCCGATCGTATTGCCACCCGGCTTGGCCACTCCGGCGGTTTCGCTGAACTACTCCGGGGGTAGCGGAAACGGCGAGGTAGGTGTGGGGTTTTCATTGCCAGTGCTGCAGGTTTACCGCACCACCGACAAAGGATCGCCACACTTCGACGAGTCGGATCGCTTCGCGGTTCGTGGCCCCGAGTACAATGACGAACTTGTTCTGGCCGATGCGAGCCAAGGCTTGTATCGATTGAAGAACGAGGGCGGATTTTTGCTCTTTAGGCGAGACGCAGCGAACGACCGTTGGACAATTTCGTTTCCCAACGGCGGCCAAGCCTCGCTCGGCGATAGCGTGGCGGCGCGCGCGCAAGCCGCGGGGAAGAGCACTCGCTGGTTCGTGGAAACCACCACGGACGTGAATGGGCACTTGGTGCGCTACCGGTATTGGAAGGACGCGGCGAAGGTCTATTGGAAAGGCGTCGATTATCAACAGGAAGCAAGCGCTGCCTACCGCAATCAGGTGGAGTTCGTTTACGAAACACGCCCCGACGTGCTGCGCGACTATCGTTATGGCGACGAAGAACTGACGCGCTTCCGACTGGCGGCAATTCAGGTGATCCAGGGCGCGAGGACCTTGCGCCAGTACGCCTTTTCGTACCGCCCCGACGCGATTTGGAGCCTGCTGGTCGGTGTGCAGCTGAATGGCGAAAATGGCCTGAGCTTACCCACGCTAACTCTTGGGCGTTTGGAGCCTAGTCCGCGTAGCGGGCGTTTCGTGACCACCGAAGGCTACCCCACGCTGTCGGGCGTCAGCAGCGGTCGCATGACCCTCGAGGACGTAAACGGTGACGGTCTGCCGGACTTGTTGAACGGAACGGCATCGAACTACGAGTATTACGAGAACTTGGACGGTGTGCGCTTCGCGAATACCCCCGTCTCTCTCGGTGCCAGCGGCAGTGCCGATCGCAATCTCGAGGACACGGGCGTGGTGCTCACGGACGTCGACGGCGATGGCTATCGTGACGTGCTCGAGCCGGGCGTGTCTGGGCAGCTCCGGTATTTCCCGGGAGGCAATATTCAAGCGGGACGCTTCCTCGGTTTTGGCGCGTTCAAGTCGCTGAACCCCAATGCCCTCGTGAGCGACGTAACTCGAGCAGACTTTCGCTTAGTCGATCTGAACTCCGATGGCCGTACGGATCTTCTGCAGCAACGCACGGGGATCGGGGACATCTGGATCGAGAACGACGGAGCCCAACAGTTTCTCCAGCGCACGATGCCGAGCCTCCCCAGTGGTGTGCAGTTCAGCGACCGAAATCTGGAATTGTCGGACTTCAATGGCGACGGCGTGCTGGACTTGGTTCAGAAGGAATTCGACCAAGGCAAGCACGACCTGCTCGTTTGGTACGGTGTCGGAGCGGGGCGATTTTGGAGTTCAGTGAGTGTGTGGAATGCTCCGGTCGCAGCGGCTCGCGAGATCTTGCTGAGCGACGTCAATCACGACGGTCAAACGGATCTGATTCGCGTCAGCGGTAGTTGGGTTGCCTACTACTTGAACGACGGCAGCGGCAACTTCGCGGTCGAGGGCGGCAGCTTTCATGGCATGCCGGAAACATCGCGAACCAAGAAGGTCGTGATGGCAGACATGAACGGCAATGGGACTGCCGATCTCGTCTGGTTCACCGTCGATTCCAAGATGAGCTATCTCGATCTGATGGAACAGCCGTATGTCGGCCTTCTGTCGCATATCGACAACGGCATGGGTATGGTAGTGGACATTGCCTACCGGTCGTCTACTGACTACATGGTCGCTGCCAAGCTAGCCAATGCGCGCTGGAGCACTACGCTGCCACACCCCGTCGCAGTGATCTCGGAGGTGAGCACGCGAGACTCGTTCGAGATGCTCAATGCCGAACCATGGGAAAGCCGAACGAGTTACGACTATCGAGACGGCTACTTCGACGCCAAAGAGCGCGAATTTCGGGGCTTTGCCCGCGTCACGGTCACGGATTGGGGCGACGATTGGCAGGAAACTCGCATCACGGAGCTGAACAGTCACGTCGGCCGTAACCTGACGACGCTCGCCGACGAAGAGACACTCAAGGGCAAGATTTGGCTGCAGGTCGTGAAGTCCGGAGACGGCTCGATTCTCTCCAGCGACGAAACCAACTGGCAGCAGCGCTGGCTGTGTCGGGAAGACTTGGGTGCGGGCGCCGCGCCAGTGTTGCCGGTCTGCAGCGGCATCGCGGACAAGAGCGCCAGCAAGGATTCCATGGTCGCGCTCGGGGTCTCGTTGGGGAACCTGCAAGGCACCTGGGAGCGGCAGCTCAGCGCGCGCTATACGGCCAGCCAGACGGACTATGACGAGTGGGGGCAGGCCAAGCGGGCTTCGAGCTATGGCGAAGTTTCGATCCCCGGTGGGCACACGCTAGGCCAGCCCTGGGCATTCTCCGATCTGGTGACGGGCATTGGTGACGACGAGAGTGTGCAGGAATTCGATCGTATCTATCGAGTTGACCCGAGCAATGGTGTGTGGCTGATCGGCTTTCCCTCGGGCCAAAGAACGAAATCTGTAGCCGGAACGGTACTCAGCAGTTCACGAGTCTACTACGACGGTCCGGCGTTTACCGGTTTGGCTCTCGGTCAAATTGGCAAAGGCTTGGTCACGCGTCGGGAGGCTTGGCTCGGTGAAGAAGGTCGCTGGGTGCCTTTGGAACGGACGGGCTTCAACGCGGACGGCTTGCCCGAGCAGCAGCTCGATGCGACGGGTGGCAAGAGCGTGCTGGAATACGATCCAGAAACGCACCTCTACCCAATCAAAGAACGCCGCTCGATCGCCGCGAATAGCGAGCTGGCTTTCAGCGCCGACTATGACCGTGGCTACGGCGTCATGACCAGCCTGACCGACGCAAACGCCGAGACTACGCGCTATCGCTACGATGGCCTCGGTCGCTTGACGACCGTGATCGACTCCAAAGGCTCGGAAGCGGAGCCGTTGGTCAGCTATTTCTATGCGTACGGTACTCCAGAATCACCAATCTCGGTTACCACGACTCGCCGCTTGGTCACGCGCGGGCAGGGCGTCTATCGGGACGTCTATGATTTCACAGATGGTCTCGGGCGTTCGCGGTTGCACAAGGTGCAAGCCGAGCAGGGTTACGTCGCCAGCGGTTTCCAAACATTGTCCTCGCATGGCGAGGCCACGCGATCTTTCAAGGAATTTCGTTCGAGTAACGCTGGCTTCGAGCCCGCGCCGCCCACCGTCCCTCACACCGAGGTTTACCGTGATGCGTTGGGGCGTGTCTTGCGAGAGCAATTGCCCGTCACCCCGCAGCAGGGCGTTTCATTCGTTCAACGCCAATATTTACCGTTCGAGACCAGGCGCTTCGACGAGCGGGATTCGACCGAGAGGAGCTTCACGTACCCGACCATCACTCGCTTCGATGGTCTGAGGCGGATTCGCGAAGTCGAAAAGAAGAACCAACAGGGCGCCAACGTCGTGACGCTCAAGTGGGCGCTCACGTACGACGCCCGCGGTTCGATAAAAACCTTCAAAGACCCGAAGGCCTATACCCGCAGCTACGCCTACGACGGCTTGTCCCGTCTGCTCACAATAGCGGATCCAAACCTCGGTGCGGTTGGCTTTGGCTACGACGACGCCGGGCGTACGACCAAGCGCGTCGACGCCTTGGGTCAGGAACAGCGCATCGAGTACGACATCGCGGGACGCGTGAGCCACGAGCAGATGCTCGCTCCGAACGCGGGCGGCACGCTCAGCGTGACTTCTGAATACGCCTATCACTACGATGCCCCTGCGCCATCCGGGCCGTTGAACGCGCCGACCCACCTCGTCGGGCGGGTCAGCTGGATGGAGTACCCGACTGGTACGGAGTATTTTTCGTACGATGAACGAGGCCAAAACGACCGCAGTGCGGTCACGCTCTGGGACGGGGTTTCTTCGTTCGCCGCACAACATCGGGATACCTTCCAGCGTTCCGCGACCTTCGACGCAACAGGGGAACAGACCTCCGCGACGTTACCGGGAAATTTTTCGACTTCTACGAGTTACAATCTGCGCGGGCTGGTGGAGCGGCTCACGGTGGGCATGTCGGGTACGACGCGCGACGTCATTGCCAACGCCGTCTACGACGAACGCGGCTCACTGACGAGTGTCGATCGTGGCAACGGGACTCGCAGCTGCCGGCGGTACGACGAGCGGGGCGCGCAAACCGCGGTGCTCCTCGGAAAGCAAGCTGAAGTCAGCTGCGGTCCCGAGAACTTCGCGAATACGTCGCTTGGTCTTTACCACGTGGACTATCAGTGGTCCTACGACGGGCTGATCAGCGGCCTTCGGGACTCGAGCGGAACGAACGCGCGCGCGCCGCGGCTCGACGCCACGTATCACTATGATCGCTTGCGCCAATTGACGAGCGCGCGCAGCGGCGGCGTCGACTACGGTTATGACTACGACGAAGTCCAAAATCTGACGGCGACACACACACAGAAAGCCGGTCAGACGGTAGTCGACGAAGCGCGTAGCTATGGCAGTAACGCTGGACCAAACGCGCTGACACAGGTTGGGAATACCGCGCTCAGCTACGACGCAGACGGACAGCTCAAGCGCTACAACGGTTTCGATCTCCAGTTCGACGTCGAGGGACAGTTGGTCAAAGCCAGCAAGCCCGGTGGCAAACGCATCGACTACCACTACGACTCTTCAGGGACGCGCAAGCTGCTGATCGTAACCGAAGGTAGCACCAAGCGCGTCTATCGCTATCCGTTTCCCGAGTACGAGGAGCGTCAGGCCGAGAAGGTCTACCGCGTTCAAAGCTCGGGCGTGAGCGTGGAATACCACAGCGCTCCAGGCCTTGCGATTGATGCGACCTTGCTCGACGAACTCACGTCCTACGTGAACACGCCGAGCGGCAAGCCAAAGCCGCTCCCCCAAGAGTGGTTGGATCTCGACGGAGATGGAGACGGCTTCGACGCCGGTGATTTAGCCGAAGCGCAGCAAGCGTTTTGGCAGGGGCGCCTCGCCGGCGGCCCGCGCGGGGACTACCGCTACGTGGAGACCGATCATCTCGGTAGTTCCGTGCTCGCAACCGATTCGAGCGGTGCTGACGTGTCGGCGCGGCGCTACACCCCGTACGGTAACCTCGTGCAGCGCGGCGGCGTGCAGCCGAGCGTCGGGTTCGCGTCTGCCGAAGTCGAACCCGACGATGATCTCGGGTTGGTTCATATGGGAGGCCGCTATTACGCGCCGGCGTTGGCCCGATGGGTGACACCGGATCGATTCATTGGGGATTCAAACGACCTGAACGCTCAGCGCCCGCTCGAGTCGAACCTGTACTCGTACGCCGCGAACAATCCGGTAAGCTTTGCCGATCCTAGCGGTGGGATTGCTCAGTGGGTCGCGGGTGTGATTATTGGGGCGGCTTTCGACGTGGCAATTCAGGCTATCGACATTGCTCTCGACGACAAGAAGACCGCCAAGGATTTCAGTTTCGGGTCCGTACTGGTCTCCGGTGCCATGGGTGGCGTCGGCGTCGGCCTCGCGAGCAAGCTCGGCAAGCTCGCCACACTGGTCACGAATCCGGCAGTGCAAAAGCTAGCGGTCGTCGCATTGAACGGCGTTGCTGATGCTGCAACGAGCATGGTCAGTAACTTCGCCAAGAAGGCGCTATTCAACGTCGGAGACGGTGTTACGGTGAAAGGCACGCTCTCGGACGTTGTCGGGTCCTTCATTGGCAGCAAGGCGATCAAGTGGATCGGCAGTAAGCTGGCGGGCGCAAGAACGCTGCGCGCCGCAGTCGAAGCCGCCAATTTCGGAAGCGAGGCGGCCGCCAAAGCCATCGAAACGGTACAGCATGGACCAGAGCTCGGACTCGCTTTTGACAAGCACATGTCGGAGCTGAAAGACAGGGCTGCAGCAAACGAGGCCCTCCGCGCTCACATGGAGAACTTTGGGCTAGCCGGAAGCGGATTTGGCCAAGCTGCCGTTACTGCCGGGCAGAGCGTGTGGAACTGGGCGAAGCGACAAGCGAGCCCTCCGGCACCTGGCGCGGGGGGGCGTGACGAACTCAGCAAACCCGCAGCCGCCCCCTCTGTGTCCGTCACCATCCCGTTCTGATGGGCCTCGAGGGCGCGGCGTCGTGTCTCGCGATGAACTCAGCAGCCCCGCGCCAGCCCCGCTCACTGTCCGTCGAATGCCGTCTTCTGCTAGCATACTAGTCCATGTCCGAAAGAGCCGATCGCTTCTACACAACGCTCGCGGACTGGTTTCCGAGCCTGCTGATGCTCGGTTGCGGTGCGTTGCTGGTGGTCCCGATGGGGGAGGGCGATCCCGAGCACGGGTTTTTCATGGTGGTCAGCGGTGCAGCAAGCGTTTGGTTGGTTCAGTGTGTGGTAACGCTTTACGAACGGCGAAAACAAGCGGCCGCGTGGCGAGAGCCTCTACTTTTGGTCAAAGGCTGCTTGATCGTCGCGATCGTGGTCGCGGCGCTGATTCGCGGGCATGTGCTGGAGCTCGTGACGGTGGCGTTGGTCGGAGGCTCGATGGTTTTGGGAATAGGGCTGCTCGGTGCGGCGGTGCTTTCTCTCCTGCGTTGTGTCGAGACGAAGCTCGAACGCTGGCGCCGTTCACGATGACTGGTTCGCCGGGCGTGAGCACCTCCGTCTTCGCGAGCCAGCCGCAACTGAAGGAATGAAGCGATGATTTGACGTCGTCGCGGAACGACATCGGGTTCGCATTCGGCTTGCTCGAATTCCCGTGGTCGTGGGTCAGAAGCACGCGAGTCGCGATGCCGGTTTTAGATACTATCGAATCGAATCGGGTCGGCGCGATTGGTGAGATCGAAGGGGCGTAACAATGACTAAATGCGGTTGGGCTCGGTCTTCTTGGCTACTCCTTTGGTCGCTGCTGATTGCCGGCTGGGCGAACCCAGCCCGCGCCGATCGGCCTCTGCCACTCAGTGCCCAAACGTTGGTATCCCCCGGCGGCGCGACCTCGCTGAAGGGGCTAGGCGAATCCTTTTCTGCCAACCCAGCCATGGGCACGGGTGCGTATGCGGTCCCTATTTTGCTTCCGCCTGGTTTCGTCGTGCCGAATCTGCGCCTGAACTACAACGGCGGCTCCGGTCGGGGTGAACTCGGGGTCGGCTTCACTTTGCCAGTTCTGCAAATCTATCGCCAGACCGACAAGGGCGCGCCGAAGTTCAGCGAGTCCGATCGCTTTGCCGTGAGCGGCCCAGACTACAACGACGAGTTGGTCCCGGTCGACGCGACGCACAAACGCTATCGCCTCAAGAACGAGGGCTCGTTCGCACTATTCGAGCGCGACCCGACGAACGATCGCTGGCTCGTACACCGAGCGGATGGCTCGCTCTCTACGCTGGGTCAGACGACGAGCTCCCGGGGACTCTCTTTCGGAAGAACGACGCGCTGGTATGTGGATCAGACATCGGATGTCCATGGTCACGTGCTGGCCTATCGCTACTGGAAAGATGGCGGTCGCGTCTATTTGAGCGGTGTGGATTATCAACAGGAAGCCGTTGCCACCTATCGAAACAAGGTGGATTTCGGCTACGAGGGTCGCCCGGACGTTTCCCGCGATTTCAGCTACGGCGAGGAAACGACGCTCGCCCAGCGCGTGCATACGATCGAGGTCCGTCAAGGGACGCGACTGTTGCGTCGCTACACGCTAGGCTACGCCCCAGGCGCGCTTTGGAGTCTCCTGAGCGAGGTGCAGCTGGAAGGTGAGCAGGGCCTCAGTCAGCCTACGCTTCGACTCAGCTACTTGGGGCTCACGCCGCGCAGCGGACGCTTCGTGCGAGTCGAGGGCTACAGGTCACTGTCTGGCTTCGACACTGGTCGAATGACACTCGAGGACGTGAACGGCGACGGTCTACCCGATCTGCTCGACGGAACCTCGTCGGACTACGGCTACTACGAAAACTTGGACGGTGTGAGATTCGCCGGCAATCCGACGAAGCTGGGCGCTTCCGGTAGTCCCGATCGAAACTTGGAAGGGCAGAGCGTCGTCATGGCCGACGTCGACGGCGACGGGTATCGGGACGTGTGGTTCGCCGCGGGCAGCGAGCTTCGCTACTACCCGGCTGGTCAGATCCAGGCCGGGCGCTTCTCGGGCTTCGGACCGATGCGGGTCATGAACGCCAATGGCCTGTTGGATGACGTGACGACCTCGGACATTCGCCTCACCGATCTGAACGGAGATGGTCGAATCGATTTGCTCCGTCAGCGGATAGGGGCGGGTGACGTCTGGCTTGAGAACGTGGCCGGGCAATCCCTCACACAAAACGCGATCCCGTCGCTGCCGAGCGGGGTGCGCCTGGACAGCGCCTCGCTCGAACTTTCGGATTTCAACGGGGATGGTATCCTCGACCTGATCCAAAAGGAGTTCGACAGCGGCAAGCACAACCTGAAGGTTTGGTATGGTCTCGGGAACGGCAAGTATCGCGCGACGGTCCTCGACTGGCCTACGCCTCAGGCATCTCTGAACGAGGTTCGCCTATTGGATGTCAATGGCGATGGGCAGCTCGACTTCGTTCGCGTCAGCGGCAGTTGGGTCGGGTATTGGCTCAACGATGGCCGCGGGAGCTACGCCGTGCAGCACGGCGATTTTCGGGGAATGCCCGAGACTTCGCGCACCAAAAAACTGCTCATGGCGGACATGAATGGCAATGGCACCACCGACGTGGTGTGGCTGACCAATGACGGCGGCATGAGCTACTTGGATTTGCTCGAGGAGTCAAATATCGGTTTGCTCAGCAGAGTCGACAACGGCATGGGTATGGTCACCGAACTCAGTTACCGGTCGTCGACCGAGTACTCGATCGACGCCAAGCTGCGCGGCGTGCCGTGGCTCACGCCCATGCCTCACCCCACGGCCTTGCTCTCGGAAGTGAGCTTGAGCGACTCGCTGGAGCAGCTCGGCGTGAGGGGATGGTCGAGTCGCGTCCACTACGACTATCGTGACGGCTATTTCGACGGCAAAGAACGCGAATTTCGTGGCTTCGGTACCGTGATCACCAGCGAATACGGTGATGATCATCAGGAAGGCAAAATCACCGAGCTGCATTTTCACGTGGGGCGAAACCTGCAAACTGGCGTCGACGAAGAGGTGCTCAAGGGCAAAACGTGGCTCGAGATCGTCAAAACGGAGGCCGGACAGATCTTGAGCAGTGAGGAGGCGCGCTGGGAGGTGCGTTGGTTGTGCCAAGAGGATCTCGGTGCCGGTGCAGACGTACTTTTGCCCAGCTGTGCGAGCATCGTTGATCGACCGGCTCACAAGGACGAGCTCGTGGCGTTGGCGCAGCAGAACGGCATTTTGCACGGCACGTGGGAACGCCAGGCCGTGCCTCGCTATACCGCGAGCCGAACCAGCTATGACGTCTGGGGTAACCCGAACAAGCTCGAGGAGTTCGGTGAAGTGTCGTTGGCGGCGGGGCATTCGCTGGGGCAGCCGTGGGCATTCGCCGACCTGGACCCCAGCGTGGGTGCTGACGAGCGGGTGACCGAGAACGACTTCGCGAACGGGATTGATCTCAGCGCTGCTCAGTACGTGCTCGGCAAGCCTATCGAGCAGCGCTTGAAGTCCGCGACTGGCGTCGTGCTGACCCGCTCACGCAGCTATTACGACGGCAGTCCGCTGCTCGGGCTGCCGTTCGGGCAAGTGACGCGCGGCTTGCTCACGCGCCAGGAGGTATTCCTGGCCGAGGAGTCGCGCTGGGTGCAGGCCGCGCGCGTGGGCTACAACGCAGACGGCCTGCCCGTGCAAAAGCTCGATGCCACGGGCAATCGCTCGAGTCTCGACTACGATCCGGAGTCGCCGTTCTTCGTCAGTGCCGAGCGTGTGGCATTCGAAGCCGGTCGAGAGCTCGCGTTCCGGGGCACCTACGATCGAGGCTATGGGCAGCTGACGAGTCTGCTCGATCCAAACGGGCACCTGTCTCAGTACCGCTACGATGGCTTGGGGCGTTTGATCAAACTCATCGATCCCCTCACCAGCGAAAGTGAGCCGCGCGCCACCTATTCGTACTCGTATGGCACTTCCGATCATCCGATCTCCGTCACGACGACGAAATCGCTCGTGACGCGAGGGAACGGCAACTATCGCACGCTGCTCGCCTATTCGGACGGGCTCGGACGCACCCGACTCGTCAAGAAATCGGCCGAAAACGGCCAGCTCAGCGGCAGCGGTTGGGCCGAGATCTCGCCGCTCGGTCTCAGTACGCGAAGCTTTGCTCCGTTTTGGTCGACGACTCCCGACTTCGAAGCGCCGCCTGCAGCGGCTGCACATTCGGAAACGTCCTTCGACGCGCTGGGGCGACCCCTCGTCGAGCGGTTGCCGCGAACTGCCGAGCAGGGCGACTCGTCGCGCGCGTATGGCTATGCGCCTTTCGCCGCGCTCTCGTACGGAGAACGGGACACGACGCTCGGAACTTTGGCTTATCCCACGACGGTCTGGAAGGATGGCCTCGGGCGCGTGACGCAGATCGAGAAGAAGAATGATGGTGAAAATGGCATCGTCGCGCGACGATGGCTGATTGACTACGACGCCCGCGACAAGCTGATCGGCTTCCACGATCCAGTGGGAAATGCGAGCAGCTATGGCTACGACAGCTTGGGTCGGCTGCGAACGCTGCAGGACGCGAATCTGGGTTCGATCAGCTACGGCTACGACGATGCGGGGCGGCAAGTCACCCGCAGCGACGCGAGCGGGCAAGAGCAATTCAACGAATACGGCCCGGGCGGCAGGCTCATGCGTCAATCGCTTCAAACGCGCAACGCGATGGGCCAAGTCCAGGTGCATTTCCATAGTGAGTTCTTCTATGACTTCGCGCAGGCTGGTGGACCGCTTGCGACTCCTCGCAATCTGCTCGGGCGTTTGAGCTATGTCACAGAGCCTACGGGGAGCCAGGCTTATTCGTACGACGACAACGGGCTGCTGGAGGCCGAAGGCCAGCTGCTTTGGGACGGCGTTTCGCCGTTCGCTCAGCAACAACGCACGAGCTTCGTGCGCCGAATGCAATTCAACGCGGCAGGGGAGGAGACGCACCGCGAGTTGCCAGGTGGCTTCAGCTTGGATTTCAGCTCGAACGAGCGCGGCCTGGTGCAACGGGTGCAAGCCGCCATCGGGGCCGATGCCCGGGCGTTCGTGGCTTCGGCTAGCTACGACGAACGCGGTGGCGTGAAGCGAGTCGACTTCGCCAATGGCTTGACCGAGTGCCGCCGCTACAATGCCCGGGCGCAAGTGGTCAACGTGTTGCTCGACGGCACGGCCACAACCACTTGTTCCAGCACCGACTTTGGCGATACCGCGCGCGGCGCCTACCACGTTGCCTACGGCTGGGGCTACGACGGTATGCTCGATACGCTCAGCGACTCGAGCAAGCCACGGGCCGACACCGCGCGCCTCGATGCGTCGTATCGATATGATCAGTTGCAGCAGCTGGTGGGCGCGAGCACCGCGCATGGCGTTTTCGGCTACAGCTACGACGCCGTGCAGAATCTGGTCAAGCGCAGCAAGCAGGTGGGCACGGGTCCCAGCGTCGACCAACTGCTGTCATACGGTGCCGGCAGCGCGGGGCCGTATGCCGTGACGCAGGCTGGCGCTACCACTCTCGAATACGACGCCGCGGGGCAACTCAGCCAATATCGCGGCTATGCCCTGAGTTTCGACGAAGCAGGCCGCTTGATTCGAGCTGGCAATGCCACCGGTCGCACTCTGGAATACCACTACGACGCCTGGGGCGATCGCAAACTCCTCATCGCGATGGAAGCGGACGGTTCGCGTCGCGTGTTCCGCTACCCATTCGATGACTACGAAGAACGGGATGGTGACAAGCTCTGGCGAGCCACCGGTCCGAGCGCGAATGTCGAAGTGCGCAGCAGCCGGGGTCTGCTGGTCGACGCCTCGCTTCTCGACGAGCTGACGGCATATGTGAACTCGCCAGCCAATCGGCCCCCGCCGCTGCCGCAAGAGTGGCTGGATCTGGACGGCGACGGCGATGGTTTCGATGCGGGCGACCTGGCTGTCGCTCGCCAGGCCTACTGGTCCGGCACACGCGCGGGAACGCCTCGAAACACTTGGCAATACGTACACAGCAATCTGATTGGCAGCAGCCTGTTGGTTACCGATTCCGGGGGAAAGGATGTCGCCGAGCGCCGCTACGAGCCGTACGGCGAACTCGCGGAGCGCCGCGGCGTCCAGCCGCGCTCGGGCTACGCTGGAGCCGAGCTAGAACCCGACGAGGATCTGGGTTTGATGCGCATGGGAGCTCGCTACTACGCGAGCGCGCTGGGACGCTGGGTCACTCCAGACCGCTTCCTCGGTGAATCCCCTGAACGCCTGGCGCTCGATCCGCTGCAGAGCAACCTTTACTCGTACGCGCGCAACAATCCGGTGGTGTTTAACGACCCAACCGGCTTCGACGTCACAGTGAGCGTAAAGGCCGGCACCTTAGCCAAGGTCAAGGACAACAAGCCTGGCGAGGGAGCGATCGAGGGCGGCACGAAAGACACCGATGGCCAGTTTCAGGGCCCTTTGAGTGTGGGCGCGGGTTACAGTAGAAAGCACGATCCAGACACGGATCTCGTAACGGCAAGCGTTCGCTACACCGTGAACGTCGGCTCGGGTCAAGTGGTCTACGCAAAGGGCGCCAATCCTGCCAACGTGGATGCGGAAGATGCAGGCAGAACATTGAGAGAACACGAGTTCGGTCATGCGGGCATCAACCAGGCACTGGCGGCAGATCCGACGCTCGTGAAGGAATTGCTCGACGCTGTCGACGCTTCGACCGAATTTACCCTGCCCAAAGCAGCGGACCCGAAGCAGTTCGATGACGAAATAAATAGCCGCGCTAAAGCTGCGACTGATTATTTGACCGACGCCTTTGCCTACGCGCAAGACGTCGTCAATCACGCCGAGATCGCGAGTCGCTATTCCGCGCCGGTGCCGCCCGTGTACACTGATCCGAGTGGCCCACCGGACAACCCGGTCCGACGTAGCCCGTCCGGCGCAGTTTTAGATAGAATGGTGGCTGTCGCCAAGGCCGGCCGAGCGCAAGGTGAGGCCGAAGCCAAGCAAAGAGTCGCCGCCACGCAGCCAAAACCAGCACCCAAACCAGCCGCGCCCGCCAAAAAGAAGTGAACAGGAGCCTCGTGACCAAACTATCGCTCCAGATCGCGGTTGGGACGGCCATCGCAATTGGGGGGATGGGTTGTGGCCATGGCTTGACGGGTGGCGCGCCGGCAACCCACGTGCGAGCGCCAAGGACCGAGCCTGCGCCGGTCCCGGCTGCGCGCACAGCTGAGGTGCCTGGGTCGCCTGCGGCCCCCGCAGTTCGCGTGAGTGTCGAGACGCGGGAGCAAATTCCGTGCACTCAGGACGCCATCGACGCCTCTGGGCTTCGGGAGCAGCTGAGTGCGCTCGACGACCAGATCGGCGCCATCGGAGACGACGCAGACATCACGACGGTGAGAGCGCTCTCGGAGGCCTTGCACAACGCGACGAAATCGTACTGCTTCAGACTCATGCCGTCCGCAGAAATTCCCTATGGTTCAATGACGGCCGCCAGCCTGCGCTGGTTTTGGGTCCACGGCGGCAGGGACTGGGCGATGCAAGTCTTGCGCGACGATCCTGCGAGTCGCGTGATGCCGCCTCCTGTTCCGAGCAGTCTGCGACTCGAAACGCTGCCCCCTCCGCAGCGAATGTTCCTGTGCCACGAGGCCGCTTGCGCAATGGACACTGCGGCATGGCGGATTCGCGCGGAGCGAACGATCAACGCTATCGGTCAGGGGCCACGCTACACGGCTCGTCGACCTTGCCGGCGAGCGATGCGTGTTCCGGGATGGAGCGAGTTCGACTTAGAGCTCGAATGCGAGGCGGCCGAGGCTGGGCTGACCTGGGTTTTGCCGCTCGGCACGATAACGGCAGCCAAAGTGGGCGTGCTGACGACGACTGCATCGAGAAGGAATTGCCAGGAGTGGCGTGCGTTCGACATTTCGAGCGGGCGCTCGGCTTGGCTCTCAAGGTGCGGCGACGGCGCATTCAGAATCGGGCTTGGCCGCGTCGATAGCTACCTACTGCGCGAAGGCGTGTTTGCTTTCTTCGTTGCCCCTTACGTAACTCGCGGCCCGAGCGCCGCCACGATCGATGTTCCCCCCGCAATACGCCCGCTGTCGACGCTGGGGGAGTTTCCCGCCGGTGTGGATGGCTCGGCGATGGGGAGCTCGCGGAGTGTCGAGCATTCGCTGGTCTACTGGCGCAATAATGCCCAGGTTTTATCCGGGAAGGTCATTTGGCCACAAGATTTCACTTTCGCCGAGCGAGTCTACCTCGTCTGGCAGCTGGATGCGGTCGACGCCTCGTGGCGAGGCGATTGCTCGGCGCAGCGCGAGTACCGCACGCTCAGCAATGCGCTTGCGCTCGCGTTTCCGGTCCTGAGCGACGCACTGGCGCCGCTCCGAGTCGGCAAACATTTTAGCTGCGAGACGACCCCGCTGCAGCGCCTCGGCGCCGAAAATCCGTGAACGGCGGCAAGACTACGGAGCAGCGGATCACTCTTCGTAAAGCGCGTCATCGAGCGCATCGAGCGCGATCGGCGACCTGTTGAACGAAGCCGCCGCGCGGCGGGGGTCAGTGCGGTGCTGTATTCGCTTGGATGGGCGGATGAGACAAACGTTCAGTCGCCGCGACGCTTCGCTCCACGGGCGCCCAACTCGCTTCGGTTTCGGCGCTCGCGACTCAGTTCGTTCCGGGCGGGCCGTCGGGCTTCAGACGGGCCGCACGGCCCGCCTGTAGCTGACCTTCGTCAGTGCTTCTTCGACCAGCGCACCGCGCGCGCGAGAGTCCCCCTCGAGTTCGGGCGTGAGGATCAAGCGGTGCGCGAGCACGGGCGAGGCGACCACGCGCACGTCGTCGGGTGTTACGAAGGGACGACCGCTCAGCACCGCGTGGGCCTTGGCCGCCCTCAACAAACCGAGTGACGCCCGCGGCGATGCGCCGAGCACGACTCGTGGATGATTACGCGTGAAATTGGCGAGTGCTACCGCATACTCGAACAAGTCGTCTTCGACATGCACGCGCGCGGCGATCGACTGCAACTGGAGCACATCGGCACCGGATAGCACCGAGAACGGCTCGGGTGCGATGATGCCGTGTGAACGCAGCATCTGCACTTCGTCGCGCTCGCTCGGGTAGCCCATCGGCACACGCACCAAGAAACGGTCGATTTGGGCCTCGGGCAGGGGATAGGTGCCCTCCAAATCGACCGGATTCTGCGTCGCGAGGACGAAGAACGGGTCGGGGAGCTCGAAGCGATCGCCCTCGATCGTCACTTGGCGCTCTTGCATCGCTTCGAGGAGGGCAGACTGTGTCTTGGCCGGAGCGCGGTTGATCTCGTCGGCCAGGAGCACATTGGCAAAGATCGGCCCACCGCGCAGCGAGAACGTACCGTCTTTGGGATTGAGCACGTAGGTGCCGGTAATGTCGGCCGGCAACAAATCGGGCGTGAACTGAACGCGGCGGATGGAGCAACCGAGCGTGACCGCGAAAGCCTTCACCAACGTCGTCTTGGCGATGCCGGGCACGCCTTCCAAGAGGACGTGGCCACGGGCAAGTAGGGCGACGATCATCAGGTCGACCGCGTTCATGTCGCCGATGTAGACGCGGCTCACCTGTCGCCTGACTTCGGCGAGTCGCTCGCGGGCGGCTTCGATTTCGGTGACGTTCAACGCTTGCATCAAGTGTACGGCTCGACCTGTGGGCATAAAGTGGACCTGCGGCTCGCCCGCAGGCAACGATTCAGATTGCGCTACGCTCCTCGATTTCGTCGAGGATCTCCATCACCTTTCGCGCCAAGCCTGCCAGCCGATCTTTGGCAAATTTCATGCGTTTGCGGGCCAAGATGGGCGCCTGCCCCTCGCCCAAGGCCTTGAATAGTTCGGCGATTTCACGCACGCGAGCCGCATCGAACGTGTGCCTTTTGGCTAATTCGGCGACGACTTGTT